>Ga0209160_1002943_pt1 | contig 14072 bp, 12 predicted proteins | sample GraSoiAngelo_153_FD_186167 | JGI IMG/M metagenome (GOLD analysis project Ga0209160, IMG submission 186167) | Grasslands soil microbial communities from the Angelo Coastal Reserve, California, USA - 14_1009_12_40cm (SPAdes) (version 2) | ecosystem: Environmental > Terrestrial > Soil > Grasslands ...
GAGCCGACCGGTCGCGCAGACTTCGCTCATGCGCAAGCTGGACTCTTTAGAACCATGGACCTGCGGTCGCGCCGTCGCCCGGATGGCCTACCGCCTTACGCTCAAGCCGCCGCTCAGCCGCCACTTCGGGTTAGTCGATCAGATCCGCCGAGCCGCCGCATCAATCCCCGCTAACATCGCCGAAGGTTATGCGCTCGGCACTACAGCGCAGTTCATCCGGTTCCTGCGCATCGCTCTCGGCTCAGGAACGGAACTTTGCACTCACCTTGAACTAGTGCGTGACCTAGGTCTCGCTCCGGCCGACGCCATCGAAGAAGCGATCAAACTCAGCAACCGGGTTGTGGGGCTGCTCATCGGGCTCACGTACAGTCTGCGGCGTCGTCTCGACGACCGTCACCCGTCCCCCGTCCCCCTTCCCTCGTCCCCTCAGAGCTTGGACGGTCGATGACTTAGAACCTCGACCCCGTTTTCCGTCATCAGACAATCATCCTCGATTCTGACCCCGAACTTCCCGAGCTGGTAGATCCCGGGCTCGATGGTGAACACCATGCCGGGCTCGAGGCGGGTCGCGTTGCCCTCGACCAGGTAGGGTACCTCGTGCCCGTCCATGCCGAGGCCATGCCCGAGCCGGTGGGTGAAGAAGGGCCCATAGCCCGCGCTCGCGATCACGTGGCGTGCCGCGCGGTCCATCTCCTGGCACGGCGTGACGAGCGGGCGCCCCAGTTGCATCGCCGCAGTCTGCGCGTCGTACACGACGTTGAACACCTTGCGGTATTCATCCGCCGGGCGGTCGCCGAACCAGGTGGTGCGGGTGATGTCGGACTCGTACCCCGAGACGCGGCAGCCGCAGTCGATGAGCACGACGGTCTCCCGCTCGAGCGGCGCGGCGGCGGGCCCGCCGTGCGGCAGCGCGCTCGAGGGCCCGAACTGCACCAGCCCGCCGCCCTCCGCACCACGCTGCTGCATCTCGCGCGACAAGAGGCGCGCGACGTCGCGCTCGGTCATCCCCCCGGCCAGCTGTCCGAAGGTCGCGGCGATCGCTCCCTCAGTGATCTCGATGGCCCGGCGAATGAGCCCGACCTCCTCGGGCGCCTTGATGATCCGGAGCCGCTCGGTGAGCGGCGCGCCGTCGACGAATCTCCAGCCGCCCCCCAGTGAATCCGTGAGGCGCAGGTACGTCTCGTAGCCGGTGGACGGCTCCAGCGCGATCGTCCCCCGCCCGCGCTTGGCGAGGCCGCGCACGGCGTCTCGCACGAGCGGGTACGGATCGGCCTGCTCCTCCCAGCCGCGCACGTCCGCGATCGCGCTGTGGCGCTTGATGCGCTCCACCTCGAACGACGGGCACACGACCACCGGCGCGCCGCTCGCCGGCAGCACCAGCGCGATCAGCCGCTCGCTCCGGCCGGGGTTGTAGGCCGTCAGATATTCGTAGTTGGTCGAGGGCGGCGCGATCAGGAAACCGAGCCGGCGCGTGGCGAGCTCGGCCTGGGCCCGAGCGAGGCGGCGGGTGAAGACGTCCGGTGAGAGGGAGGGTTCTTGGGCTGATTGCGGATTGCGGATCGCGGATTGCGGATTGGGCGGGGGGGACTCCGCAATCCGCAATCGCCAATCCGCAATCAAGGCGGCGCCAGCCGCCACAAACTCCCGCCGTTCCACGCTGCTAGCCCCCCTCCGGAGTGCGGCCTATATTACGCGCCCTCTCTGAAGGCTGGAAGGTGCGGTTCCCGATGACCTTCGAAGCGCGTATCGAGCCGCTCGACGGCCGGCTCCCCAAGGTCAGCTACCATTGGGACGCCGAGACCGACATTCTGTCGGTCGCCTGCAAGGGCGCGGGCAAGACGAGCGGGCTGAACGGCACGGTCGACCTGGAGGGGAGCGACGGGTCGTTCGTGGTGATCGACGTGGCCGCCGGCTCGCTGCGGGGCGTGGACGTCGTGACCTGGCCCGACGACATCCGCACGCGCGACGACCTCGTGATTCCCGAGGCGGTCAAGGAGGGGCGGGTCGTCTTCCCGAGCCGCCAGTCGCAGCCCGGCATCGCGGCCGTCGAGGTGGACACGGCCCTCACGGTGGAGAAAAACCAGAGCGAGTCCGTGTTCCACATCCGCGTGGGGCGGGCACGCGCGGCCGCCGTGGTGCGGGTCGCCGACCGGCTGCTCGTGGAGGTGGACAAGAGCTCGCGCCTCGCCGGCCTGTGGCTGCTCGACGTGCCGCCCTTCCCCAACGTGGAGGCGACCGCCTGAGCGTGGACGAACGGCTCGAGCGCTACGTCAGCGAGCTGTTCGCCCGCGAAGACCCCGTCCTGTCCGCGATTCGCGCACGGCACGACGCCCTGAAGCTCCCGCCGATCCATATTTCCCCCGATGAGGGAAAGCTCCTCTACGTGCTGCTCCGCGCCATCGCGGCGGCGCGCGTGCTCGAGCTCGGCTCGTTGGCAGGGTATTCCGGGGTGTGGCTGGCGCGGGCGCTCAGCGCCCGCGGCACGCTTACGACCATCGAGATCGACGCGCGCCATGCCGCGCTGGCGCGCCAGGCGTACGTGGAGGCGGGCGTCGCCGAGCGGGTGCGGCTGATCGAGGGCGCCGCGCTGGATGTGCTGCCGACGCTGGCGCCCGGGTTCGACGCGGTGTTCGTCGATGCCGACAAGGCGCCGCTGGCGCAATACTTCGAGTGGAGTGTGCGGCTGCTGCGGCCGGGAGGGCTCTTGCTGTGCGATAACGCGTTCTTTCACGGAGCGGTGGTGGACCCGGCCGACCACTCGGCCGAAGCCGAAGGGGTGCGTGCGTTCAACCGACTCGCGGCAACCGACCCCCGCGTCGTCACGGCCGTGGCACCGATCCGCGACGGCCTCGTGATCGGCGTGAGGCTGCTCCCGTGAGCGCCCCGCTGCCGCGGCTCGTGGGGCTGTCCGAGCGAGAGAAGTACGATCGTCTGCTGGAGCGCTGGCCGGGCGTCTGGTGGGACGACGCCGGCCCCTTCGTCGGGCTGCACGAGCTCAACGTCGTGCGGGTCCCCTACTTCCGCCAGGTGTTCGGCGGCTTCGGGGGGAAGCGGGCACTCGACGTGGGATGCGGCGGTGGCATCCTGGCCGAGGCGCTCGCCGCCGAAGGCGCCGATGTGACGGGGATCGATCCGTCGGCGAAGTCGCTCGCCGCGGCGCGAGAGCACGCCCGGCGCGCAGTGGGAGGGCTCGCGATCGACTATCGCCCTGGCACCGCCGAGGACCTCACGGGCGCCGGGCTCGAGGGAGCCTTCGATCTCGTGTTCGCGGTGGACGTGCTCGAGCACGTGGACGACCTCGACCGCACCCTGGCGGGCATCGCGACGGTGCTCGCGCCCGGTGGCGGGCTCGGCTTCCTCACCCAGAACCGCACGGTCGCCGCCTTCCTCCAGCTCGTCTGGGACGAGGAATACGTGCAGCACACCATGCCCGAAGGGTTCCACGAGTTCCGGCGCTTCATCACGCCCGCAGAGCTGACCGAAGGCCTGGCCGGGAACGGCATGGTCGTGCAGGACATGAAGGGGGTGGCCCGGGCCGGCGACGGCGGCGGCCGCGTGCTCACCGACGACTTGAGTGTCACCTACCTCGGCTGGGCACTGCGGACGCGCTGAGGGTGGCCCGCGCTGTTACTTTATCCTATCCATGACGTGGAGACGTACTTGAGGGCGCGCGCCCCCCGGCTCCCGCGAACCGGGACGTGATCGACAGACCGGCCCCGCCATCTGGACCCGTCGGCCGGGTGGTCGCCACCGAGCTCAAGCCCGCGACCCCGCATCAATTCCATTTCTGGACCGCGAACGAGACTCCGATCGGGATCGGCGCGATTGTGCGGGTGGAGGGAGCAGGGAGTGGGGAGCAGGGAGCAGGGCGGGTGGTATGGGGTGTGGTGACGGATGGCTTCGCGTATTCCGACCTCCCCACGCCGCTGCACGATGTCGTAGGCGCCGAGGGAGATCCGGCGCGCGCCGCCGCGCGCCCGACGGTGCGTCAGGAGATCCGGCTCTGGACGGCGGCGGTGCTGCGTCAAGAGCCCGCGGAGCCACTCCAGCCGGTCCCACTCGGCCGCGTGTTCGTAGCCCGGGACGCCGACGTCGCGCAGGCGCTCCGCATGGACGCCTACGTGGGTGGTGCGCAACCGACGGCGATTCCGATCGGTCTCTACAGCTCGGGCGGGCTCGAGGCGCCGGTGTACCTCGACGCCGACTTCCTGCTCGGCCCCGAGGCGGCGCACCTGAACCTCTCGGGCGTCTCGGGGCTCGCCACGAAGACGAGCGCGGCCGAGTTCTGGCTCGCGTCCATCTTCCAGCACTTCCCGCCGCACAAGGGCCGGATCGCGGCCGTGTGCTTCAACGTGAAAGGGCCGGACCTGTGCTTCCTCGACCAGCCTGGCCCGCTCGCCGACGAGGACCGCCGGCGCTACGAGCGGCTCGGCGTCGCGGCGCAGCCGTTCGAGCGCGTGCGCTACTTCGCCCCCTTCAAAGCCGACGGCGTCAACTTGAACACGCTGCGCACCCATCCCGACCTGGTGGGCGACGTCGAGCCCCTCGTGTGGGGGTTGCGGGAAGTGCTCGACTACGCCGAGGTGCTCCTCAACCGCGATGACATCGACGCCAAGGCCGACGCCTTCATCGATTTCCTGTCCGACCGGGTGGTGGACAAGGAGTTCGAGGACGGGTTCGGGGGGGCGCACCAGGTCGTCACGTTCGCGGATCTGGAGCGGCTGTTCCGGGCCATCTTCGACGGGCTCGAGTTGGCGGGGCGGAGCGACACGTGGCGCACCCATCACATCGCCACGATCCGCAAGGTCCGTAACCGGCTCGGCAACATCTCGACCCGGGCGAAGGGCCTCGTCACCGACGACGGCCCGTCGAGCGACCTGCCGTGGGGGCGGTTCGAGGATCGCACGGTCTACGTGGTGGACGTCGCCAACGTCGATCCGCTCGGCCAGGACCTGGTGTTCGCGCGCGTCGTCTCGCAGCTGCGCGAGCACCTCGAGCGTCGCGACCTCGGCGTCGATGCCGTGGTGGTGTTCGTCGACGAGTTGAACAAGTATGCCCCCGCCGACGGCCCCGAGACGTACGTCAAGAAGATGCTGCTCGATATCTCGGAGCGGGGACGTTACCTTGGCCTCGTGCTGTTCGGCGCCCAGCAGTTCCGCTCCCAGGTGCACCGACGGGTGGTGGGGAACGCGGGGACTGCGGTGTTCGGCCGGATGGACTCGGACGAGCTGGCCACGCCCGGCTACCAGGTGCTCTCGCCCGCCACCAAGATCAAGCTGGCCACGCTGCCCATCGGGGAGCTGATGGTGCGGCATCCCCACTTCACGCAGCCGATCTTCGTGCGCTTCCCCCGCCCGGCCGTGCTGAGCGGTCGGGACGGGGTGGAGCGCTTCGGACCGGCCGCCGACCTGCCGTTCGCGGACGCTGTAGTGCGTCAGCTGGTGCGGCTCGACCGGCGCATCCGGCCCAACCAGGTGAAGGACCTGATCGCCGAGCGGCGGCCAGAGGACGTGCGTCGCGCCCTCGCCGCGGTGCGACGCGAGCGGCCCCAGGACGCGCTCGCGTACTTCCGGCGCCAGCTCGGCGGGCGCGTCGCGGTCGCTCCCCCGCCGGCGCGCGAGAGCGTGCCGCCGCTCAACCCGATCTCTGACGAGCCCTACTGACCGACAGGAGTGTTCGATGCTCACGCCTCCCCGCTCCCTCACCTGCGTCGCGACGGCGGTCGCCGCCCTGGCGGGGTGCCGCGACGCGAGCGGCCCGAAGCTCACGCTGCGCTACCATCCGCCCGCGGGCAGCGCCTATCACTACGCCCTCGAGCAGCACAATACGATGAGGTTCGAAGGCGGGCCGATGGGCGCGATGCCCGAACAGTCCCTCACGATGCGCATGTACTACACGCAGCTCGTGGGTAGCGTCGCGGCGGCGGGGACCGCGGTGACGGTGACCTTCGACTCGACGGCGCTCGAGTCCCCCGGCATGACGCCGGGCGCCATGCAACCGGCGCTCGACAAGATGCGCGGGATGAAGAGCGACATCGTCTACGACGACCGCATGCACGTCGTCAGCGCGGCGTTCAGCGGCGTCGCCGGCCAGCCGTCGCCCGTCACCGAGCAGATGGGGAAGAACTTGAAGGGGATGACGTTTCCGCTCCCCGAGGGGCCGGTAGGGGTGGGCGACTCGTGGACGTCCGAGAACGAGGTGGGGCTCGGGGAGCGGCTGGGCACGAGCGCGCCCATCAAGTCGAAGACGAAGCTGACCGTGAAGGAGATCCGCGTCGCCGGGGCGGACACGTCCGTGCTGCTCGGTATCGAAACGACGTTCCCCGGCGAGCCCATCACGTTCGCCCAGCAGGGGCAAGGCGCTCCCCGGCGCGGCACGATGCGGCTCTCGGGCAATCTTACGGGGGAGCAGCTCTACTCGCTCAGCAAGAGCGCGCAGCTGCACAGCGCGATGGGCGGTACGATGCGCATCAGCGTGACGGGGCCGCCGGGGCAGGGCGAGATGAAGATGGCGATGACGCAGCAGACTTCGCTCCAGCTCACCGGGGCGAAGTGAGGCAGTGAAGCTCGCCCACCTCGCCGATCTCCACCTCGGCTTCCGCCAGTACGACCGGCAGACGCCGCGGGGCGGGAACCAGCGTGAGGCGGACGTCGCCGAGGCGTTCCGGCGAGCCGTGGACGACGTGCTCGCGCAACGCCCGGACCTCATCCTGTTCGCGGGCGACGTGTTTCACTCGGTTCGTCCCACCAATCCGGCAATCCTGTTTCTGTTCCAGCAGCTGCACCGGCTGCGCACCGGGCTGCCGGACGCGCCCATCGTCATGATCGCCGGCAATCACGACACGCCGCGATCGACGGAGACGGGGACGATCTTGCGTCTCTACGAGGCGCTCGGGGTGGACGTCGTGGTGGACCAGGCCCGCTACCTGACGTTCTCGAAGCTCGACTGCTCGGTGCTAGCGGTGCCACACCAGGCGTTGGTCCAGGCCGACCGGCCGGCGCTGCGGCCGCAGCGCGGCACCACGCTCAACGTGCTGCTGCTCCATGGGCAGGTGCCGGGCCTGGGCGAGCGGCGGGGCACGGCCGAGTACGGCGGGGCCCTCGTCGATCAGCACGACCTGGCGCCGGCGCAGTGGGACTACGTGGCCCTGGGACACTACAACGTGGCACAGCAGATCGCGGCCAACGCGTGGTACGCCGGCAGCCTCGAGTACGTGACGCCCAATCCCTGGGGCCAGCTGCAAGATGAAGCGGAGCAGGGTCGTCCCGGCAAAGGCTATCTACTGGTGGATCCACGCGGGGCGCGCGTCGAGTTCCGGAGCATCGCGCCCGTGCGGCGGCACGTCGAGCTGCCGTCGATCGACGGCAAGGGCCTGACCGCGCCGCAGCTCGACGAGCGCATCGCCGCCCAAGTCGCGGCCGCGAAGCCGCCGATCGACGATCAGGTCGTGCGCCAGCTCGTGTTCGACGTGTCGCGCGCCACGGCGCGCGATCTCGACCATGCAGCCATCCGTCGCTACAAGGCGCGGGCGCTTCACTTTCAGCTCGACCTGCGCCGGCCGGAGGAGCAGCGCGGCGACGTGCCCGGTGTGCCCGGCAGGCGGCGCACGCTCCCCGAGACGGTGCGCGACTTCCTCGAGCACCGCCCCCTCGACGCCGACTTGGACCGCGCCGAGTTCGTGCGGGCGGGCGTGGACTACGTCGCGCAGGCCGGGGGGGGCGGCGTCTGATGGAGCTGCACCGGCTGCGGCTCGTCAACTTCCGGCAGCACGCTGAGACGGACCTCGCATTCGGTCAGGGAATCACGGGCATCTTCGGCCCGAACGGCTCCGGCAAGACCACCATCCTGGAGGCCATCGCCTGGGCGATCTACGGCGTTCAGGCGGTGCGCGGCGACAAGGATTCGATCCGCCGGCTCGGGGCGAAGGGCCGCGCCGGGGTCGAGGTGGAGCTGGACTTCCGTCTGGGCGCGCACGAGTACCGCGTGACGCGGGGCCTGACGACCGCGGCGCTGCATCAGGACGGCCAGCTCGTCGCGAACTCGCTCACGGCGGTGACGGAGAAGCTCGAGCGCACGCTCGGGATGACGCACGAGGAGTTCTTCAACACCTACTTCACGGGGCAGAAGGAGCTAGCGGTGATGGCGGCGCTCGGTAAGACCGAGCGGGCGGCGTTCCTGTCACGCGTGCTTGGCTACGACCGGCTGCGCGAGGCGCAGGAGCGGGTGCGCGAGGTGCGCAACGCGCTGACGGCAGAGGTGCGCGGGCTCGAGGCCGGGCTGCCCGACTCGAGCGTCCTCGCAGCCGAGCGGCGGGCGGCCGAGGCGCGGCTCGCCGCGGCGCGGCGGGCGGCGCGCGCGACGGACGCGACCCGCCAGGCGGCCGAGCAGAAGCTCGCCCGAGAGGAGCCGCGCTGGAACGAGTGGGTGGCGCGGCGCGAGCGCACGCTGTCGCTCGACGGGGAACGCCGCATGGCCGAGCAGGCGGTGGTGACGGCGCGTCAGGAGTTCCAGCGGCTCGACAAAGAGTTGGCCGATGCGCTCGCGGCGCGCGAGCAGCTGAAGCAGCTCGCCGCCGAGCTGGCGCCGGTGACGCACCTGAAGCGCGAGCTCGGCGGGCTGGAGCGGCTGCAACGGGAAGCGGCGGCGCGCCAGGCGGAGGAGGCGCAGCTCGAGGAGCTGGCGCGCGCGGCGGGCAATCTCGAGCGCCGGCTCCTCGAGCTGCAGGACGTCCCCGAGGCGCTGGCCCGCGCCGAGCGGGAGGCGAAGCAGATGCACGAGCGTCTCCAGGCGGCCGATCGCACGGTCGAGGCGGAGCGAACCGCGTGGGTGCGCGACCGTCAGTACGCGGAGACCAAGCGCACCGAGCTCCTCAAGCTGTACGAGGAAGTGAAGGAACAGCGTGACCAGATCGTGAAGCTCGGACCCGAGGGCACGTGCCCCACGTGCAAACGGCCGCTCGGCCCAGAGTACGCGACCGTGCTGGAGCTGCTCGACCGGCAGCTCGAAGTGATCACCGGGGACGGGAAGTATTTCCGCCAGCGGCTCGACCAGCTGGAGCAGCCACCCGCCAAGCTGACGGAGTCGGAGGCCGCGCGGGAGGCCGTCGTGGAGGAGAACCGGCGGGCGAGCGCGCGCGCCGGGGAGCTGCGGGCCCTGGCGGAGGAACGGCACCGCGCGGCGTCCCAGCGCGCGGTGGCACGCCGCCGCGCGCGCGACCTCGAGCGGCGGCTGCGGGCCCGTCCCACTGGTTACGACACGGCGCGACACGACGCACTCCGAGCCGAGCTCGCGAAGCTCGAGCCGCTAGCGCTCGAGGCCGCGGCATTGCAAGAGCGCGCGCGCCGCGCCGAGAGCCTGGTGAAGGAGGCGGAGCAGGCGGAGCAGCAACTTTCCGTCTCGGAGCGCCGCGTGCGCGAGTTGACCGACGCCGTACGGGCCGAGGGCTTCTCGGACGCCGAGTACCGGCAGGCGCGAGACCGCTACGACCGCGCCGTGGGCGCCTTGCGCGAGGCGGAGCTCGCCGTGGTGGAAGCGCGCGGGGATCTCACGCGCGTCGAGGACGACGTGCGGGAAGCCGAGCGGCGTGCGATGGAGCGCGCCGAGCGGGAGCGCCAGATCGCCGCCCTCAAGGCACGCCAGCGGCTCCACAACGAGCTCGATCGCGCCTTTTCGGACCTGCGGGGCGAGCTGAACGCGCGTATGCGTCCCGAGATCGCCGAGCTCGCTTCCGGCTTCCTCGCCGACTTGACGGACGGTCGCTACGACGAACTCGACCTCACCGAGGACTACCTCGTGACCGTCCTCGAGGCCGGCGTCCCCAAGCCGGTGATCTCGGGCGGGGAGGAAGACCTCGCGAACCTCGTGCTGCGGCTCGCGATCTCGCAGATGATCGCGGAGCGGGCGGGACAGCCCCTGTCGCTGCTCGTCCTGGACGAGATCTTCGGATCGTTGGACGAGTCCCGGCGCCAGCACGTGGTGGGTCTGCTGCGCCGGTTGGCGGACCGGTTCCCGCAGGTCATCTTGATCACGCATATCGAGCAGGTGCGGGAGGGCCTCGATCGGGTGATCCGCGTCGATTTCGACCCCGCGCGCGGGACCAGCGTCGTGCGGGACGACACAGCGACCCTAGGAGCGACGGATGCGGGCGTGGCTGCCTGAGCGTCAGGTGTACGGCCCCGAAGTGGCCGGTGAGCGGGACACCGAGGACCTGAATCGGGTCTTCGCCGACGCGTTCACGGACCGCTATCGGCGGGATGGGCTCGTCGGGGTGCGCGTGCCGCATCTGAATCCCGACGTGTGGCGCTACGCGCTGCGCGACGCGGGGCAGGGGGCGATGCTGTGGCGCGACGAGGCGGGCCACGTGGCCGCGTTCAACATCGCCCACCGCTCCGGCGCCGAAGGGTGGATGGGCCCGCTCGCCGTCCGGCCCGATCGCCAGGCCGCCGGCGTCGGTAAGACGATCGTGCGGACGGTGACCGACTGGCTACTCGAGCAGGGCGTCGGCACGCTCGGCCTCGAGACGATGCCCCGCACCGTCGAGAACATCGGCTTCTACGCCCGGCTCGGTTTCTCGCCCGGTCACCTCACGGTGACGGTGACGAACGACATCGCGACGCGCGGCCACACCGCTCCCGTCCTGCTGTCGCAGCGCAAGGGCGCGGTGGGGGCCGCGGGCCTCGCCGCCGCGCAGCGCCTCGTCTCGGCCGTGGCGCCCGGCTACGACTTCACCCGCGAGATCCGGCTCACCCAGGAGCTCGGTCTCGGCGACGCGTCGCTGGTGGACGGCGAAGACGGGCTGCGGGCGCTCGTGCTGTGGCACTCCGCGGCGCTTGCCGAGGGCCGTCCCCGGGACGAGGTGCGCGTGCTCAAGCTCGCGGCGCTCGATGAGCGCGCGTTCGAGGCGGCGATCGCCGCCACGGAGGCCGCCGCGGCCCGTGCCGGGATCCGTCGCGTGGCGATCCGCTGCCAGACGCGCTACGCCGACGCGTTCCGCCGCCTCGTGGCCCGCGGGTATCGTGTGCGCTGGACCGATCTCCGCATGACGTACGAGGGCCATTCCGAGCCGCATCCCCGCGCCGGCGTGCTGTTTTCGAACTGGGAGATTTGATCGAGCGCGGATGGCCCTCGGCCTCGTCATCTTCGCCCTGACCTACTTCCTCATCGCCGTCCAGCGGCTGCCCTTCGTCCACCTGAACCGCCCGGCCGCGAGCCTGCTCGGGGCCGTGGCCATGGTCGCGTTTGGCGTGCTCCCGCTCGTCGACGCCTACGCCGCGATCGACTTCGACGTGCTCGTCTTTCTGCTCGGCTTGATGCTGATCGTCGGCTACCTCGAGGTGGGCAGGTTCTTCGAGTTCGCGGCCGAGTGGATCCTCAAGCGCGCCGTCACGCCCCAGCGGCTGCTGTTCGGCGTGGTGGTGGGCGGCGGCCTGCTTTCGGCGCTGTTCGTGAACGACACGATCTGCCTCGTGGTGACGCCGGTGCTGCTCGCCGCGCTGGGACCGCTGCGGGTGAAGCCCACCCCGTATCTCATCGGCCTCGCAATGGGCTCGAACGTGGGCTCGGTCGTCTCGGTCACCGGGAACCCCCAGAACATGCTCGTGGGGATCTGGAGCGGCACGTCGTTCCGCGGTTTTCTGCTGCACATGCTGCCCGTCGGTCTCGGCGGGCTGGCGATCACCTACGGCTATTTGCGCTGGGTCTACCGCGCCGAGCTGGCGGAGCCGTTCCGCGAGCGGCTGGAGACCGTGCCGGTGGCGCTCGACCGCCCCCTGGTCGTGCGGGGCCTCGTGCTGTTCGCCGCTGCCGCCGTCGCGTGGCTCGCGGGGGGCTCGCTGCCGCTCGTGGCGATCGCGGCCGGCGCGCTCATGGTCGCGATCGCGCAGCGCGACCCCGCCTACGCCATCGACCGCGTCGAGTGGTCGCTGTTGCTCTTTTTTGCCTCGCTGTTCGTCGTGATGCGGGGCCTCGAGCAGACCGGCGCGGTCAGTTGGATCGACCGCCACGCCCTGGCGCTGGTGCAGGACGGGTCCCGCTGGAGCGCCGCGGCCGTGGTGAGCGGCGTGATGCTCGTGCTCTCGAATCTGATCTCCAACGTGCCGGCGGTGATGCTGTGGCGGAACACCGTGCCCCAGCTCCCCGACCCGCACCTCGTCTGGCGGGTCGTGGCGATGAGCTCGACCTTCGCCGGCAATCTCTTGCTCATCGGCTCGATGGCGAACCTGATTGTCGCCGAGCGCGCGGAAACGCGCGGTGTGCGAATCGGGTTCGGGGAGTACGCGCAGGTCGGCCTGCCGGTGACGCTGCTGACGCTGGTGTGGGGGACCGCGGTGTTGGTGGCGACCGCCTAGCGGAGGCAGCCGATGCGGGTCGTGGCCACGATCATGTCATCGAACCAGACGCTGCCCGAGGTCGCGTCAGTGACGTAGTTCTGCGGCCAGAAGTAGTTCAGTTGCAACGCGGTGGTCGTCCGGAACTGAATGTCGAGCGGGCCGGGCGCCGTGGGCGCGTAGCTGCATTGCGAGCCGTCGGCGCCGGCCGAGCAGAAGTGATCCTGCACCCAGTATCCCACGGCCGCGGGCTCGGGGAAGGCGTGGATCAGGCTGTCGTTCTTCCACACTTCCAGCGCCGCGCCTGCGTCCGACGCCATATCGGTGTTGAGCTTGGCGTGGACTTCGACGCACGCCCATGCGTCGTCCGCGGCGATGAAGGCGTCCCGGCTCACGAGCGCATTCCCCCAGTAGGCTCCCCCGCAGCTCGAGCAGGTATGCATGTTCATCCAGTAGTCGTAGAAATCGAACCGCGGGTCGGCACCGCCGATGCCCCACACCGGTTCCACGGCGAAAGAGACTCGGTCGGTCCCGGTGGGTTTTTCTCCCGCGTGCGGGTAGGGGTAGGGGTTGTTGCCGACGTCGGCCCCGAACCAGACGCCGGTGTGGTGCCACGGCGCGCCCGCTTGGTACTTGACGTACCAACGGACGAAGTACTCATCGTGACCGGGCAGGAGCAGCTTGTACAAATCCGTCGCGCTGGCCGCACCTCCCGCGGTGAACCGCATGGACGCGGCGCCACAGCTCTTCGCAGGTCGGTCGGCGACGAGCGCCATCCCGGCATCGTTGTTGTGGCTGTCGTAGCGCGACGTCACCGCGGACACCGAAGCCTCCTCGAAATTCTCCGCCCAGACCACCGCCGCATCGCCGGCGATCCCGCGGTCACAGGGGTAACGGTCGGCGAGCGTGGACCCCGGGACAGCGTGCGATCCGTTCAGGTCGGTGCAGGCGGCGAACAAGAAGGGCGCCGCCCGCATCAGGCAGCGAGCGAAGATGCTCCGTGAGTTTTTCACACATCCACGGTGCACGCGCGCACGTCGTCGGGCCGGTGACGCCGCTCACCCGCTTGCACTTCGGGAGCGAAGTCCCAATCATGGAGCGCGTCCCAGGACCGAACATTTCCCGTAAGCCGGAGGCTCCATGAGACGGTTCGTTTGTGGTTGCGCCGCGATCGGGCTGTTGTTGCTCGGGGCGGCGGTGGCGCAGGGGCAAAACGCACACTTTGGCCTGGGCGGTGGTCTGATCGTGCCGACGGGCGACTACAACACCGTGGACAAGACGGGCTGGCACGTGCTGGGCAAGGTGGACATCGGGATCCCCATGTCCCCCATCGGCGTCCGTATCGACGGCATGTATGGGCAGACGAGCCACCGGTCTCCCCTCACCGGTAACACCAAGCTGGCCGGCGGCACCGCCGACGCCGTGTGGCACATCCCGACCATGGTGCCCGGGTTCAAACCCTACCTGTTGGCCGGGGTGGGCATGTTCAACTGGAACCCGGGTGGCGGGTCGGAGACGAAGTTCACGTGGGGCGGCGGAATCGGCACGTCGATCGGCGTCGGTCCCATGCACGGATTCGCCGAAGGCCGCTACATGAGCATTCAGGCGAGCGGCGGGTCGCTCAAGTTTCTTCCCGTGACGGTCGGGTTGTCGTTCGGCGCGAAGTGAGCTGACCGCCTGCGGGCGATGCCCAGCCGGCGGCGGTGCGCGGTGCAGCGCGCACCGCCGCCGTTGCGTCTCGGGCAC
>Ga0209160_1002944_pt1 | contig 14071 bp, 31 predicted proteins | sample GraSoiAngelo_153_FD_186167 | JGI IMG/M metagenome (GOLD analysis project Ga0209160, IMG submission 186167) | Grasslands soil microbial communities from the Angelo Coastal Reserve, California, USA - 14_1009_12_40cm (SPAdes) (version 2) | ecosystem: Environmental > Terrestrial > Soil > Grasslands ...
AGAATCGTAATATATTAAAAATTACGATAGCCCCCTTGGAAATCCTACTACATGAATCTTGCCCCTAGGTCGGGTACTGTGTGATTCATGCACAGCTAAGAATCTACGGGATGATTCTTTTGCTGCTTTGCCTTTGCTAACTTCGGTTTCCGACATTCAGATAGCTCCTGTGTCGTTGCTCTGGCGTTCCCTTCATCGCAATCTCACCCATGTTATGTAAGTGAGTTAATATGTAATGGGGCAGTTTTTCTCCAAATGGATATCTGCCAACCATTCCGTAGACTTTTATCAAAGTCTGGAGATTTATTTTCATTAATATCTCTCCTTGGGATGAATCCATTTACACCCTAATAATATCCATATGACATTTGCTTCTGTGTTTTCGTCGATTCTTTTGATTTTGTTTTCAGGTGTTCCTATGAATAATCCATGTTCTGAAAGAGTTAGACCTTGTTTTTTTGCGACAGTAGCAAGTTTTTGATTGAAATTTAATGGACCTGTTTTAAGCAAAAGATAAAGTCCATATTCTATTTCATCACAAAACCATATTTGAATTGGAATATTTTTTAGAATTCCATCTATCTTTATGTTTGATGGAAAGTAATTTTTAGATTGTATTTTTTCTGCACACCAAATCATTATTTCTTTATTTTTTGAACCAATTATCAAGTCAAAATCATGTATATTTTCTTGTTCTCTTCTTACTGAACCGACTATGTTACACTTGATATTAGGCCATTTTTGCTTAAATTCATTGAAGAAATCGTATATAATAGGCCAAACGATATCTCTTTTATACAAAATCCGGTCTAACAAGGTCCACCTGTATGGGTCGGTGAGTATTTATACCTATGTCAGACATTTGTCCGACTAAAAACCGGAACCTATATATCCTCCCTAGCCTATGTCCGACGTGCCATATGTTTCGCAAGGTGATAATGTGCCCGAAGTAGATTCCATCATTTGGAGATGTATTTCTTACAAGCCATATAGTACAGGAATGTTCGGATTTCATAATGAAGTCATGTTCGATGATATGGTAGCGACAGAAAGATTAGCTGATTATGTTAAGAGATTAGAAGGTAAAGGAGTAGAAAAAATAACAATTAAGAAGCTTGGATTACTTTCTTATGTGATGGAAAATGCAAGTAAATTGGGATTCGATAAGATTAGGCCTGGAGCCGAACGTCTAGCCCATGAAAAAAAGAATCACAAATTGGAGGAATTTATACATGGATAAAGAAGTTGAACGATTTATATTTATTTCTTTCCTTTCTGTTATTATATCTTTGCCTTTCGCTTTCTGGTCTTTTTATACTTTAACAAATGTTCTTTCTGGTTTATCATGTTATGAAGGGCCATGTTTGAAGTTACTAATACCAATTATATCTTTTATATTAATTATGCAGGTTGGATTTGCTTTGGGTTTAAAGCTTATCTCAAAATTAGAAGATAAACAAAAGTTGGAGAAGTTTATACAATGATTACTCCAGAGTTTACTACAATACCAGAATTGGAGCTTTGTCCTCAATGTAATACAGAATGGAGCGAACATCCCTTACGTTGTGGATTAGATGATTGTCAATATATCGGATTACATTGTCATAAAATAATCCAAGTTGGCGGCTTGAAGGTGAAAGCATGAATTCGATTATTGCACACCCCGAATGTCCGTCTGTTAAAGAAAGAAATCTTCATGATTATTCGGAAGATGGGTGGTGTAAGAGATGCGAACATAACGTTTGGGATTGTTGGTGTAAAGAATGACAATCAAAGAGATGTTTGCAGAGATTAGAAAAGATTGGTTTCTCTTTGGTCCTCTCTTTGGCTTTGTTGCCGGATTGATTGTAGGAGCTTTGTTATGAATAAAGAAGATGAAATTTGTTATTGTAATTGTGAAAGATGTATGACTAATGTTAAAAATCCTTCTATTCCATCTCCTTATGGTTATGAGAATATTTGTTATTTTGATTGTTGTGGTAAATGTTATTGTGGTGATGGTTAAATGGTAGTTTATGGGCGAGATTCTCAAGGACGTTTCATCAGTAGGGAACGGGCAGAAAGAGAAAAAGAAACAATCGACAGAACGAAACCTTCTGCAAAAATAGTCAGATTCAGAGAAAGAATACGTGGAACAAGAATCGCACAAACAGTACGAAAAGCCTATCCTCCAGATACAGATGATAATGATATTCAGAATGACCTTTCGCGCAGATATGACCAAGGAGGTAATTATGTGATTAAAATTGAAACAATCGGATTAGGTTATCTTAAGCCTGGAGATGAATTTATACTTGCTGTAGAAGGTCCACATTCAGGTGATATATCTTGAAAGAAGATTTGAAAGACCACTGTAAGAATTGCGGTCGAATCTTACATTCTTCTGCATCTCAAAATTCTATATCAAGATTATGCGGTCCATGTTTCAGAGAGTCTAAAGAAGCTAAGAGTATTCCTAAGAGGTATCTTTGATGGGTAAATGTTTTATTCCTATTTGTGAATTATGCGGAGATTATATTTATTCTGCTAAAAGTGGTAAACGTTCTAGAAGATGCAGGAAATGTCAACTTACGTTTATTGATAGCAATCAAAGATTTTATAAGAAATATGTTTATAAAAATAAAAATCGGGTGAAACTATGAGTATTAAGTCTTGGTATAGAAAATTATGCTTAAAAGAAAAGTTTGATGCTAAGGAAACTCAATTTCTAGTATTCGTAATGGGAAATTGGAAACACTTTATGGGGAATAAGAAATGAGTAGATATAGTGATACAGTTATGTGTAAAAGTTGCCATCATAAATTAAATCCGTCTCATAAAGAGCTAGATACTTTACCGGTAACAGAAAGTGGACATACTGCAACGTTTCCTTATAGCAATAAGAAAAAGATTTATTGTTATGAATGTGCTAAGTTTTGTGATGCGCCTAATTATATAGTGGTGATAAAATGAGTCCTCCTAAGATGATTGATTGTCCTCAATGTTCTCATGTCGTTATGGCAAATGGAATTAAAGTTACTATTTCTACGGGAAGGATTACTAGATACGTTCATTGGAAAGGGAGAAATAAGGATATAACAATCTTTCAAGATACTTGCGAAAGATGTGGTGGTTCTGGTAGAATAATTGCGCACAATCAAAAGATGTTTGACAATAAAACTCTTGCATTGAAAAAGAAACAAAAAGTAATTATGTCAGAGTGGTTAGCTCAAGAGAAAGAATTAATCTATGGAGTGAAAGAATGACATTACATAAAAGAGAGTTTATTGTTGTTCCTTATGTTCCTGGTTATGGATTATGTTCTTGTCATAGTTGTGATTGTAAGTCTGTAACAGAATGTTTTGTTAAGATTTGTGATTGTTGTTTGGAGGATTAAGAGGTTAAAGAATGATTACTGATTTAATGATAGTTATTATTTTATGGATTTTATATCTAGTTTACATATATATGTACCTTAAGGAGATGAGGTATGAGTGAAAGAATGATTTTTTGCTATGTCTGTGGTAGAAATTGTGAATATGGTCTTTATGCGGGGGAGAAATGGAATCCTCCCGATGTTATAGATTGTTCTTATTCTACAGAAGAATCTACTAATTTATGTATTAAATGCGCAATAGAAAGAATAGAAGGATTATATCGGGCTACACAAAATCTCCTTGAGATTGGTAAAACGTTTGGACTAGATATATTAGGACAGGAGTTTATGGAGAAATATTGATGCAATTCTTTGATTTAGTAACCGTAGAATTTCAAACATATACTTGTAAGTATTGCGGTGCAGATTTGACAGATAAAGAATTAGAGAGAGTCGATGTAACTAATCTTCTAGGTCATTGGCAATATTCATATTGTCAAACAGATAAATGTATGTCTAAGCATTTACATAATCTTTATAAAAATACTCCTGGGCATATCTGTTATAATAATGGGTGTATGACACCGGAGGATGGAAATTGAAAACCGTTCGCTATGTCAGTATGAAAGAAAGAATAGGACAACAGACAGGAATAGGTAGACAGAATTCGGAATTCATAAGTAAAATTTCTTTGAAGATTCGTAATCATTATATCCGTCATTTTGAATTTAATTGGGGAGATGAAAGGCATTTGGGATATCTTTCTATTCTTGCTAATAAACTTGTTCCTATAAAGAAATCAAAGAATGAAATCCTACACGCTGGAGATATAAGTCTTACTCCGTTTATTTCGGATAAATTTGATATTATCGAAATATGGGATATGATGCCATTTGAAGAATTTAATCTTTATCAGAATAATTTTATTTCTGCATTTATATTTGCTAGTTATATTCCACCTGCTTTATCTGCAGATATTATAGTTGCACACACTGAAGAGAGTAAGAAAATCTTTCTTTCATTTTTTGGAGATAAAGAAGTCTATGTCATACCTGCAGGTATTGATACAGATTTTTTTAGAATTATGCCTAATATTGTTAAAGAGTCTCGTTCAGTTTTAGCTATAGCTGCAGGATATCCACAAGAGAACCTTGTTAATCTTGTAAAAGGTTGCGGTGAATCTGGAAATGTGATTTTACGAATCATAGGAGACCGTTTAGATGCTAATGAGAGAAAGAAATTATTTAGTATAGCATCTAAATATAAGGATTTAGCTTTAATATTTATTGGTTATGTATCTGATGAAAAGTTAAGAGAATACTACAATTTCTCTTCTGTTTATTGTTCTGCATCTTTCAAAGAGGGATTTGGTTTAACTCCTGTAGAAGCTATGGCTTGTGGAACGGTTCCTGTTTTATCAAAAATTGACCCACATATTGATACTGCATGGCAAAGAGGAATATTTTTTAACCCTAAAAAACCAGATGAAATTGCAGATTCTCTTAATATGGCATTTGACTATGATATAGTTGATAGAATTCAATTAAGAGAAAGTGCGCTTGAATATTCTTGGTCTAAAGTAATTCCTAAATGGCTTTCTCTCTATGAATCTCTAGGAGTAGATATTAAATGATTCTTAATATTAATCTAGGTGCTGGGAAAGATATTATTAAAGGATTTCAGAATGTGGATATTGTTCCATCTGAAGGAATAGATGTAGTAACAGATTTAAACGAGTTTCCTTGGCCTTGGAAAAATCAAAGTGTAGATAGTATTTATGCATCTCATGTGTTCGAACATCTTTATTCTTTGCCCAATGTTATGCGACAATGTGCTAGAGTTTTGAGATTTAGTGGTAGATTGACAGTATATGTTCCTCATTGGAGAAATGAATCTGCATGGACAGATTCTACTCACGTTCATGCTTTTACTCCAAAGAGTTTAGATTATTGGTGTCATGGTACGGAATTAAATAATAAATTCTATCATCAATATAAACCTTGGTTTGATAAGATAGCTGTTGTTGTCTGCCGTCCAAATCCTAGATTTCTTTCTGTGTTTCCAGAAAGATTTCAATGGATATTTCCACCTTCAGAAATACGATTTTCTTTAATGCGTAATGGTGAGGATTGGTTATAATGAAATATATCGCAATGAAAAAATATCGTTATCCTTGGTGGGATAGTTTATTAATCTTTTTGTATATTCTTCTTGTTCCTTTGTTTAGTTTCATTTTGATTTTATGGGCAATATGGAAAGAACATAATAATAATGTTTGTGGAAATCCTAACGCTCATTCAAGAATTCTAGTCATGGAAAATGACCATGATAGGAGGTGAACGAAAACGCCAGACCAAGAAAAAAGACAAGAACCGAAGTATGTGGAAACACAATCTGCGGAAGTGCAAATGCCAAAAGCAGGCGAAATGCTCAGCGCGGAAATAACAAAACTAGGAATGAGTACCGCGATTGAGGTTTTCGGGAAAGACGCCAAGAATCCAAATGGACAGATTCTTGTATTCTTTTTCGAAAATGCACAAGAAGGAATCACGGGAAAAACACCTGTTGGTTTCTACAAGCGACCGACCGTAAAGAGCAAGTTGTTTAAACTTGTTCGTAAATGGGGACAACCAAGAGTCGGTATGCAAGTGCAGATTGTACGTGATGAGAATGGATATTGGGGATTAGATTTGTAATGGAACCCCTCCAATCTAACTCCAATATCCCTTTTTCTTTTTTGCACCTTTTTACCGAAAAAGATGCACCAAAAAACGTACAGTTTAGTTTAGTAGATATCATTGGAGATAGATATATAATTATAATTGCATTTATTATTCCACTTGTATTTCTTTTATTGCTTGCTTTATCTGAAGATACGAAAGATAAGAAGAAATGGCTATTACCTGTGTTTTATATGTATGGAATAATTTTCTTTTTATTGGTACTTTTGGTTGCTTTGATAAGAGGTTAATAATGAATAAATTTATTTTAGGTTTAAGTGTTTTCTTTTTCTTAGCTGCTGGAATAGTTATTTATGGTTATCTTACATATGATATTGCTAGTGATATTTGGTTTGATTCTTTAGCCTATAAAGAATCTTTATTATTTGCCGCAAGTTGGATTTCTTTTGGATTTTTCTTTCTATGGCTTTCTTTAGGAGATAATAAATTATGTCGCAAGTGAATTTTGGTTTTATAATTGTTCCGTTTATGGCGATTGCTTGGGATATCCCCATATTTCTTTATATAACTATTTTTAAACATCGTATCAATATTATGATAAGGTTTAAATCTAAAGGACATGGTTATAGGAATCGTTATTTTATTTTTAATGGTAGGTATTTGTTTTGAAAACATGGTTAGTACATCCGATAAGAACTGCTTCTGAGATAACAGATTACAGAGAGGACCATAGAGGTATTCCGTTCATTATAGTTTTATTTATGGTTTGTGCTAGAAATAGTATATGGTTAATGATTACTATTACAATAGTTTCTCCTGGTTATTTCTTTTTCCATAACATTTTTATAAGACTCTTTTCTATACTTGGATTAGAGTTTATGTATATTATATGGAATATTTTTGCTATTCCTAGATTGGATTTCTTTCTTCCCCTAGGTTTCAGGGTGTGGAAATGGCTTATTATACAGCATTAGGAGCTAATTTTTGCAGAAACCTTTATATACCTGCAAGGAGGTATAGGTTCGACCTATACTAATGATAGGTCGTACCTTGGCCTAAGGGCTAGGGGGTGAAAACATAAGGGAAGAAATTCGCAATCAACTAAAAAATAAGTTGGAGGAAAAGTTTCCTTCGCTTAGGGACGATGAGAGGGCCGTCGCTGTATTAGCAACGATTGTTACCTTTATCGTTCTAGTTATTGCGATAATGGTTCTAGTTATTGTATTGGCTAACCTTTGGCCTACATTCACGGGTGCTTTGAATAACTATAGCACGAATGAAACGACATTCGGCCCAACGGTGAAATCTATTACACCTCTATTAGTCGGTGTAGCGGTTTTGCTTGTCATTCTGGCACTTGTCTTTGGAATGGCGGTATTTAGGGAAGGTGGCCTATTTACCTAGAACAAAAGCCCGAGAACAATCGGGCTTTCCCCTTATTTTATCATGCAGATTACAGAGATGATATCTTGAGGTTCAAGAAAGAGGTCGTCCTAGGACCGACTTCGGAGGTCTTGGTATGACAGTATTCGATGATTTAAAACAATCCTTTGCTAATCTTATAGGTACAGATATTACTACTGCTGGATATGTTCTAGCTTTCGTTTTCATTATCGTAATGATTATTGTTATTGAATGGGCAATAGATAGAGATGGAAAAGCCAGGGGAGTTACATTTCTAGCTTCAATAGGAATCGGAGTTATCTTTTCTGCAATCTTTAATCTGATTCCTCTATGGGTTCCATTCGTTATGGCATTAGTATTGATATTCATTTTGGTTAATCCATTTGCAGATAGAGCAACGGTGGGATAGTTTTGGGCGAAATGTCAACGCTTGCTAAAGCGATGTTTATTTTAGCTTTTGTAGCGGTACTTGCAGTTATGATGTTTGGTTCTCAAGGTCCAACTTTATCTACTCCTCCCTCTGCTCCTGTTTTTATTAATCCTTGGGATGCTCAATCTACATTCTCATATAAATTAAGTTTTGACGACGCTGGACCAAATTCAAGCAGGAGAATTATAGCGCATGGTTCAGATAATGGTTGTTCTCAATCAACTTATTGGAATTGTATAAAAGACCCAAATGGTTATGATGGTAATAATACATATGTTTCTATGAATAATTCAGTAGGATTCCCCAATCAGTTCGATGATTTAATTGTAAATGTAACCGGATGGCCTACTAATGGAGAAATACAAAGCGGACTTATTGAATTATCCTGTCGTTCTAATACAACTTCAGGAGTACATATTAATATTTCAATCAGTGAATGGATTTCTATTGTAAGTGGTGGTTCTGGAAATACCTATCTGAGTGCAATTAATCAAAACACATTTTGTAAGTCTGGAAATGATTTTACTAATCTTACTATTTATTTAAGTCCACCTTCTGTTATTTATAATTTGAATACAAATGCTCATCCCCCTAATTTAATGATGTTTGTTGCTCAAGATTTTAATATGGACGTCCAGATTTCAACCATAAGTCTAACTATTGTCGTATCTAGTAATGCTAGTTGCTCGGGAGCTAATTTCTTTAGTAATACGGGATGCTCTATACAAAATTTTATTAATTGGTTGCAAAATTTGGGCACAGCAATAGTTAGGGCGATAGGTTGGTTATTCGGATGGTTTCAAATTGCAGGAACATTCTTCTATAATTTCTTCTTGATTATTGTATGGTTGTATGCAATTCCTGGTATGCCAAGTGTAATACAATTATTTGTAGATGCTTATCTAACAATGTTGTTCGGTATTTTGATGATTACTTTCTTAAAGATATTGCGTGGGGGTTCTCCCTGATGGGAAAATTAGCTCTTATTCTAATGATTATAATTACTATATTATTGATATTAATCTTATTCTTTGTAGTTGATTCTATGGCGTCTACACCACCTACAGTATTAACAAATGATGCAACAAATATACAATCTCATTCTGCACAATTAAATGGCAATCTTGTTGATTTGGGACAACAAGATAACGGTATTCCACCCATTAGAGTACAAGGTCCGGTTTCTACGGTAGGCCCAGGATTTAATACAGTAACTACTATCAATACCGCCGGTAGTAATTTTCTTATGATTATTGTGGGTGGTTGTCAAATTTATGATGGGACTATATCATCTATTACTACTAGTCCATCCGATACAATCCAGCAAGTACAATTTTCAGGTAAAGTTATTCCTAGCAATTATGGAAATATTTCTGATGCCATGTATGTAGTAAATCCACAGAATAGCCCGACTTATCAAGTTACTGTTGCATGGTCTGCAGGTTCTTGTAGTTATGGTTCTAAATATCTTACTCTTTATACATTCTCGGGAGTAAATACTACATCTCCTATGGTGAATAATGCAAATACTACAGGAACAAATTTCAATGGATTTTCTCCATATACTGTTTCTTTCCCTACTCCTGCATCACATCAAATATCAATTTTTACTGAGGTAGTTACGGATTTCGCACAAGGTGGTAATGATGTTCATCTAAAAACAATGAGCGGATTAACAAATTCATGGGGATATGACCCATCTCAAAATTGCGCGAATACAGGAGGTTGGTGCCCATCTGGAGGAATTGGTTATTCTCGTACTGCACAAACAAATACAAATAACAATATTAATTATGCTGCTACATCTTGGTTAATTAATGGAACAATAACACAATCACCTAGAACATCTGTAGATGTTTATTTTGAATGGGGAGTAAGTCAATCGTTAGGAAATAACACCACCCACATAACTAAAACATCTCCTACAATATTTATGGATAATATCACAGGATTAACCGCAGGAACAACTTATTATTTCAGAGCTTGCGCCACACCAACTACATCTTGCGGTGCAACATTGAGTTTCTTTATTCCACTTGTAGATTTAGGAGATATCGGAAGAGTAATGGCATTTTTCTCAATCCTATTCTTTATGCTAGTAGGTGCATATTGGTTAGCAAAAAGGAGAAAGAACGATGAAAGCTAATATATTAATCTATGTGTTGATTTTGATTCTATTTACCATCTCAATTAATGTATCTGCTGGTACTGTTTCACCTATTGTTAGACAATCTTCATCTGTATTTCATGCTGCTACAATAACCCATAGTTTTAATTTAATTATGGACGGTGTGGTACCTGGAGATTTACTTGTTATTTGTATAGAATTTAATGCACCGCCTGGAACGATAGTATTTCCTTCTGGCTGGAATCAATCCACAATAACAGTTTTTACTTCTTTTGTTGCGGGAGTATGTATATATAGATTTTTTATGTTCGGTGATACATCTCCTATAATTGTTACCACAACAAATTCAATCCAAGATGCAGCAGTACAATATCAGATAACCGGCGCATCTACGATATATAGGGATTTTATAGGAGCATCTGACAATACAGGAACAAATACAAACATAAATCCTCCATCTATTTCTATATCTCCTTCTGACCAAGTTTTAGTTATTGCTGTATATTTGTTTGGAAATAATAATTTCTGTCATATAACAGCATATCCAGCAGGATTTGGAAATAATATTATAGCATCTGCTGACGATGGGGGAAATTCAGCAAGAGCAGCTATGTCCACAAAATCAGAATTAATAGGTAATGACGACCCAGCAGTAGCTACATTAAATATAGGGTGCCGATGGGTTTCATTTACTTTTGCTGTTGGAGGTAACGTTATAGTTGGTCTTGTTTTATCTAATGAAACAATATTATTATTGTTAATTACTTCGGCGCTTGTAATAATTGGTTTCAAAATACCTTTATTTTGGCTTCTAGGAGCATTGACAGGATTCTTTTCTGCATTTTTTATATTCAGAGATATTAATAGTGTTCCGGCTTCAGCATTAGTTATTATTATCTCTCTAATCATTTTATTTATGTTCATGGTGAAAGCATTAGGAGATAAAATAGGATTAGGTGATTGATTGGCAACACTAAGATATCTATGGATTGTAGAAACAAGAGCGGGCTTGTGGCAACATTGGATAAGCAAAGGTAAGAAAGGACCGATGCCTGATGCAGATGGATTTCTTCATTTAAATAAAAAACTATATGCGGTGGACCCGAGAAAGTTTAGGAGATGGACTCTTAGAATGGGATTAATTATAAAAAGAAAAAGACAGTATCAAGTACAAATATGGAAAGAGAATGACCCTAATCCTATTGATTTTCTTCATGTTAAAATACCTGACCCTAAATTTACATCCTCTATGATATCTACAATGGCTAAATCTAGGAGATTAAATAAAATCATTAGTGGCGAACAGTTCGATATTGTCAAACTAGCATTGATATTATCTTTATTAATGAATATTGGAATAGTAATATGGTTAGCTTCCCAGGTGATACATCAATGATGCCTAATGAGGATACCTCAGAAGATGCTTTCTTATCTAAATATGAGAAAGAAAGAGAAGCTTTATCCGTTCTATTTCCGTCCGAAAAAGATTTTCCATCTCGTATTAAATTAATCACACAGTTAAGGGGCCAAGCACCACATCTATTAGATTCATATCTTGCTTTCTGTGAATGGAAAGTGTGGGATGCGATGGAGAAAAATGAAGATATTAATTGGGATGAATTAGACCCGATTAAATTCTCGATGGCTTATGCTCCATCTTTGAAAGGTCGCCATGCAGATAGAGCAGTAGAAATCGCTAGAGCAGCACATATCACAGCAGAAAAAGGATTATTGGATAGGATTCTTGGTAAAGAATGAAAGGAAAATGGGTTACAGAAAAAATAACATCAAATGTTTGGGTTACTTATTACAAAAAAGGGGGTGATACTAAAATGGGGAGACACAGAAAAGTTGGTAGGCCAAAAGGCTCTAAAACAAAGCACAGAAAACACATTCCATTTAGAATTAGAAGTCGTGGTGCTATCTACCAATTCCATCACTTTACAAAGCGCGGCAGACCAAAAAAGAGGTGATATAGTTGGTAAAGAAAACAAAGATGAGTAAGCGAGCAGCAGCTTTCATAGCGAGAGAAGCAAAGAAACAATATAAACACGGAAAGAAAGTGAAACAAGCTGTAGCTATCGCTTACTCCAAAGCAAGAAAGAAAGGATTTAAAATCCCAATAAAAAAGAAAAGGAGGTGATAGTATAGATAAATATCTACAAAGAAAGAGAAATGGTAGATGGAAAACGATTGGTGCATACAGAAAACTTGTTAGAGCAAAACAAGATTTGAAACGCATACGAAAGAAATATCCTCATCGAAAATATAGAGTAATAAAAAGATAGGATGAGATAATGATTCCTACTCCTTACTCCAATCCCCCTCCAGATTATAGCGATATAGCTAGTAAGAGAATGAATCAATTTTTAAATTTGATGGACAGATTTGATTCTCTTTCGTGGAAAACAATTAAGAATATTATTACAGTAGGGGTTTGGGATAAAAAAGAACAAAGAAGATTATTTATCCTTATGCAAAATAAGATAGCTACAGGAAAAGAACCTAAAGATGTAGAAGGATTAGAAACATCTTTAAGAGATGCTGTCCCCGCATCTTTTCATATAGCAGAAAGAACGGGAGGATTATCAGGTATCGGTTCGATGGTCTTTGATACGGAGTCAGGATACGATGATTATAAATTTTGTAATCCTGATATTTTGATTATGAATTTTGATGAAGGCTCTTTTGGACGTATATCCGGTCCACCAAGAAAAGGTAAAACAAATACAGGATGCAAGTTGATAGAAAGATGGATAGCTAAAGGTAATTTATGTTTCACAAATATTTATCTTAAGAAGAAAATAGAAGGAATATCTTATGTGAATGATGCGAGAGGATTACTTACACAAATGGCAAATACTGATAAAGGATTTATCTTTGTTTATGATGAAGGCCAAGCATCAGGTTACAGTACACAAACAGCAACAAGCTTAGAAAGTCGTTACACAGATAATCTATTTCGAGTTATTGGAAAAATGATGGGGAATGTTCTATACATAGACCAAATCGAATGGAAAGCTCCGAATGTGATTAAGGAATGGAGCATGACAAAGATAAAAATTACTGATGAAAAAGGAATACTGCTTGTTGAATTGGGAGAACCAAATAAATATACAGGATTCATAAAGAATTTCCCAAAGACAACTTTACCATTCGTAACAAGAGATATCGCAAGCTTTGATATGAACGTGAACGTAGAAAGGATGTTTCAAATGATATCTGGAAAGCCAGATGAAGCGAAAGATATTATGTTAAAATTCCTAGATACACCCGAATCCATTCCAGCAAAGCGAGTTAAATCCACCAAGCCAGATAAATTTAAGCTAGGCACTAGCTTTTAGTTCCTATTTTGATTACTAGTAATGATGTAGATAGCGAAAGCTTTATAGTCTTACAAGTCTATAGATTTTTGCATGACGAAAGACGCAGAACCATGTCCTAACTGTGGTTCATTTTCAAGAACACCGTGGATTCATGCAAAGATATTTCCATATCTGAAAGTAGGATGGCCTAGGTGTTTCCGCTATTGTAGAGGATGTAGTACAATAGAGTTCATTGAGCATAAAGACCACAGAAAAGTCAGATAGGATAACAAGAACGAAACCATTATATACTCCCCGATGCATATACTCTATAGGTGAAAGAAACATGGATTGTGTATTGTGCTCTGCGTTATTGGATGCAAAAACTCCATCTATAATCAATCCTGATATTCCAATTTGCTATCATCACGCAAAGGAATTACTAAATGAATGGATGGGAAGGAACCGGGGATTGATAATTAAAAAGAATATCAAAGATGGTCCTGTATGGTGATTCTCATGCAATCCTTTTCCTATTATCTAGCCGATGAATCACCTTGCGCCGATGGTATGCTGTGGTCTACTCTCGTTACTGCGAATGATTCTGGAGCTAAGTTACTCATCTGCGATGAAACCAAAGATGGTTTGATTCTCGTTTTCGATAAAGAAATTAATCAAAGCATGATAGCAGATTTACTATATGCAACATTAGCGACAGAAGATATTAATACTCACTAGGAGATACAGATACGAAAGGTTCCAAGAACC
>Ga0209160_1002946_pt1 | contig 14065 bp, 11 predicted proteins | sample GraSoiAngelo_153_FD_186167 | JGI IMG/M metagenome (GOLD analysis project Ga0209160, IMG submission 186167) | Grasslands soil microbial communities from the Angelo Coastal Reserve, California, USA - 14_1009_12_40cm (SPAdes) (version 2) | ecosystem: Environmental > Terrestrial > Soil > Grasslands ...
TGCGGGACCGAGGGCTATACTCGCCGGATTCAAATTGCATGTAAGCGAGCGAACATTGACCGTAGATGGAAAGGTCACTGTTCCAGTGAACCCGCTAAGTGGGGTCACAGTAAGTGTGAAGGTCGCCTGGGCATTCCCCAGAACGGTGACGCTGTTGGGTGCACGCGGGGTGACAGCGAAGTCTTGGACCGTCACGCTGAACGTTGTCGAACTGCTCAGCCCACCGCTGGTACCAACCACGGTGGCCACATAGTTGGTGGCAACAGATGCAGTGCAGGACAAAGTCGCAGAGCCCGAGCCGCCGGTGATAGTCGACGGGTCCAAAGTGCAAGACAGCCCAGTGCTGGGAGCCACTGACACGGTCAGAGCCACAGTGCCCGTGAAACTGCCGGAAGATGTCAGGGTTATTGTTGACGTGGCCGTTTGTGTATTGAGAATGGCAGCGTTTGTCGGATTCGCCGTCAGCGAGAAGCTGCCGGATGTAATGTGGTAGGTTAGGTTTGCGGTGGTGTGAGATAGCGAAGCACTCGTGCCGGTCACGTTCGCAACGTAGTCGTTAGGCACAGTGGCGGAACATGACAGTGTCGAAGTGCCGGAACCACCAGTAATGCTGAATGGACTGAGAGTGCAAGATAGCCCTGAGGAGGCGTTGAAGCTTAGAGTAACAGTACCGGTGAAACCGTTCAGAGGCGACACGGTAATTGTTGTCGGGCAAGTGGCACCAATTGCGCAGCTGACCGTCAGAGGACCCGATGGAGAGATCGTGAAGTCCTGGACTGCATAGCCCACCGTTGTGGAATGTGACAGGGTTCCACTAGTTCCCGTAACTGTTACGTTGTATTTTCCGGCACCGCTAATGCTACTTGCGCATGATAGGACAGCAGTCTGTGAGGAACCTGACACAATGACGCTCGTGGCGCTGAGGGAGCAGCTGAGACCCGTATTTGGCGAGACGGACGAGCTCAGAGCTACAGGTCCCGCGAAACCGTTGATAGGGGTGACCGTGATAGTAGAATTCCCAGTCTTTCCCGCCAAAATGGTCACAGCTGTTGGATTGCTAGTAACCGTGAAGTCAGGGGGTTGAACAGGCCCAACGGTGTAGGTGATCGCCGCAGAATGCAAGAGAGAACCAGCAGTTCCTGTAACCGTGACAGTAGACGGGGATAGGGTGCAACTGAGGCCCGAAGAAGGCGATACCTTTTGGGAAAGGCCGACAACTCCGCTGAATCCGTTGACGGGTGTGATCGCTATCATGGAGTCACCCGTCTCGGTTACGTTGAGACGGATAGAATTCGGATTGGCGCTAATCTGGAAGTCCTGAACAACAAAGTTGACTATAGCAGAGTGGGACAAAGATCCACTCGTGCCAGCCACGGTAACCTTGTAGTTCCCGGCTGTACCAACATTACAAGACAGATTCGAAGACTGCTGCGGGCCAAGAGTAACAGTGGCCGGACTGATGCTACAGCTCATATCGGAGGACAAGACGGATAGCGAAACTGTCCCGCTAAACCCGTTTACAGATGTCACACTCATCGTGGAAGTGCCAGGCTGACCTGCTAGTGCTGTGACACTTGTCGGATTCGCCGAGACGGTAAAGTCAGTCACCTGTTCTGGATCTGCATCGAAGGCTATGACTCCACCATTATCAGTAACCGTCACCTTCACGAGATAGTTGCCGACTGTCGAATAAACATGGCCGTCACTTGTCGCCTTGGTTGCGAAGGTGTCGATGGTGTCGTCACCCCAGTCGACTACAGTCTGAGTAATTGTTCCATCGGGGTCTGAGGAGGTCATTGAAACAATCACAGTCTGGCCAACCTGAGCAGTGTTCGAACTTAGGACAAGGCTCATGGTTGGAGGCTTGTCTACCACCGTGAGCTGGCTCGATGCGGCACTAATGTTGTTTTTCGAATCTTGTACTGCCACACGTACGCTGTAGCTCCCAGCTGGGTAAGTGTGGCTGACCGAGGGACCTTTCGCGATTGTGCCGTCGCCGAAGTCCCAGGTGAAGGTGTACGGTGAAATGCCGCCGGAAGCTGTTGCGCTGAACGTTACGGCTTGCCCAGGAGAGGGCGAAGAGGGAGTGGTGTTGAAGGTAACTGTAGGTGGTGAAACATGAAATCTCCAGGCGGCCAGGGGATGGATCTCCCATCCGGAGAAGGAGTGCCAACTCTCGGTGATGTGCTGGGTGTCCCAGAAGACCCAGCCCTGAAGGTCAACATAACAACCACATGTACTGCCATTTGGCCCGGGGTTTTTAGGCGCAATGCCATGCGCTTTCCACATTTGATCGATCTCGGCATGGAACTTAAACATCGTATCTGGGTAGGTGGAACTGCACTGAGTATCTCCCCCTCCGGACTTTGCGCCGGTCGGGTCGCAGACATTGAAGGTAGTATCGCAGTATGAGGTCCCGTTAATCGTGCCGCAGTCTTCAACCGAGATGCCCCTAATCTGGACGTTGTCGATTTCGACGAACGCGGCTGTTAGTGTCCCGTTAACGGAAACTGAGCATGGCAGGCTACTTGGAAGCGCCCTCTTAAGATAGGGCCAGGTGGTGGGGTTAGAGGCAAAGGGGAGATTTCCGGCTAACCGAAACGCGCCGCCACTATAGTCCGCCCCTCTTCCCCCACCTCTGGCAATAGAAATATTCCCTACCAACGCTTCCAATGTTGTCACATAAGGCGCGCATGTGGTAACGGCGGGATTCCAGGAACCCACAGGAACCGTCCGACTTGTTGTCCCTGTGTTCGAGGCCGAGTCTCGAGTGGTAAGCGTCACGGTGTAGTATCCCGGTTGGAGAAACATGTGGCTCGCTTTGCTTCCCGTAGCTGTTCCTCCATCCCCAAAGTTCCAGCTGAAAGTGTACGGTGCAGTGCCTGAAGTAGCCGAGGCGGTGAAATTTGTAATCAGCCCCACCCCAGGGTTGGCTGGAGAAAAGTTGATGGTCCCTTGAGGGACGATCCCGCTCTGTATGCCAAAACTATCAGAGAACGATCCCGAGAAAACAGTCTGCGCAGTAATGCTCGTCGACGAGACCGTGTATTTCACAAAGCCGTGACCCGCCCCCTGAGTTGTGTTTCCCATCGTCTTGGCGAAGTAGGGGAGGTCGGGATCAGACGTCTGAACTGGCGTCTCACCGGCACCGAAGGTCCCTGAGATGACGAATATGGTTCCGGCTCCTTCCGTGTATACGCCTGACGATCCGTCGTTCACAACGCATGACGAAATGTAGAGTTCCGCTTGCCCACAGGATAATTGTTTGCTGCGCTGATACGTGTGATCATGACCCTGCAACACTAGATCGACTTTGCGATTCATCAGAAGGTTCATCACGTCGGATCCAATCTCGCAGGGATGCTGCCCCGCCGAGATGCAGACCTCATGGTCTCCCACAATGATCCAACGAATCCCCGCTGCCCGTGCACTATCGATAGCGCTTGCTAACCAGTTGTAATGGCTCGTCCCCACACCATAGGACCAGTAGCCGCCGAATGTAAAGTTCAAGCCGGGAGATATCAGAATGAACCTGGCAAGCGGCGCGCTCGACGGATAGTCAAAATAGTATTCTTTCGCATAGGTTCCATTGACCGTCCCTACCTGGTTGGGTAAGCACTGCGCGAAGTTGTCAATTAGCCCATTCTGTTCCTCGTTCCCGTCTTCGTGATTTCCTGAGAGAAGCTGGAACGGATAGTTCTGGCCGACGTACGATTTTACGTAATTGCACCAAGAGGTTTCAGGCGTGATCGTATTGTAGCTAAGATCTCCTATAGCCAGAAAGAAGTTGGTGCCAGACCCCGAGAGGCGAACGAGACTGGAGTTGGCGTTCGCATTTGCGTCAAGATCACCCGCTGCGGCGAAAGTGAATGAAGACGAGGATGGACCGGAAGCTGAGAGAGAGCCGCCGACTGTGAATAGAGAAAGTAAGACGAGCACAGTCAGGATTGCGATTCTTGCTCTTTGCACTACCCCACGTCCGCCAGCCTGGATCCTCATATGCAAAGCGCATTCCAACTATATGAGGGTTCACTAGTCCATTGAGAGTGAGGATTCTCCTTGGCTGCAAAAGATATCTGTGTATTTCCGCCCGAACATGAGCGCACGCCGTGCGAACGGTGCTTCCTCTATGAAAACTCCCGTCCTAAGGTGCAGGGTCTAGGCATGTAAAAATAGGGAGGGTGGGACTACGAAGGTGACAAGGAAGGACTTTACGAGGTGTCGATTCACATCAACAAATGGTTCGGAGCGCTTGCCGTGATCCTATCCGTCACGTCAGCGGTCGGAATCCCTGCTCTTCTCGCCAACCCTACGGCGACGAGCCACACATATGCCCTAATTGTCGGTGACTCCGGCAGTCTCTACTCGTTTGATGGAAAAAATCTGAATAGCATTCCTACACCTACGACAGAAAATCTGACTGATATAAAGTGGAAACATGACGGTTCTTATGCCCTAATTTCCGGGGAAGATGGCACGCTCCTCAAATATGATGGTATTTCTCTGAAAGTCATTCGCACGGGGCTAGGCCCAGAGGTTGACCTCGAAGCGATTTCATGGAAACCAGATGATTCTGAAGCCTTGATAGTTGGCATCGATCACTTCTCTAATAGTAGCTATGGCGTTGTACTCAGATTCGATGGAAATACTGTAACACCTCTGGCCGACGAGAAGTTCATAGGGTTCAAAAGCGTTGCATGGAGCGCCGACGGACTCTATGCAATCCTCGCGGGCTACTCTACAGAAGAGTTCTTCCATGGCCACATCGCCCGTCTCGACGGAAACACTCTAAAAACCATTCCGGCTCCGACGAATGACAGTCTGAACGCCGCAACTTGGTATCCTAGGGAAGACTACGCCTTCATCGGCGGAGACGTCCACGGAGGATCCGGTCAACACGTTCAAGTGCTGTTTCACTATAGACGCTCATACTACTAGATCAATCAGCTTCGACGATGACACTGGAATGGGGGTGATCACTGGCAACAAGGGTCTGGTAATATTGTTCGATCAAGGAAACATGACGCGGATCCGAACCTATACAATCGGTAAAGGAAATAGCATAGATCTTCACCATATCGGTGACTTCTACTCGGCGGCATGGGTACCAAGAACGGGAGTGGCGTATGCTGTCGGAACAAACGGCACCATTGCAAGAATAGCATCCAACAAAGTTGCTCTGATAAACCAAGGCACGCCCGATGTGACCTTCAGAAGCATTAGTATTATTGAGTACTCAGGGTCAAAAGTCCTGGCGCATGTAACTCCACTTGCAGCATTCTACTCAGAGAGTAATCTGCAACTTGTCGAAGACTTTTGGGCTTCTCACTACCAACGGATAACCCTCGACGCAATCGTGGCGATTCTCGCCATCGTATTTGTCTACGAAGTGGCCGTTCAACGCGAAGAAGCTTCGAGGGACAAGCGAAAGCGAAGTTAGGAAACCGTACAACGGAACGTTTCTCTTGCCAGGGCGTAAATCGATCTCCCTTATTAGTAGCCACTCATTGAGACTTTTTCGGGTCACCTATCGACGTCTGCATGTCAACACACTTCTGCCTGTTGTAGAAGTAAGGGGTCCGGCCCGGTCAGCATTGAAAGAGCAACGTCCAATTGTCTGGAGAAGCTCTAGACCAAGGCGACCATCGGGAGCTTGTGCACGTAGTTCTAAGCCGTAACCGTGACAGGTATCGTGATCGTGTGTGATAGAGAGTCGCTTGTCGCGGTGATGGTTACGGTGTAGCTTCCGATCGGAGTCTTCTTGAGTGCTTTGATCGTCAGAGTCGATGTGCCGGAGTTGTTTGGAGTCAAGGTAATCGTCGCCGGGCTCAGAGATGCCCTCGGACCAGACGGTGAGACGGTTACCGAGAGAGTCAGGGTTCCACTGAAGCTGTTCAGGCTTGTTAGAGTAATGAGCGAGGATGTTGTTGAGGACGCAGCAAGGCTTAGTGTATTAGGGCTGGCTGAGATGGAGAAGTCGGAAACGATGACTGGAATTGAGATACTGTGAGATCGGGAGCCGCTCGTCCCGGTTACGTTGGCTGTGTAGCTGCCGATCGTTCCGGAGCTAACCGTGAGGGTTGAATTGACCGTCCCACCGGATCCTAGAATTACGCTGGTTGGGTTGAGCGACGCATTGAATCCGTTGGAGGACGAGAGCGTCAGAGAGATAGTGCCTGCGAAGCCGTTCATCGAAGTGAAAATAACTTTTGAGACTCCGGTCCGGCCCGGACTAGTGTTGATGCTTGCAGGACTCGCACTAATTTTGAAGTCAGGGAAAGCAAAGGTCACGGTGGTGGAGTGTGACAGGCTGCCACTGCTTCCGGTTACCACAACAGAATATGCTCCAGAGCCTCCTGAGCATGAAAGAGTCGAGTTTTGAGATCCTCCTAGAACAACGCTTGTAGGGTTCAAGCTGCACGAGACCCCCCCGGCCGATGATGAGGAGACTAGGGTGACTGTTCCCTTAAACCCGTTGAGCGGGCTGGCCGTGATAGTAGATGAACCAGATGACCCGGCCGTTAGCTTGACTGTACTCGGAGTGGCCACCATTGAGAAGTCGGGGCTAGACGAGGATTGGGAGAGCCGCCAGGCTGTCAACGGGTGGAGCTCCCATCCGGAAAAACTGTGCCAACTGTCAGAGACGTGTGCATCATCCCAGTACGCGAATCCCTGAAGATCGACTATAGTCCCAGCCGTTGGCCGCGGCGGAGCTATTCCCGAGTTGCTCCAGTACATGTCGATCTCGGAGTGAAACTTGTGCATTGTGTCCGGGTAGGAACTGGAACAGTTAGGGGCCAGGTTTGCGTTGCACGCGTTGAAAGTTTGATCACACTGATTGCGAAAAACGGTCCCACATTCGTCGTCGCTGAGAGCACCGACCTTGACCCCATGGATCTCAACAAGGGTTGGCAACACCGTCCCGTTGGACAGGGTCACCGTGCATGACGGGCTGGTCGATCTTTTTGAGTAAGGCCAAGAAGTGGATTGGGGGTTAGTTCCGGCAGGTTTTGCACCCTCCAGGATCAGAGCCCCGCCACTATAGTCCGCGCCAACATTGGGCTGCTTCTGGGTGGGATTTGCCACAGCCCCTACATATTGCTCTAGGGTAAGAACTACCGCGTTGCAACTTATTGCAGGGTTCCATGAAGGAGACGTGGCCTGAGTCGCAAGTGGTGAAAGTGCTACGGGACTATCGAGGCCAGCAGTAAGTGTAGCAACACCTGAAATGGAGAGTATGAGAGCTAAGAGGATAATTGGCTTGTCACTGGCTCGAGAGAGAGGGATCAATCAGAGAAACCCTCCAGAAAGGGTGTCGTAAAGAGAACAACAAGAGGCGCGACGACGACAGACGGTTTTAGCTGGATTTGTCAGGCTCTTACCTACTGGATCTAGTGTGAACCGAAATCTACCTCAATATATATACCTAGAGGTTGATCTGGGACATATTGGTATCTTTGGCTATCCGCAGCCACTCTGTGACCTACTAAAATTACATCTTAGAATGAAGAGAACCTCTCTATGGGGAGCATTGACAGTACATTGGAATAGTGGTTGCAACTGCAGGTCGAGGACCAATACGACCGTAGCAGGATCGACACTCTCCGAGACCGCTTTGTGTTGCGGGTCCGCCATGCAGATCTGAGATCCGAGTAAGAGAAATTCCCCTATACCATGCCCATGTACATTTGACTACAACAAAGTATATGCTAAGAGATGACTAGAGTAGTATGCGTGGGAACGATTAGGCCATCGGATCTTGCTGCTGGGAAAATAATGAAACCCGGAACAAGCCCCCGGGAAATCTCAGGGGCCTCGAAGGGCGCAGCAACGTTCGACTGCGTAATAGTGGGAGACGTGATGATGGACGTCATTCTCAGGTGCGAAAGTGAGATTGTAGACTCGCTGATAATGGACGGAACTAACTACTTCAGTGAGAGCAAAATAACTCCCGGTGGCTCCGGCAATGTGGCAGTAGCCATGGCCAAACTAGGGGGTCGGGTTGCGTTCGTAGGAAAGGCCGGAAACGACCCCTATGGAAGAGCCTACTCAGACGATCTGACATCCGCGCGAGTAGCCACGAGAATTACTGTAGACCCTCGAATGAGCACTGGACTCGCAGTGTGTCTAGTGGAACCCTCCGGGAGTAGAACCATGCTTGTCTCTAGGGGAGCAAACGACTATCTGACTAAAAACGAGGTTACGAACGCTCTCAAAAAAATGGGAAGACCACGGTTCACCTATCTGCCAGGATATTCGCTGAACGCATCACCGCAAAGGGAAGCTATCCTACACGCAGCAAGGTTAGGGCATGAACAACAATCAAGAGTCGTCTTTGATCCCGGAGCGTCCAACCTGGTTCGCGAACACCCAGACGTGTTTCAAGAAGCCGTGGACAGATCCGACATCCTCTGCGCTAACTTGGATGAAGCAAGAGTTCTAGCGGGAAAAGTTGAGGTGAACCGATACGCCGCTAGGCTCTCGCGGAAGGGGAAATTAGTCGTTGTCAAGACAGGAGTAGAAGGATGTCTTCTCGCCTCTGATGGAGAAATAACAAGGATTCCGGGAGTAAGAACAAGGGCCGTTGATACCACGGGGGCAGGCGATGCATTCCTTGGCGCATTTCTTTACGGTATGTCCAGAGACGTCGGCCCTGTCACTTCCGCTAGGTTCGCGAACTGGTTTGCCTCAAGGACAACGGAAAAACTCGGACCTAGAAATTACCCAGGAAGGAATGAGGCACGCCATAACCTATTGTCGCTCCAGCGAAAAACCATGCCAAGCTAGGCAACGTTCTCGAGATGATCTCGAGGGACTGTTATTGAACCAACGATCAAAGTACGAGGACACGTAGAAACATTTGGCCGAGGACTCTATCACGATCCATAATCGGCGGTTATTTGAACGCTGACTAGTTCCTAATCTATTTGAGACTAAACCAAATCTGGTCCCAAACGCTTCGAACAGTGCCATTCGACCTGAACGAGAAAACAAAGGAACCAGTTTGAAAGTCGTATGCTTCCAGCTCCAGAACAATTCTGAAGTTCTGTCCCCCATTGGCCGAGATCATCGTCCCGTTTGTCAACTGGCCATTTACGTTCACACTGTCGATGCCGATCGTGTTCCCCTGTGGGGTTGTCGTGTTGGTGAAAGAATCGACAAACCAATTAATCCCAATATTCCATGTCTCATTACCAAGAACTGCTCTATAGGTCTGCATCAAGATCTTCCCAGCGTTCGGTGTATTGGTGGGTGAGCTAGGTCCAGAGATCGTCTGGTTCGCAAGTTTCATTGTAAGTAGGAAAAGCTGAGCAGTGCCCAAGTGGTTGTACACGAAGACATTCCACTGAACGGCCTCTTGGGGGGTGATTGTCGAATTGCCCGCTGGAAAATAGTTTGTGGCTGTCATGTCTGCGCCTAAGACGCTTATCGAAGCGAACTGGTCTTGCATAGGCGGGTTTGCAACAACCCATGCTGTTACTGATGTCAGCGAGAGGAACAAGAGGAACAACCAGGCGAACTCTTTGCTTCTGACTAGTTCTATCATCGCGTTGTCCGTATCTCGCTATCCAGAATTCTTTCCTTGGCCAGTCGCTTCCTGAACCTAAGAGAGCCTGTCGTAATGAAGGATAGGATGAATGCGATTACGGGTACCAATAGTCTCGTAAGCAGATTGTCAAGAGACTGAGCGGAAAGAGCTGATTTTTGGGCCGCGATAGCTTGGTTCGTAATCACGTCGAAGGCGGCATCTGGAGCGGAGTTTTGGAGGAGCGAGTTGTACTGGGAAACTAATGCCCCTACGTATGCGCCTGATTCTTCAGCAGAGTGGATTGCCTCAAACGCGGCAAGGGCAGTCGACGAGGGTGCCTTCTCGCCTGCCAGCTGAGTCGTCCATACTGAGCATGTAAAAAGGACCGAAAGTATGAGTGATGCTACTAGCGTGGACTTGGCCGACATCATATTTGATGATTGGACAACTTCATACATTTATCTTGTGTGAGCGCCTTTCTGAACGCTAGGCAGAGATGCGGAGAGACCAGAAACAAGACAAGTTGGCGCAAATGGTCGAAGAGGTTCTGAAGACTTCGCATCCGCGAACTGTGAGAGACCTTGTAGGAAACGTACAGTCACGCGAACCAAGCGTTTCGGAATCTTCGATCCTTCAGACAGTAGAAAATCTACGCCAGAGCGACCGTCTAATTACCGCTCCGCCGCGATTTGAGTCTTTTCAGAAATTTTTCATCAATCACCGCTGGAACATTGAGCTGTGGCCCATCATGACAGTATTATTGGTCGCTAGCCTGCTTGTGGTGCCGCTCGCCTTTCCCTGGAGCCTTCTCAAGCTCTCCTCGGTTATCCTCGTTTTCTATTTGCCTGGGCGAGGCTTGCTAAGGATCCTCCTACGGGAACGCGAACCTGCACCGGCGGAGAGACTTCTTCTTGAGGTTGCTTCGAGCATGGTTCTAATCATGATGCTTGGGTTGGCGCTCAGCCTTAGCGGGCTAGGGATTTTTTCCGGCACCGCCGCAGCGTCGGTCGTTGCCCTGAATTTGCTTGTTTCCGTGGCTGCATCCTACAGAGAATATGGGGACCTGCGCGACCAATCCAACGCGTAGATGAAGGTCATTTCATTGACCCTGCTGCTCTGATGATCGCGCTGCATTTGTCCCCTTCGATGGAGGCAGTTCCGATGAATGTTCAATCTTTTCCGGTATGCCCCTATTGACCGTCATCTTTTCGTTGTCGATGATCAGTCTCGGCGTCTTTAGAATCTGATTGTAGTCCTGTGAGCTCGGGTCTAAGTCCGAGGCTACTCGGTGCCAGTGTTCAGGGACTGTGGCGTATGCCGGTTCGAATACGGCCCAGTTCGTAGCGTAGGAGAATGCTCTTGTGCCGATTATCATGAGGAGGAGGTAGGCCTCGCCGAGAGACTGTTCATCAACATTTTTCACGTGGTCTGTGGAGTACAACATGAGTCTTTCCCTGTGGCCTTTCATTGTCTTTGTCCGACAGAGTCGGAATCTTTGAAATTCCTGAATCACCTCGTCCGTGGGTATGTTGCAGAGGGGGCAGATGGCTTTGTCAGGTTCCATTACGATCATCCTACTGAAGCTCTACGAGACCGTGCAGATGCAGATGCAGACCTTCACCCAAGCCAGGCATCTAGATTCGCAATGGAACCCACTATAGAACATTGCCGCACTCCTAGTAATATGGCCTAGACCACGTGAAAAGCTGCGTCAGCGCGAACCCAGAGGGTCCCTAGTGGACCATCTTCTGTTGCTTTATGCCGAAATAGAGCCACTGACCCGCCACACAATCATCCCTACTCATCTTCCACAACTCTTCCTCCTGCAGAATGCCCTCCCGAACAAAAAATACGCTCTCTAGATGTTCCCTGCCTTTCCTTAGAAGGTCATGGTCTATTTCTCCATCATCCAGTAGCGAAAATAGGACTAGTGCAGACGAGAGATACACGTTAATGATTGGCGATGTGAATGAAAAAATATTGCTGGAAGGATACCTTCCAAACCTGCGCGCCTTGCGCCTGAAGGACTGGAAATCATACGCTTGGAACAAGACACTGGCTGCGTGGACCAGAGGAGCACCTCTGACTCCGAGCCGTTTGAGGTAGTAGGAAAGATACTGTTGGAAGAAGACCCACCTCATCTTCTTAACTGCTTCAGGGTACAGGCTAGTCCAATCTCTTTTCTGGCAGTTCATTCCTAGAAACCTTGATAGGAAGAAGCGTAAGGAAACGTCCAGTGCCTGTCTAGCCCGTATCCAGCTCTCAACAGGCGCCTGAATGATAGAGGAAAAATCCGAGGAGAGCTTCATCTCAGTGTGGGTGCTAACCAAATCGGCGAGGTCGGGCAGGTCATTCTGTAGATCAGGGAAGAGATGGTAATTCTGTTGAAACCTTAGCGCCCTGGCCCGATAGCTCGGCTCGTAAAAACCTCCCAAGAGGGAGAGTGCTGTGCAGATCTCGGTATAGACCTTGCAACACTCGTACACGGCTTCAAGGCGTCTGGCAATCGGGTATTCTCTAGACCTCAAATATTCTGGTTCAACGTTCTTTAGCAAAGCAGTAACTCTGTGAAAGAGCGTGATCGCGCCGCTAGCTAGAGCAATGTCAGGCTTGGTTACGGGTATGCGGGATCGTATGTCGGGGCCGTATAGCACAGTGCTGGAGGCTTTCATCTCATAGGTGCTCAGATCGGGGGGGAGTCTTGTGAGGGAATTCAAGGGGACAATCTCCACGCCTAATACGAAACCCTGCTCAGCCAGGTCGTATCCTGTGAGCTGGGAGAGCTGTTTCAGAACGGTTCTTTGGATCGAATCAGATGTTCCGGTGTCAATTTTCCGATCTGTGACCACATAGAGGTCAAAATCGTGGAGAGGAATGGGGGTCCTCTCTGTGAGACGGATGCTTCCCTCTCCGCGGCCGAATCCTCCTCCAAGGATAATTGTACATTCTGACCCAAAGGTTCTGACTGTCTCACTGACGATGATGTCCAGTTGTTTCTGAAGGCCTGATTCTACTGTGGGGTCGTTGAGAGAGGTGAACAAATTGCTATTGGCCTCAACTGACTTTGACCTCGCTCTTTTCGGCGATGGATTGGTAGATGGCTTCTTTCAATTTTAGGGCCTCGATTGCAATTTCGCCCGGTATGGGAGGAGGCTTGTCGTTGCGGATCGAATCTGCTAGGTCATCGACGAGGGCCGCGTACAGTCTCGGCAGAGGGTTGAAGAAGTCTTTGTTCAGCACTCTGCGGACTGTTCCGACAAGGGTTCGTGCAGAGTGGAAAAAGTCTCTGAGTGGATTCCGAGAGTAGTTCGCGTGCAAGAGCGAATAATATTGCATGTCGACGGTTGCGATACCTCCAGTTCCAACGATGTCGAGAATTTTTGAGTAGGGTGCGAGCCATGAAACGTCGAGAATTCCGGTTCCTCCGCCGGAGAATTGTAGGAGTGCCTGCACTGAGGTGTCGAAGCCCATTGTTCCCGTGTAGTCGCCGCCGGACGCTGATACATGGTTGACGGGGCCACCGAAAAGGAGCAGAAGGTCCAGCATGTGTATTCCAATATCTGAGACTATCCCTCCACCTGACTTCTCTGGATTGTAATACCATTGAGCATGGGACCAGGTGAGAGGAATATCGGTATGCCACTGGGCCAGCATGCTCACGATTCTTCCAAGTTTCCCTTTCTTGTAAATGTCGTAGCCTCGCTGGACAGCAGGAACATAGCGCCACTGCTTTGCCTCGCACAGCTTCACCTTCTGGTCCGCGGCTGTCTTGACCATTTGTTCCGCTTCATGAACCGAGGTTGCCAAGGGTTTCTCGACCAAGACGTGGACCCCTCGTGTCATCACGTCAATGGCGACTTTTGAGTGTAGGTGATTGGGAACGCAGATGTGGACAAGGTCGAGTTTCTCCTCCAGCATCTGATGGTAGTCAGTGAAGGTCTTTGCTATTCCGAACTTTTTCGAGGTCTTTTCGAGGACCTTGGTATCGAGATCCGCAACGGCAACTACGCGGGCTTCTTTAGACTTGATTATTCCCGGGATGTGGCCTCGCTCGGCAATTGGGCCGCAACCTATTACCCCTACCCTCAACGCTTCGCCGCTCATTTTCGAATCTTCCTGATCACAGTCTCCACTACATGATAGAACGTGTTGTAGTCGAATCTTTCTTGGATTTGAGCGAGTTCTGCTCCTACTAGGCGGTGATTACGGCTACCCACTCCTCTCTTCTCCGCTTCTCTGATGTGGCCGATGCTCTCGGGATTGAAACCCATGACTTTGGCGCATACAGAGTCCACTGCCACAGGGTCTCGCCCGCCGATGAGGAGGTTTGCAATCCGAGGCGTTCCCATGTCCGGCCCATCCACGCCCTCCATCCCGATTATTCCATCAACCAGGGAGAAGTCGGGTCTTGCGGCCACGTTAGCATCTGCTATCACTTGGGAGAGCACTGGATGCCATTTTTTCTTTCCCCGGTATGGAATACTACCGAACTGGTTCTTGAGGGCACAGGTGATCTTGGTCAGGCCATGCGTCTTT
>Ga0209160_1002950_pt1 | contig 14058 bp, 15 predicted proteins | sample GraSoiAngelo_153_FD_186167 | JGI IMG/M metagenome (GOLD analysis project Ga0209160, IMG submission 186167) | Grasslands soil microbial communities from the Angelo Coastal Reserve, California, USA - 14_1009_12_40cm (SPAdes) (version 2) | ecosystem: Environmental > Terrestrial > Soil > Grasslands ...
TGGTCATGGGACGGATCGGCGTGCACTCCGCGGCCGAGATGGATATGGGCAGCAACAGCGACAACCTCTTACGACTCGCGCCGGTGTCGGTGCTGTTGTCCAGCCGCACGTTCGTGCCGCCAATCGACGTCCAGGCCGAGGCGAGCGTCACGTGGACCGAGGAAGCCGAGGCGCGTATGGAAAAAGTCCCCGCCGCGTTTCGCGCTATCACCCGCACCGCCATCTGCCGCTACGCCATGGAGCGCGGGCACTCGATCATCAGCTCGTCCGTCATCGACCAGGCGGTGGCCGAGGTGATGCCCGAGCACGCGGCGCGCGCGATGGGCGTCGAGCCCGCGCAAGTCAAGGCGACGGCCGAGGCGCCAGCCGCCGGTGTCGAGACCTGGTTATGCCGGCGCTGCGGGCGGCCGTCCCGTGGCGGCCACCCCGACGCGTGCCCGGTCTGTGAGGGCACCAGCTTCCAGCGGGTGGACAAGGAGGCCATGATCGCCGCGGCGACGAAAGAAGGCGGCGTCGAAGAAGAGGAAGCCTTCGACGGCTTCAAGGTCAAGTGGACAGCGGAGGCGAAGGAGGTCCTCAACCGCGTTCCCAAGGGATACGAGCGGCGCCGCGTCAAGGCGCGCATCGAAAAGATCGCCAGGGTGCAGCGGCTTCCCAGCATCACCCGCGACTTTGCCGACGCCAACCTCGACGAGGCCTACGGCCCGGTGGCCGAAGTGGTCAGCGATACGCTGCCGCCCTCGAAGCCGGCCGGCGACACGCCGCTGATCTGGACCGACGAGGCCGTCCAGCGGATGGAGCGCGTGCCGGGCGGCTTCATGCGCATGATGGCGCGGACCAAGGTCGAAGAGTTCGCCCGGAAGATCCGGGCCGAGACCATCACGGGCGACGTTGCCGAGGGCGGCCTGGTGGACGCGCGGATGATGATGAACCAGGCGCTGAAAGGGCAATCACCTGAAATGGTCCAGGCGGCCATGCAGGCGCACGGCCACCATGCTGGGAACGGCGACGAGCCGCGCGAGCCGTCACCCGGCTGGACCGAGGACGGGGTCCGCCGCCTCAACGAGGTGGAGATCCGCGCCGAGGAGAAGTTCGAACCCAGTCGGGCGCGCGAACTGGCGCAGCACGCGGCCGAGTCGCGCGCGGCGCGCACCTCCGAGGCGATCAACGCCGCCTTCCTGGAGCGGCTCGGGATCAAGATCGGGTACGGGCACCCGCTCAGCCCCAAGACCTTCGAGCATTACTTCACCTGGTCTCCGGAGGCTGAGGCGCGGCTGGCGAACCTCCCCTCCTTCTGCCGCGAGCTGAGCCGCTGGCGCGTCGAGTGGACCGCGGCAAAGAAGGGGCTCGGTCCGGTGATCACGCCCGCAGCCATGGACGTGAAGTTCGAGATGTGGGGCGACGTCTCAGACGCCCTGCAGCAGAAAGGCCCGCAGATGCCCTGGGAGCCTGACGCGGAGATGCGGCTCGAGAACATGCCGCCGTTCGTCAAAGGCCAGGTGATGGCGGCGGTCGAGGGCAATGCCCAGGAGCTCGGAGAGAAGCGCGTGACGACAAAGGTGATGGACACCGTCATCCAGAAATGGATCGAGACCGGCGATTTCCATGAAGGCAAATACGGCTTCCGAGCCTAGTCTGCTCGCCGCCACCGGCCTGACCCGCAGCTATCGCGGAGGCAAGGGCGTCTTCGACATTTCGCTCAAGCTTGCCGCCGACTGCGGGCCAGGTGAGCTGGTTTGGCAATACGAACCCACGGTTGCCGTCGGTGCGACGGCGGCTGGGTGTGATGCTGGACCAGGCGGCGCATTTCGACAAGATGACCGGCTATCAAAACGCCTGGTTCTTCGCCCGCCAGTTCGGGCTGGCAGGCGAGCTCGCCCGCGACCGGCTCGATGAGCTCTTTCGATGGGCCGGTCTGTGGGAGGCCCGGGATCAGCTGGTCGGCGAGTACTCGCTGGGGATGCAGCGAAAGCTCAACCTGGTCGAGGCGCTGGTCCACCGGCCCTCCATCCTGCTCCTGGACGAGCCCACCCTCGCGCTCGATTACCGCGCCGAGCTCGACCTGATCGAACGGCTCCAGCTGCTCAGCCTCACCGGCACCGCCGTGCTGCTGGCGACCAACGACGTGCACCTCGCCGAGCGGATCTGCGACCGCGTGATCTTTCTGCACCAGGGCCGGGCGATCCGGGAGGGGCACGTGCCCGAGCTCTTGACCGAGCTGGCAGGCTCGAAAGAGGTCCAGCTGCAAATGAACTCTCCGATCCCCCTTGACACCCTTCGATCCCTACCCGCGGTCGAGGCCGCGAACGTCGACGGCGATACGGTGCACATCGTCCTGGCGCGCGGCGCCAATCCGGCGCAGGTGCTGGCGGTGCTGAACGGCACCGCCGACCTGGTCAGCAACATGCGGGTTCGCCGGCCGAACCTGGGCGACCTCTTCCTGAAGCTGACCGGCGAGGCGCTCCCGGTGACCCACGGATGACACGCGCGCCTTTCCACACCGGGGCGCGCTGATGATGGTGCTCGCGGGCACGATCTGGCAGCGCGAGCTGGTCGAATTCGCCCAACGCCGGCGGGCTTTGATCATCAAGCTCGCTTTTCCGCTGCTGGTTGGCATCCCGCTGGTGACCGCAGCGCCACCGTTCTACGCCGCCCTGAGCCTGACGATGCTGATCGCCATCATTGGAACGGTCGGGGCGGGCGCCGTCCTGACGCGCGAGCGCCACTCCGGCCTGACCTTGCGCTATCGGACATTGCCCGTCACTCCGGGGCGGCTGCTGATCGAGCGGCTCTCGACCAGCGCCTCGATCGATCTCCTCCAGGTCACGCCGGTACTGGTCTTGATCGCGCTGCGTCACCCGTCCCGGTTCGAATGGTGGCCGGCGCTGCTCCTGAGCACCGCCGCTGTACTGCTTCTTGGCAATCTAATGGGCGCGGTCGCCAGCAAGCTCTCCGATTCCCCGGGGGAGGTGATGCTCTACGTCTTCATTCCTCTCCTGCCCCTGCTCTACCTGTCGGGCGTCTTCACGCCCCTCTCCCAGCCGGTCCTGCTTGTAATCTCTCGGCTGCTGCCCTTCAGCTACCTGCACGAGTCGTTACTCGGCGCGCTGAGCGGCCAGCCGAACTTGCTCCCGTGGGAGACCCTGCTCGGTGGCTTCGGCTTCCTCGTGGGCGCCGCCGGCCTGACCGGTCGCCTGGGACGCCGCGTTACCGAGTCGGACTAAGACGCGGCGATGCTGACCCACATCGCCAGTTCTTTTTCGCTCGACCAGCCCAGTATCCAGTTGCCTTTCATCACCAACCGCTGGGCGGTGGGCTTCTTCTTCCTCGTCCACATCATCTTCGGTTCCTTCACCATGGGCGCCCTCGTGCTCGGGCCGACCTTCGAATGGATCGGCCTGCGGCGCGAGGACCCGCGCTACGAGCGGTATGCCCGCGCGCTCGGTAACGTCAATCTCAAGATCTTCAGCCTCGGCGCCACGCTGGGCGGATTCGCCGTCATCGTGCTGACCGCGCTCTACCCGAGGTTCTTCGTCACCCTGATCACCCTCTTCTTCTGGCCGGCGGTGGTGGCGTTCACCATCTGGTTCCTGACGCTGGGCGGGATCCTGTTGTACAACCTACGGTGGGACCGCTTCCGCCTCCGCAAGGGCCTGCACATCCTGCTCGGCTACGCGACCGCTGCCACCGAGCACATCTTCCTCTTCATCATCGTCGCGCTCGACAGCTACCTCTTGACCCCGAGGTCAGGCCAGGGCGCGGCGGCCTTCTTCAACCCGTCGTTCTGGCCCGAGCTGGCCCATCGGTTCGTCGGCAATCTCTCCTGGGCATCGTTCTTCATCGCCGCGGTCGCCGCCGTCTATGCCGCAACGAGCCGGCAGCCGGCTAACCGGGTCTACTTCCACTGGGCGGCGCGCACCAGCCTTGTGGTCGGGTTCGCGACGCTGGTGGTGCAAATCGTGCTCGGCGCCGTCTTCGTCGAGAGCATCAAGCAGGCCTCACCGGGAGCCTTTCACTATTCGATGCAGGGTCCGTTCGCGTGGCTCTGGTTGTTGCAGGCGACCTTCATCGCGATCCTGCTGGTCGGCAGCAACCTCTACTTCTGGCAATCGCGCGCGACGCCGGCGGCACCGGTCCTGACCGGCATCGTGGTGCTGGGCTCGCTGATCACGATGACACCCGCGGCGGTCTTTCCCAAAGACCTCTTCGCGCTGCGCTACGTAGCGCTGGCGATCGCGGTGCTGGTCAGCATTGTTCACTGGCTGATCTCGCGACCGCGACGTCACGCGATGGCTGCGGACCTGCGTCGGAGCAGCCAGTTGACGCTCGCCGTCACCGGCGCCAGCGCGTTGCTGCTCTTCCTCTTGATGGGCGTCATCCGCACCACCGCGCGCAGCGACTACACGATCTACGGCGTGATGAAAGAGTCGGACAGCTACAGCATTTTCCAGTCCCCAAGTAAGGGCTACTACCCATGAGGAACTAATGGGTCCCCTCCAGACCTACTTCTACCTGGCCTTGATCAGCGTCGTCATGATCGGCCTCACCCTGCTGTTCATCGGCATCGCCGCCGTCGGCTTGCGGCGCTGGTTCCGCCAGGCGCACGGGCAAACGCCGCTGACCTTCTGGTTGGTGGGTGGGGCCATCACGGTAACCCTGCTATTCATCGTCCTTGGCACCGCCGGCGTGCTCTACGGGTTCATCCGCTATGGCGCGTGACTCTCGGCGGCTGAGCCGCCGGCAATTCGCCTTCCTTGGGACCCAGGCGGTCGGCGCCGTGGTCACCCTGCTGCTCGGCATCCCGATCGTTGGCTTCATCCTTTCGCCGCTCTTTCACCGCCAGCAAGTGGTGTGGCTCCAGGTCGGCGATATCAGCGGTGTGCCCGACCGGCAGCCGACCAAGTTCGAAGTGTCCTTTCCGCTCGACGAATGGACCAGCAGCAACGTCAACCTGGCGGTCTACGTGGTTAAGCTCAACAACGAGTACCTGGTCTTCTCCAACACGTGCACCCACATGCAGTGCCCGGTGCGATGGCAGTCGGACCTGGGACAGTTCCTCTGTCCCTGCCACGGTGGGCTCTACGACATCACCGGCAAAAACATCGGTGGTCCGCCGCCGAAGCCGCTGCCGCAGTACGTCCACCGGATCGACGGCACCACGCTCTTCATCCAGAACAGCTTCACGGAGTCGATCTGATGGGCAGGCTCGACGCGGTCTACGACTGGTTCGACGAGCGGACGGCGGTCCGCAGCCTGGTCCGCAAGGGCCTGTACGAGGCGGTGCCCAAGCGCGGCGCCTGGTTCTACACGCTGGGCAGCGCCACCCTGGTCCTCATCCTGCTGCAGCTCGTCACGGGCATCTTCCTCACGCTGGTGTACGTCCCGTCCGTCACCGAGGGTTGGGCCAGCCTGAACTACCTCAAGCAGCATGACGCCTTCGGCTCGATCGTCCGCGGCATCCACCTCTGGTCCGCGTACATCCTCCTGTTCGTGATCGGCCTGCACATGGTGCGGACCTTCTTTTCCGGCTCCTACAAGCGGCCGCGAGAGCTGAACTGGGTGACCGGTGTGGGCCTGTTCCTGCTGGTGCTGGTGATGGCGATCACCGGCGCCTTCCTCCCCTGGGACCAGGCGGCCTACTGGACGGCGGTGGTCGTTACCAACGTGCCCGCCTATACGCCCTTCATCGGCTCCTTCATCCGGGCCCTCTGGCGTGGTGGTGACTTCGTCGGACCAATCACCCTCAGCCGGACCTTCGGCATCCACGTCTGGCTGATCCCGGCGATCCTGTTCCCGTTGATCCTCGCGCACCTCGCCTTGCTCCGCAAGCACGGGGAGTTCGGATCCTATGTCAACTATCGTGGCGCCTATCGCAGCCGGGAGGGGGTCGATGTCCCGCCGGTGCCGCCACAACGCCCGATCGAGCCGCCGTATCCGGCGGTCCCCACCGATGAGCTCTGGGCCGCCCCGCTGGAGACCGAAGACTTCTTCCCATTCCAGACCTTCAAAGACGGGCTCGTTTCGGTGGTGCTCGTCATTGTCGTGTTCCTGCTCGCGGTGGCCATCGGCGCTCCGCTGGAACCCATTGCCGACCCATCGACCACCAGCTACACCCCGGTGCCCGAGTGGTTCTTCCTGCCGCTCGACGAGCTCCTCTTGCTTGTCCCGCAGCAACTGATTCCCCTGGCGCTCATCGTCCCGGCCGGCGGCGTCCTGCTGCTGCTCGCGCTCCCCTTCATCGATCGCGGCCCTGAGCGCAACCCATTCGAGCGGCCGGCGGTCATGGTGCCCGGCGGGTTTGCCGTGCTCTTCGTGATCATCCTGACCCTGCTCGGCTCCGGCCGGCTCTTCAACCTGTGAACGCACTGGCTCTGATCGCACCCCTTCTCGAGCGACTCGCCGGCGAGCTGCCCGCGACCGCGCCGCAGGGGCACAACATCGTCGGCGCCCAGATCGCGATCGGCAGCCTGTTCTCCATCCATATCCTGATCGCCGGGCTGGTCAGTGGGGCCGGTGAGCTCGGCCCGGCGATCGAGTTCCTCGGCTTCATGCGGCAGCGCCGCGGTTATGACCGGCTCGCCCACGGGCTGGGCCGCTTCATCACCTACTACTTCAGTTTCAGCTCGACGATCGCGATCCTGCTGATCACGGTGCTGCTCGTCGGTTTCTGGGGCCACTTCTGGACGACGATCGTGACCATCGCCTGGTGGCCGTTGTTCATCGAGGCCTGGACCTTCGTCTTACAGGTCAGCCTCGCCTACATTTGGTACTACACCTGGGATCCGCTGCGCGGCTTCAAGGGCCTGCACATGGCGATCGGCGGCCTGCTGGCGATCGCCTCCTTCTTGCAGGTCTACATGATCGACGTCGTCGCCAGCTACATGCTGACGCCGACCACCCCGCAGAACCCGATCCGTCTCGTCCTCAACGCGACCTCGTACCCCCTGACGGTTCATCGGACCGTGGGCAACCTCGCCTACATCGGGTTTGTCATCGGTGCCTTTTGCGCGATTCGGTTCGTACGCGCGAAGACCGTCCAGGACAAGGCTTTCTACGACTGGGCGGGCAGCTTCGGTTTGCTCTGGGGTATCTCGATGACACTGCTGCAACCGATCGTCGGCTACTCCTATGCCAAGGAGATCCAGCTCCATGCTTACGGCAGCTGGTACAAGATGATGTTGGGCACGCTGAGCCCGGTGTTCCTCTGGCAGATCACGCTGCTGGGGCTCATGTTCCTGACCGCGACCATCTATTTCGCTCGTCGGTTGCGGACCAACGGGGCGCGTGGCGCCGGACTGCTCAAAGTCATGGCGGTTGGGCTGGTGCTGACCACTCTGCTCGCCGCGCAGCCCTACCACCTCGGCTTCACCTATGCCGCGGTAGCAAGTGCCGGCCTCGACCGGCCGTTCTGGGAGGGGGGGTTGATCAACCCGCTGGGATCGATGATCCCCTGGAAGGTCCTTGCCCTGATGTCCTACACGCTGATCGCCATCGCGGCGGTGGTCTGGTATCTGCGCGGCCTGCCGGGCGTGGTCTGGGGCGCGGCACGCCGGGGCGAGCAGCGATTGCTGATGCTGATGGCGGTGCTGACCATCCTGATGATGGTGACCATGGGGTTCATCCGCGAGAACAGCCGGGCGCCCTTCCTGATCTCCGGCGAGATGACAATCCAGGGCCAGCAGAACGTTCAGCCCACTGTTTCCCCCTCCCCATCTGGGGGAGGGTAGGGTGGGGGCCTACATCGCGCAAGGCCCGACGGGAACCGACGACGTGCGCCCCTCGGCTTGATCGATATCGGGTTGAACCTCGGCGTCGGTCAGCGCGTAGGCCTGGCCCGGCGAGCTGGTGGAGGCCGCGAAGATGACGCCGATCACGTTGCCGTTGAGGTCGACCAGCGGCCCGCCTGAGTTCCCCGGCTCGACTTTCCCCTGGATGATCCAGATGCTGCGCACTACCAACTGCTGGCCATAGATGTCACGACCTTGAGCCCTTACTTCGCCGTTAACGACCGCGGCAGTCGCCTGCTCCGCACCGCCGCCAGGGTAGCCAATCGCCGCCCCCTGGGTGCCCTGGCCCGCGCCCGCCTCTGGTAGTGGGGCTAGCGCCAGCCGCGGCACATAGAGGATGGCGACATCGCGTTGCGAGTCAAAGAGCACCACCCGGGCGGCGAGGCCTGTCCGCATCGATGGACTCCGCACCGTTGTGCCCTGGGTTCCCGCGACCACGTGGGCATTGGTGAGCACCAACCCGGGACCGACCGGGAAGCCGCTGCCGAAGACGATGCCGCCGCAGCCGTATCCCTGGATCTTCAGCGTTTCGGACTCAGCGTTCCTGACGCCAGCGGTGTCGATCGAGGCGGGCAATGGTTGGGGGGACGGACCCAGCGGCTCCAGGCCGGAGAAGACCGGCGCGAAGTTGACGCCCGCGATGATGGCTTCGACACGAGCCAGAAAGCCCGGCGGCCGCGGCGCGATCCCGTCCAGCGCCCGTAGCACCGAGGAGCGCTGGATGGCGCTCGAGAGTTGGGGGCTGGGCAGACGTGCCAGGCTGAGCCCGAGGAACCAGGAGACCGAGAGTACCGCGAGGGCGGAGAAGATCGCCCCGGCCACGCTGTCGACGCGGCCACTGTGCGGATGGGCGAGCAGCCGCAGGCGAATCGGCTCGCCCACCCAGTAGCCGACGCTGCTGCCGATGGCGCCCAGGACGATCAGGATCAGCACCGCGCCCAGCGACCGGACGCCCAAGCTGGTGATGTTGACGGCGTCCATCAACACCGGTGCTAGGGTGGCCCCGATCACCACCCCCAGGACGAGGCCGGCGTACTGGGCCAGCGAGAGCCAGAAGCCTCGGCGGTATCCACTGCTGACGGCGAAGACGACGGCGATCACGATGACGAGGTCGACAAGCGTGAAGCGCGTCACGCGTGCACTCGGAGGTTGCTCCGCGGTTTCCCGACGCAGATCAGGGCGTAGCCGTCGGCCAGCTCTTCGTTACTGATCAGCCAGGCTTCGGATTGGTCGATGATGCCGTCCACCTTCACCATGCAGGTCTTGCACCGGCCCTTGCGGCAGTCGTAGGCGAGCGCCAGCCCGGCTTTGAGCCCGGCGCCGAGGACCCCCTCGGTCTCGTCGACGGCCAGCGTCTTTCCGCTTCTGGTGAAGGTGACCTGGAACGAGCGCGTCACGAGTGACTCTTGATCGCATTGATGACGCGGAAGAGGTACTCGCCGGCGGCCAGCAACGCCACGATCACGCCGAAGACGATCAGGCGCGGCCGCAGCCAGCTCCGGTAGAAACCGCCGCGCCAGGCGGGACCGAGCAACAACGCGAGGACGACGGCGACCGCAGCGATCAACAGACCGAGACGAACCGCCGTCGACACCGGCCTAGTCTAGAGAACCTCGAGCGCCGTCTTACTCGAGGCCGATGACGTGCTTGAACTTGTCGAAAAAGCCCTTCTCGATGTGCTGCGGCTTGCCGCTGATACCGCCCAACTGGCGCAGCACCTGCTTCTGCTCCTCGGTCAGGTTGGTGGGAATCACGACCCGCACGTAGACAATCTGGTCGCCGCGGCGGCCCGAACGGACATGCGGAACGCCGCGCCCGTTGATCCGGATGGTCTTCCCGTACTGGGTACCGGGCGCAATTTCGATCTTCTCCGGCCCGTCGACCGTGGGGATCTCCACCGTGTCGCCCAGCGCCGCCTGCGCCACGCTCAGCGGCAGCTCGTAGATCACGTCGGTGCCGTTGCGCTTCAGCACCGCGTGCGGCTTGACCTGGATGACGATGTAGAGGTCACCCGGGGCGCCATTGCGAGGGCCGACCTCACCCTCACCCGTGAGCCGGATCTGGGATCCGCTGTCGACGCCGGCGGGAATGTTGACCCGGACCTTCTTCTCGCCCGGCCGGTGACCGCTGCCGCCGCAGCTCTTGCAGGGTCGCTCGATCACTTTTCCCTCGCCGTTGCAGCGCGGGCAGCTGGCGACGTTGACGATCTGCCCGAAGATCGACTGCGTGGCGCGGCGGACCTGGCCGCTGCCGCGACACTGGGGGCAGGTGTGTGGCGAGGTGCCCGACTCCGCGCCGCTGCCGTGGCAGGCTTGACAGGCCTCCGCCCGGGGGATGGTCAGCTCGCGTTCGACGCCAAAGACGGCTTCCTCGAAGGCGAGGCGTAGGTCGAGCCGGAGATCAGCCCCGCGGCGTGGGCCGGTGCGGCCCCGGCCGGCCGCGGCCGCGCCGAAGAACATGTCGAAGATGTCGTTGATCCCGCCGAAGCCCGCCCCACCGAAGTCGAAGCCTGGCATCCCCTGCGCGGAATGGCCGAAGGTGTCATAGCGCTGACGCTTCGATTGGTCGCTCAGCACCTCGTAGGCTTCGTTGATCTCCTTGAAGCGCGCCTCGGCCTGCGGGTCGTTGGGATTGCGATCAGGATGAAATTGCAGCGCGAGCTTGCGATAGGCCCGCTTCAGTTCCTCGGCGCTGGCGGTCTTGCTTACGCCGAGCACCTCGTAGTAGTCGCGCTTGATCGCCATAAAGGTGTCTTAGGACTTTAACGCGCGGGGATGGGCAACCTTCACCAGGGTGGGTCTGAGCACGCGGTTGTGGAGCCGGTACCCGGGCTGCATCTCCTCGACGATCGTGCCTTCCTCGTGCTCATCGGTCTCCTCGCTGGCAATCGCCTCGTGCTGGGCCGGGTCGAACTTCTCGCCCACCGCAGGGATGGTCGACAGACCCTGGGCCTGGAGGACGTCATCGAACTGCCGGACCACCAGCTTGATGCCGTCGAACCAGTTGCGGTCGGTGCCCTCGGGTGCGTGCTCGAGCGCGCGCTGGAGATTATCTCGGAGCGGCAGCAGCTTGCGGAGCAGCTCCTCGTTCGCGAACTGGCTGCGATCGGTCAGGTCCTGGCGGGTGCGCCGCTTGTAGTTCTCGAAGTCGGCGGCGAGCCGCTGGTAACGGGCAAAGGTCGCCTGCGCCTCGTCGCGCGCCGCTTGCAGTTCCGGATCGACCGGCTGTTGGGCCTGGGCCGGCTCACTCTCTATCGCCGAGCTGGCCCTGGTGTCCGTCACGCCCGGGCGGCTTGGTTCGCCACCAGGGGAATCGGGGGGCTGGTGCTTCGATGACATGTCTGGCTTTTTACCCATTGCCCTGCCGGCCGAATCAGTTCCCGAGTGGTCCGAGGAGTTCGGAGGTCGCCTGGCTGACCAATCGGACCCGGGCCACGACCTGCCCGTAATGCATCCGGGTCGGCCCGATTACGCCGATCGTGCCCCGCACCCGCTCGTCCATCTTGTAGGTGGTCAGCACCAGGCTGCATTCCCTGAGCCCGCTGCTCGTGTTCTCACGTCCGATGATGATCTCGACGTCCTTGTCGAAGGCGACCTGCTGCAGGATGCCGGCGAGCTGAGCGCCCTGTTCCAGCAATTCCAGTAATTCTTCGAGCCGGTTGACCTCGACGAACTCCGGATGGCGCAGCAGGTTCCGCACCCCGTCATGCAGAACAACCGACTGGCGCTGCGCCTGGTGGGTGCTGATCGACTCGATCACGCGCTCGAGGATCTGGCGCTGCTCATCGCGATCGGGACCGAGCTGACTCAACCGGGACAGGAGCTCGTCGGCGGTTTGCCCCTTGACCTTGCGGTTGAGCATGGCGGCCATCCGGCTCAGGTCATCCTGGGAGGTGGCCCGATCGAGACGAATCACGGTCTGCTTGATGAGGTTGCCTTCCAGCACCAGGATGATCAGGACGGATTGCGATTCCAGCGAGACCAGGTCGATGTGCTTGATGCGCGCCTCGCTGGTCTCGGGAGCGGTGACGAGCGACACATTCTCGGTGATCTGGGCAAGCACCATCGCCGCCTTCTCCAGGATCCCCTCGACGCTGCGCGGGGCTGTTTCGAAGGCCTGCTTGACAGTCCGCCGCACGGTCGGCGAGGCGGCCTCGGGGTCCATCAGGAAATCGACGAAGTAGCGGTATCCCCGGTCGGTCGGGACCCGGCCGGCCGAAGTGTGCGGCTGCTGTAGGTAGCCGGTACCAACCAGGTCAGCCAGCTCGTTGCGAATGGTGGCGGACGAGAGCGCGATAAAGTACTTGGCCGCCAGCACCTGCGAGCCCACCGGCACCCCGGTCACGGTGTAGTCCGAGATCACGGCTTTCAGGATTTGCTGTTTGCGCTCGTCGAGGGGAGTGGCTTCCATATTGGCAGTCTCGATCCGCGAGTGCTAACTTGAATTGTACCGGCTATCCTCGGTGGGTGCCCACTTCCGTGCGCATCTACTCCGACTACGTCTGACCCTTCTGCTATATCGACTCGGTCGGGGTCGAACGCCTGGAGCGGGAATACGACGTCGAGATCGAATGGGTGCCCTTCGAGCTGCACCCCGAGATCCCGCCCGAAGGGCGGCCGCGCAACGAGGTCGTGCCGGCGGCGTACCTGGCCGGGGCCGAGGAGGGGGTGAATCGGCTGGCCGCTACCGTTGGCCTGGAGCTCAAACTGCACGAGCGGCTGATCAACTCCCGTCCCGCCCTGCAGGCCGCGGAATTCGCGCGGGAGCAGGGGCGCTTCGATCCCATGCACCACGCACTGCTCCGCACTTACTGGGACGAGGGTAGGGACGTGTCCGATATCGCCGTCCTCCGCGAGGTCGCCTCGAAGGCTGGTGTCGACGTCCCGGAAATGGAGGCGGCAATCGCGGCTGACCGATTCGGCGATTACCTCGACGCCCGGCGCGCCGAGGCCGAGGAGTTGGGCATCAACGGCATCCCAGCCCATGTCATCGCCGACCGCTACCTCGTGATGGGAGCCCAGCCGTATGACCTGTTTGAGCGCGTGATGGCCAAAGTCGGCGTGCCCAAACGGGCAGGCGATTCTTTTCCCTCCCCCCTTGCGGGGGAGGGTCAGGGTGGGGGGTGAGGCGTCCTATCCCGAAAACCGGCGCTGCATGACGGCGCGCACCAGCAGCCCCGCTCCAACAATGGCGACGCCGATGTACACGGTCCCAACAATGGGCGTGATGACCTCGTAGTGACATGACGGAGGCGAACAATCGGCGATGACTTTGAACAGAATGACCGCCCCAGCCAGTCCTGCGCCGAGCATGTAGGCGCCTGGCTGCTCCGGCCGGCTTCGGAACCGGGCGAGCAGTAAAACCAGAAAGATGACTGCCGTAGCGGCTGGAAGGGGCCCGGCCGCAAGCGACGCGTAGCCCAGCGCGGCACCGGCAAGAAGAAAAGCGACGGTGGTGAGAACGACTGGCCAGTTCACGCGCCCTGCTGAAAAAAGCCTAGCTCAGGAAAGCGGCGCCGACCTGGTTCGCGAGCTCGATGCCCCGTCGCGTGAGCCGGACGCCACCATCCTGTTCGGCCAGCAAGCCGGCCGCCACCAGCTGGGTCCGCTGCGTCGGGAAATCGCGCGCAGCGGTGGTGCCGTCCAGCAACCGCACACCGATCATGGCGGCCTCTCCGCTCGCGCGCTCCGGCGACAGGATCTCGCTGCCGGCGACCGCATGCCCGGATGCAGCCGCCTGCTTGATGTAGGCGTGCGGGCCCTTGACGTTCCACCGCCGCTCGGTGCTTCCGTCGTTTGGGCGGAACATCGAATGCGCGCCGGCCCCGCACCCGAGATACGGCTGGTAATGCCAGGCGGCCAGGTTGTGGCGGCACGCAAATCCAGCGCGCGACCAGTTGGAGATTTCGTAATGGGCGTAGCCGGCGGCCTCTAACGTTGCCACCGCCGCCCAGTACTGCTCGAGCTGGTCATCGGCGCCTGGCATCTGGACGAGGCCGGTCCGCACCTCTTGGCCCAGGCGGGTTTGTGACTCGACCGTCAGCTCATAGGCCGACAGATGCTGGACGCCTTCGGCCAGGACAGCGTCGAGCGTTTCGAGCCAACCGGAAAGGTTCTCGCCCGGCACGCCATAGAGCAAGTCCGCGTTGACATTCGCGAAGCCGCCGGCGCGCGCCGTGCGGATGGCCGCGATCGCGTCTGGGCCGGAATGGAGCCGTTCGAGGAAACGCAGCGCGTCAGGCCGCAGGCTCTGCACGCCGATACTGAGCCGG
>Ga0209160_1002951_pt1 | contig 14058 bp, 11 predicted proteins | sample GraSoiAngelo_153_FD_186167 | JGI IMG/M metagenome (GOLD analysis project Ga0209160, IMG submission 186167) | Grasslands soil microbial communities from the Angelo Coastal Reserve, California, USA - 14_1009_12_40cm (SPAdes) (version 2) | ecosystem: Environmental > Terrestrial > Soil > Grasslands ...
TCCTTTTTTGGTGGAAGTAATCCGCTCCTGCAACTCGCCCATTTCCGTCGCAAGATTCGGTTGGTATCCCACCGCGCTTGGCATACGGCCCAGCAGAGCGGAGACTTCCGATCCCGCTTGCGTAAATCGGAAAATGTTGTCGATGAAGAGCAGAGTATCGGCGCCTTCCTCATCGCGAAAATATTCGGCCACAGTCAGCGCGGTCAGGGCTACGCGCAGCCGTGCCCCGGGTGGCTCGGTCATCTGGCCGTAAATCAGCGCTGCCTTGGAGTGCTCCGGATCGCCCGGCTTAATCACGCCGGACTCGGTCATTTCCAGCCAGAGATCGTTGCCTTCGCGCGTGCGTTCGCCCACTCCGCCAAATACCGAAAATCCGCCGTGCTGCTTGGCCACATTGTTGATCAACTCCATGATGACGACAGTCTTACCTACGCCCGCGCCGCCGAACAAACCAATCTTTCCACCTTTGAGAAAGGGCTGGATAAGGTCAATGACCTTGACTCCGGTTTCAAACATCTCCGAAGATGTCGCTTGCTCGTCGAACAGCGGCGCCGGACGATGAATCGGCAGAGTCTTGGTGTGCTCGATCGGTCCCAGTTGATCGACCGGCTCGCCGATGACGTTCATCACACGCCCCAGCGTGCCTCGACCTACAGGCACCGAGATTGGACCACCCTGATCAATCGCCTTCATGCCGCGCACCATGCCGTCAGTAGCCTGCATGGCCACACAACGAACCCGTCCTTCGCCTAAATGCTGTTGGACTTCGAGAACGACGTTGATCGGCATCGGTACCTTGAATCCATCGCTGACGACTCGTAGGGCCTCATAAATCGGAGGGATGCTGGCAGGAGAAAACTGCACGTCGACGGCAGGACCGGCAACTTGAATAACATGTCCAATATTTTCTGGCATAGGAATTCTTAGACCTTTATGAATAATCTAGCTTTAGCATTCAGCAGTCAGCACTCCGCATTCAGTCCTGAAATTTCTTTGCCGAGGTCAGCAAGGTCCTATCGTGGCTGAATGCTGATTGCTAAATGCTGATTGCTGCTTTACTGTGCCGCTGCCCCACTGACAATTTCAATAATTTCCTTCGTGATCTTCGCCTGCCGAGCCCGGTTCATGGCCAAGGTAAGCGAGTCGATCATGTCGGTAGCATTATTAGTAGCTGCATCCATGGCAGTCATGCGTGCTGCGTGCTCTGCCGCCACGGATTCTTGCAGCGCCCGAAAAATCTGGATTCCAACATATTTCGGCAGCAGCGAGCGGAACAACTCCTCTGGCGGCTGCTCGTAAATGTAATCCACGGGCGCGGTAGCGAATTTGGCGGCGGCAGCATCTATTTCACGCGTATCTGCCGGCCGGATACCGACACCGGCCTCTCTGGCGGCTTCCAGAGCCTGTTTCTTTTCCTTCAGACCCATTTCCTCAGCCTGTCGGACCGCCGCTTCTCCAATCTGTTCAATGGGCAAAACTTGCTCCACGATCAAACGCTGCGCGATCATCGACTTGAACTCGTTGTACAAAAGATAAACGGAATCGATCTCGCCGTTGCTGTAGCGATCAATCACACGTCCCGCCAACTCGGATGCCATGGCGTAATCAACTTTATTCAGAACGCCAACTTGCTCGCCGACGATCGCAATCGCCGGCCTCTCCTGTGACTCGGATTTCTCAGGCCCAGATTTCTCAGGCTCAGACGTCGGATATCGACGGCGCAAAAAATCACGCCCTTTGCGTCCGATGGTCTCAATTTCAATATTCTTGCCCTCTTTTGTCTGGAGGAAACGCAAAGCCGCTTTCAAGATATTCGTGTTGAACGCACCCGCTAAACCTTTATCCCCGGTTACCACAATAAGCAGAACATCGTTTTCTGGACGCTGAGCCAACAAAGGATGACGTGGCTCACCCGTCACCGGATCGTAGATTTCTACGCGCGACACCAGCGACTTCAACACGTTCACCAACATCTGCGCATACGGACGCGCCGCCAGCGCCCGCTCCTGCGCGCGACGCAACTTCGCCGCCGAGACCATTTTCATGGCCTTGGTGATCTGCCGCGTGTTGGTTACGCTGCGGATCCGACGACGGATGTCAAGTATGTTGGGCATGTATACACAAGCACTCAGCACTCAGCCATTATCGGCTCGTACAGGTGTCGGCAGAAGCCACCGAACTTTCAAAGGTTCTTACAGCCTCAGCAACAACCTATCGTGGCTGAGTGCTGAATGCTGACTGCTACTTCACTGCCGCCTGCTCGGCTACAAACGTCTCCTTCGCTTCCTTGATGACTCTGCTCATCTCTGCTTTCAGATTGTCGTCGAGAATCTTCTTCTCCATGATGGTTCGCAGCAGGCCGGCGTTGGTGGCGTCAACGAATTTGTACAGTTCAGCTTCGAACGGTCGCACTTGCTCCACCGGGAGATCATCGAGAAATCCGCTAGTACCGGCAAAGATGATCAGAATCTGCTTGGAGAAAGGAAGCGGTGAAAACTGGTCTTGCTTCAAAATTTCCACCAGCCGCTGTCCCCGATTGAGTTGCGCCTGGGTTGCTTTGTCGAGATCGCTGCCGAACTGGGCGAACGCGGCCAATTCCCGGTATTGCGCCAACTCCAGCTTCAAACTTCCGGCAACCTGCCGCATGGCTTTAATCTGTGCGCTACCCCCCACTCGGCTTACCGAGATTCCGACGTTCACCGCGGGCCGTACGCCGCTGTTGAACAAGTCGGTCTCGAGGAATATCTGACCGTCGGTAATCGAAATAACGTTGGTTGGAATGTATGCTGAAACGTCACCTGCCTGAGTTTCAATAATCGGTAGTGCGGTGAGCGAACCGCCACCATTCTTATCGCTCAGCTTAGCTGCGCGTTCCAGCAATCGGGAGTGCAGATAGAAAACGTCTCCCGGATAGGCTTCCCGCCCCGGTGGCCTCCGCAACAACAGCGAAATTTCGCGATAAGACGCCGCGTGCTTTGACAGATCGTCATAAATCACCAAGGCATGCCGCTTGGTATCGCGGAAGTGCTCTCCCATGGCACACGCCGCGTAAGGCGAAATGTACTGCATAGGCGCGGGCTCTGAGGCGGACGCGGCGACTACGATGGTGTAATCCATGGCGCCGGCATCGCTCAGAATCTTTACCACCTGTGCAATGGATGACCTCTTCTGCCCGACAGCGTTGTAAATGCAGATCAGGTTATTACCTTTGTTGTTGATGATGGTGTCCAGCGCCACCGCCGTCTTCCCCGTCTGACGATCGCCAATGATGAGTTCGCGCTGTCCGCGGCCGATAGGAATCATGCTATCGATGGCTTTCAATCCAGTGGCCATCGGCTCGCGCACCGGTTGACGGTCAATCACGCCTGGCGCCAGCCGTTCCACTGGGATGAACTTGTCCGTCGCAATCGGCCCTTTATCGTCAATGGGCTGCCCGAGGGAGTTCACAACACGCCCGATCAGGGCATCGCCCACCGGCACGCTCATGATTCTTCCCGTGCGCTTGACCTCGTCGCCTTCCTTGATTTCCGTGTATTCGCCCAACAGGACGACACCCACCTGGTCCTCTTCCAGGTTCATGGCAATTCCGGCCACATCATGGGGAAACTCAAGCAACTCTCCCGCCATGACCTTGTCCAGCCCGTACACGCGGGCAATGCCATCACCCAATGTGATAACCGTGCCCACTTCATCCACGGCAATCTTGGATTCGTAGTTCTCGATCTGCTGCCGGATTAATTGCGTTATCTCGTCTGCTCTAATTTGCGCCATAAGTTCAAGTTCGAAATTTGATTTTGAATTCTTGTCTCGAGCACCTGGCAATCAGGATTTGGTATCCGCCCGCCACCGACCTGTCGTGGCTAAGTGCCAAGTGCTAAGTGCTGCTCAGCCGCTCCCTGATTTTCTCCAGTTGTCCTACAACCGATCCGTCGTAAATGGTGCTGCCAACCTTGACGATAGCTCCCCCGAGGATCGACTCATCCCGGGCATATTGGGCGCGCAGCTTTTTGCCCGTCACTTTCTCCATTCGAGTTTCAAGCGAACGCCGTTCTTTTTCGTTCAGTTCACGAGCACTGGTAATTTCCACTTCGACGAATCCCAAACGTTGATTTAGCTCGTGTTCGAACTGCTTCACCATCGGTTCCAGAAACTTAATCCGCCGATGATCAATGAGCACTGCTAAAAAGTTCCGCACAGATTTTGAAATTCCAACGCGCTTGACAATCGCACCCAGCACGGCTCGTTTCTGCTCTGCGGGAATCGAGGGCGTCTCCCACACTTCACGTAATTCCCGGCTTCCCGAAACTAACTGGACGAGTAATCGCGCCTGCTGCAGGGTCTTATCGGGATCCAGCCGTTGTTCGATCACTACGTCGGCGAAGGCCCGCGCATACGTTCCGGTGACAGAAGCCATTCCCTAGCCCTTCCCCGCCTTCGGCCGATCACCATCCGGATAGTTGGCCGAGAGTTGCTCAGTAAAGCTGCGCATCAGCCTTTGATCTGTGTTGGGGTCCACGCGAATCTGTTTTTTCGCCAGCGACACGGCCAGGTCCGCCGCATAGGCCTTGAGTTCACGGCGCGCGAGCTTGGCTGCAGCCATGATTTCCTGCTCGGCGGACTCGACTATCTTGCGCGCATCTTCTTCCGCTGCCGCCTTGATCCGCATTTCCTCATTGGCAGCTTCTTGCTCCGCTGACCAGCGCATTTCACCGATTTCAACATCAAGCTTCGAAAGGCGCGCCTCAATATTCGACAGTCGACGCTTTGCCTCCTGGCTCGCCTTGCGCGCCTCCTCCAACGCCTTCTGGATCGAAGCCGTGCGGTCGCGAAAAACGGCAGGCAGGTATTTCTTTGCAGGCCAGAAGATCAGGCCGGCCACGATAGCAAAATTCACCAGGACACTCAGCCAATAGGCGTGTTCCAGGCTCATGCCGGTAAACTCTGCCAGACGCTTCACCATCGGTGAGTGTTTGAACTCAGCCGTTTCGTCCTCGCCTGCAGCCTCTCGGGATTCCTTGGCTAATTCCGCGCTCGTGCCGCTCGCCTGGTCAGATTCTGCCCTCGACTTATGTGCCTCAGATTTCGCCGGGGCAGCTGGAGGACGGGCGGCATGTTTTTTTGTCACGGCCGCGGCATTCACCAGCGAGAAAAACGGCAGGCAAGCGATTACATATAAGACTATGCGAAATGAATAATTCGCTTCCCGAACATGCTTCAAACTTCGTGTCATTGACCACCTGCCGGAGCATGTACCGTGGCGGGACGAAGCACGACGCGAATAATTTCGCTGGCCAGCCGAGCACTCTCCGCCTTCAGGCCGGCTTGCGCCGCGAGTTTATCTTTCTCAATTTCCCTCCGCGCTTGTTCGACCTGTGCCCGGGCCGTGGCTCGCGCTTGCGCGACCACAGCTGCCCGTGCCTGGAGCGCCTTCTGACGTCGCATTTCCTGGCGCTTGAACAGTGCCGCCCGAGCTTCCCGCAGACGCCGCTCGTATTCCGCGGTCCGGGCTTCCGCCGCCCCAATATCCGCCCGCGCCCTTTCCACTGCTCCCTCAGTCCGGCTATGCCGTTCCGCCAGAGCTTTGACCAGAGGCTTGTGGACCAGCCCGGTGTAAACTCCGTACAGCAGAACCATGAAAATGACGGTCGGCACGGACCCGAGCAGTAATCCGCCTAGTTGTCCTAGAATCTCGTCCATTGTGTGCTGATAAGGTCTCGAAGTAAGAAGGCTTTAAAACCCTTAAAGCTAACATTCTACTGAGGTAGTGTCAACGCGGCCTAAGGGTTTGCGTGGGCGAATCAGAGTTGTAGCAAAGGTTGTCTCCAAACCGTTCCGACCCTCTGAAAATATAGCAAAGAACGCTTGACATCTGGCGTGACAGGTCTAGCATAGATGTATCACCTCCGATCCAATTCAGGATCGAGTGGGCCGATAGCCAAGGAATGTCACCGCTTCTTGGTTGCCGGCCCATTTTAATTTTCTGCCTCCGGGTGTCCAGGCACGACGTACTCCCGGACCTGCCTGACCACGGACTCCGGCGCTTCCGCCTCCAATTCCACCAGCCCATCCTTATAATGCCGCGAATAAATCCTCGAACGAGCTTCGAGCATCGCCAAGAGTTTCCCTTCCTTCTGTGGCACCTGCAGACGCACACGGCTCACCGGATCGCCTTGCAGTAGCTGATCGATCTTTTCGAGAAGCGTCGACATGCCAATTGCCTTGGCAGCCGACACCTGTACCGTAGTGGCATCGTCCCGCAAAAACTCGCGTTGCTGTGGAGGCAAGAGGTCGATCTTGTTCATTACGTGCAGACGCGGTTTCCTCTCCGCTTCAAGCTCCTTCAATACTTTTTCGACCTGCGCATCCTGCTCGACCGACAATGGACTGCTGGCATCGGAAACCTGCAGGATCAGAGTTGCGCGCTGCACTTCTTCCAGAGTTGCCCGGAATGCAGAGACGAGAGTGTGCGGCAAATTACGAATGAATCCGACGGTGTCCGAGAGCAGCACCTTGCGGCGGGACGGCAGCACTACGCCCCGGATGGTTGGGTCCAGAGTGGCGAACATTTTCGGCGATTCGAATACCGATGCCTGGGTCAATGCGTTAAATAACGTGGATTTCCCCGCATTGGTGTAGCCCACCAGGGCAACTGTGGCCACCGGCACCGACTCCCGTCGCTGCCGCTGTTGCGCACGGATGCGGCGCACATTTTCCAATTGTTGCTGCACATGGCGGACGCGCCGGTAGATTTTCCGCCGGTCGGTCTCAAGCTGGGTTTCACCCGGACCGCGCGTCCCAATGCCGCCTCCCAGCTGCGACATCTCTATTCCGCGTCCTCCCAGACGGGGCAACAGGTACTCCAGTTGGGCGAGTTCCACCTGTAACTGGCCTTCACGAGTGCGAGCGTGCGTAGCGAAAATGTCAAGGATGAGCTGAGTGCGGTCGAGCACCCGAGTGTTCACGACTTTTTCGATGTTGCGTTGTTGGGAAGCCGTCAGATCGTGATCGAATAATAAAAGATCGGCGGAGACCGATGCCGCCGCGCCCGCAATCTCTTCCAGCTTTCCCTTGCCAATCAAAGTTGCCGGGTCGGGCCGATCGCGATGTTGCAAAAATTCGCCGGCAATCTCCGCGCCTGCACTGGTGGCAAGAGCACGCAGCTCGTCCAAAGATTCCTCAGCGCTGAATTGAGGGATACTGGGCGCCTTCGATATGCCTGCGAGACTACTGGCGCTGTCGCGAGCTGCTTGGGCGCCATCGGTCAGGGAAACCTTGGAGTTTTTGGACTTTAGTGGCTTGTGGGATCGCCTGCGATAGTCGATGCCCACAAGAAAAGCGCGCTCTTTCCGCGCCGCCCCTTTCCCCGCCGAAGCCGCTTCTAATGGGCGTCGCGGGTTCTTTGTCTTGCGGGAAATTCTGGATGGTGAACTACGCAAGACTCGAGTGCCTTATCCTTCCGTGCCTGACGCGCTGGGCAGTGGGGTCGGCTCATTGCTCGCTGACGAGGTGCTGGCCGTCGTAGGGCCCGAGATCGCCGTCGGCCGCTCCGCGTGTCCATGCGAGACTCTCCCCATGGCAACTGTCGAGATCGCATGCTTGAAGATCAACTGCTCCTGATTATTGGTCTCCAGAACTACCGAGTACTTGTCGAACGAGCGAATACGGCCAGTCAACTTGACGCCGCTCAACAAATAAATGGTGATGTTGATCTTTTCCTTGCGGGCTGTATTGAGGAAGGAATCCTGGATGTTTTGCGCCGGCTTGTTTTCCATAGCCGATCTCCTTGACTGCCATCTGCTCCTCGGTTTCGCCAAGCCGAGGGAGCGGGACAGGCCCGATATCCCGCGTTCCCAACTGTGAAACGCAGGGACGAACGGGCGACGTTGCTACAATACGGCGTTACCTACTACTTTTCAAGCCTGCCCTGTGACTTCCGATTGACATAACGCACTCAAAATGCAAATATTCTTCCGCCTTCGGGAATACCGCAGAAAAGAGTCTCCATCGTACGATTCTTGGGCTCCCGCAGGCCCTGCTATTCCTGATCTCATTCCGCGCACCTAAATCCGAAGGCGCCGGGGGCCCCGCAGTACTTTGCAGTCTGAGGTTGCGAAGGCAAAGCGAGGATTCTATGCACAATCTAATTGCCTTGTCCGCCTCCTGGGTGATGCCCACGCACACCGGTACCGAAGCGCTCGCCATCCTTTTACGTTGGATTCACTTACTGGCGGGGATCACGTGGGTTGGATTGCTTTACTTCTTCAATCTGGTCAACGTGCCTTTCATGAAGCAAGTGGATGCCGCCACCAAGCCCAAAGTGTTTCAGTATATGACCCTTCCGACGCTGCAGTTGTTCCGCTGGAGCGCCCTGCTGACTGTCTTCGTGGGTTTTTGGTATTGGGCCCAGATATACGTCGCCGCCGATGCGCAGCGCATGGGAGTCAGTCCGCTCAGCACCATTGGCCTGTTCCTGCTTATCTGGATTGGGGCCTGGGCGATTCTCTACTTCGTGATCTCCCGCACCCCGAGTGGTTATGTCGTTGGCGCAGCTGTTGCCATCGTTGTCATTCTGGCGGCGTGGCTATTCCTGCGCTTCGCTCCAGTGGGTCAGGACGATAACCACGTGCTGTCCATCGGCATCGGTGGCGGCTTCGGCTTCATCATGCTGTTTAACGTGTGGGGGGTAATTTGGCCTAACAATAAGAAGGTAATCCAGGGAACGCTCGCAGGGAGTCCGCCAGCCAACGCCGCGACTCTCGCTCGTCAGGCATTCCTGGCTTCCCGGACCAACGCTTTTCTTTCCGTGCCAATGCTGTTTTTCATGGCCGCCAGTTCTCACTACACGATTCTAGGAAGATAAGCTAGTTAAGGTGTTTCGCTCGCGAAAACTGGCGCCAATTTTTCAGGGCGGCCGGGCGGCCCCAAACGCTCTGCTAAAAGGCGCTCTCGCTGGGCGATTCCTTCCTGGCCCAACTGGGCGTAGGCGTCAGCCAGATAGCGATGAGGTTCGCCCGAATCTGGCTGCAACTTTGCCGCCTTCCGCAGCTTGGGTAGAGCAGCTGCGGGCTCTCCCTCCAACACCAGCATGTGCCCATAAACCAAGTTTGCCTGGTAATGGTCGGGATCCTGCTGCAAACTTGTCTCGAACTCCTTAGCTGCTTCCGGAACACGCTTCAAGCGTGCAAAGACTGCGCCCAGATAGAAATGGAGTTGAGCGGAGGCGGGAGTCACGACTACCGCCGCCTGAAATTCCGGTAAGGCGGACTCCCACTGGCCCATCTTGACCATCGCCAAACCCAGTTCGTAGTGTGCAATGCCCGACTCCGGCATCTCTTCGACTGCCTGCCGCAACACCGGTAAAGCTTTCTCATAATTTTTGAGATGGACTAACGCCCGGCCTAACTCGAGGAAAGCTGTCGACGCACTCGGCTCATCGCGGATCACCCTCTTCTTCGTAGCGATCCTCCTCCATGTCCACCAGTGCCTGGTGTAGCAAGTTCGCAAACGCACCTAAAACGCCACCCGTTCCGACAAATTGTGGCCTGTCGGTGCGAACGCCGTCCCTGTTTGGATCTCTCCTGCTGTCGAACAGGCCAATGGGTGAACCCGTGTTCCACGAGACGATGCCGTTCAGTGCCCACCCACCCAACCAGCGGTTGTCATTCAGCAGGGGCAGGTCATAGTTGAAGCTGCCACCACCCGGTGACGAATATCGAAGTTAGCCGGACCGTAGTCGTAGTGGATATTCTGGACGTCTGTAGCCGAAATCTGGGCTGTCTTGGACCGGAATACGTCGCTCAGTTCATCCAATGCCTTCGCATAAGTGTAATTGGCATTGAACGAAAGTCCGTGGGAGAAACGCTTGCGAAGAGTCAGGTTCAAGGCGTTGTAGTTGGAATTGTAGAAGTTTCCTCGAGCATTATCGCTATTAATGGTCGGATTGGGACGTATCGAGGGACCGGCACCAGAGGTGCGGCCATCGTAAGTGTTGCGGTTCAGAATGCCGATCAGCTTGCGACCGAGCGTGCCGACATAGTTTGCCTCCAAGGCAAAGTCTTTGGCCAGTTCATACTGAGTCCCAAAGTTGTACTGCTCGTAGTACGCAGTTACCAGGTTCTGGTCTATGTGGCGAGGAATCGGCTTCGGTAGGCCGTTGGGGAATAGCGTTGGGTCAATGAAGCGCGCGTTGCTGTTGAACGGAATAGTCATCAACCCAGGCTGTTTCAGTGGCCCGAGCGCAACTCCGCTCACAAATACCCCAGCGGTTTCGTCCGCGTAAAAAGGCGCGTTGAATCGGATATTCTCAAAAACATTGTTATACAGCCGATCATAAAATATTCCGAATCCTCCGCGTATGACGAATTTCTGGGTCCCCAAAGTGTCCCAGGCAAAACCTACACGAGGTGCAAAGTTATTGAGGTCCTTATTCCAGAGACTGGTATTGCGGACCTCCGGTCTGGCCGTCGCCTCGTAGGCATAAAACGGACTGTTGACTGGAAGGAACGGGTTCGCATTGCAGTTGATAGGAACACCCGCCGAGGTGACACAGTTAGTAATAGGCGTCACAGGGGTGCCGAAGTAATAGTTGGAATCAATATCCTTCTTGAAGTTATGGGGCGGACCGAAATATTCCCAACGGAGACCCAAGTTCAGCGTCAGATGATTGCTGACCCGCCAGTCATCTTGTGCGTAAGCTCCAACCTCGTTAGCCCGGTACCCACGATAGAAGTCCGGTAGCTGGCCATTGGTCGGGTTCACGGCCGCGCCCGCATAGTACCAGCCGCCGTAACCATTGGCTCCGGAGCCGAAGTAGTTGTCCACTTGGTCCGTGAACATGCCATCGGTGATCAGATCTTCCACGCTCCAGCTTGCAAAATTACCGTTGCGGTCGGCTTGGAAACTTGACCCATTGCGGGTCCGGCGATACTCGCCCCCGAACTTCAGACTGTGCCTGCCCTTCGTAACGGAAAGGTCGTCCTTGCCTTGAAACTGGTTTTCCGTGAAAAACTGCGGAATGGCAGTGAACGCGCCGAAGCCGGCAACCAGTGCGTCAATCGTAAAAAATTCGGGAATGCCCTCGCTGCCCGGATCGACGAAGTTGGCCTTGCGGCGAACATAGCCGCCCTTAATCTGATTTAGAACCGTCGGCCGAAGGTGTGGGACCAGGTCAAGCCCAGCGTTTGCGCTCGATTGGGGTTGTCTTCTGGCACTCCGAAGATCGTGTCGCTGCCGCAGAAATTGCAGCTGAATTTCGTATCTTCAAACAGATACACTCCGTTGAACTGAAAATTGTAACTGTCTGGCTTCGACGAAAGTTCTCTCGCCTACAGATCGCCATCACGACAAAATTCGAAGTCGCTTGCGCGTAGGAGGCTAGGTCCAGCTAGATGTTGCAAATTTTCCTAGCATTTAGATCAGACGTGAGACAAAATTGTCTCAATTCGGGTGATTACCGTGGATTGCGAGAGTATAATTTCAGATATCTCTGAATCGTGCAAAAATCCAACCTAAACTAGTTGAGGTGAGAGTGCTATGGCTTTGCGACGGATTCCTTCAGTCCTGTTGCTATTTTCCCTGCTGGCTTTGCCCCTTTTTGGACAGGCCGAAAATTCCAAACCTAAGCCCCGGGTAGTTGTCGTAGGTGTGAACGGCATGGAATTGGATGTCATTCGGCCCTTGCTGGTGAAAGGCGAAATGCCCAATCTGGCCAAGGTCATTAAGAACGGCGCATACGGCAAGCTGCGTACGGTTGACGCTCCGAATTGCCCACGGGTTTACTCCACTTTATTTACCAGTACCAAGCCTGACGAACATGGCGTCACGGGCTTCATCGTGGGTGGGATCACCGCGAATACTAATATGCTGAAAGAAGAGCCCATCTGGTCGATTCTTTCCAAGAACGGAGTCACGGTCGGGATGGCCAATGTTCCGGCGACTTTCCCGGTGATGCCGGTGAACGGCTACATGATTAGCGGGATGCTGACGCGCGGCAAGAATTGCGAAGACGGAGTGCTCTGCGCACCAAAACTCTCGGAAGTGCAAGGTGGCGACCCAGTTTATCCCGCCGCCATGAAGGCGGAATTGCTGAAGAACGTCGGCGATTTCTATGTTGATTGCGAGCGCATGCCTTCCGCCGAACAACTAAGAGGTCACGAGACCGAGGTTATTGACGCCTGGCTGAAAAAAGTGGACGTGATTCGCCAGCAACAAACTGAGTTATTCGATTTCTTGATGAGCAAACATCCCACTGACTTCACCTGGCTGGCTCAATCTTGCGAAGACCGCACAGGACATTGGCTCTATCCCATCGCGCCCTATAACGCTGGTTACAACCCTAAGATCAATGCTGTGCGCACGGATGCTTTCCCCAACCAGTACATCGCGTTTGACAAGGTGTTGGGCAGTATCCTGAAGCATGTCGACGATAACACTTATCTCATTATCGTTTCCGACCACGGCATCAAGCCGCTGCGCGAATTTGAACAGACAGATCCTCACGCTCACATGGACCACGAAAAGACCACGCCCGTGATCGCCAAGCACGACTTCGCCGATGGCGACGACGTACCTGGCTCTTTCTTCGCCATGGGTCCGGGGATCAAACACGATCTTCGGCTGATGGGCTTCGAAGCCAGCGTGTACGACGTCGCGCCTACGATCCTTCATCTGTACGGCATTGAGCAGCCCAAGCAGATGCGTGGGCACGTGCTGAGTGAGATCTTCGAGACCTCTCGCGATCGAGTAGCGCAGAAGTAAGTCCTTGAAATAGTTATGCTGTGGAAAGAGCGCCGTCATGGCGCTCTTTTTTCTTAGGCCGGGCCGATTGGGAGACGAGACCCGGCTTGGGTTGAGCTTTCGAAAAGAAGGCCCATTCATGGCTTGGCGCGTTTTTCACGCAGCAGGATTGCGCGAGTCTCGGCGTTTTGTGCATCTTCGTTTTTCCCTATCCCTCGGTAAGCCTGCGCGAGCAACTCAAATGTCTCCGCGTTGTTCGGATGCGACTTGGAAAGAGGCTCAAGTTGCTCGACTGCATCTTTGAAGCGGCCGCTGGCAATTTTCACTTTTGCCGATCCCAGCTGTGCTTCCTCACTTTCGGGCTGTAGCAGCTGCGCGGCTTCAAACTGATCCTCGGCGGCCGCGGTATCTTTCAGTCCTAGATAGACTTCACCGAGCAACAGGCGCGCGGGGAATTGTCCCGGCATGAGTTTTAAGCTAGCGTCCAGCGCGTCGCGAGCACCGGCCAGATTGCCTACTTTCTGCAATGCCTGCCCCTCATAAAATGCCGCAGTCGCGTCCGTCGGACTAACTTCACGAGCATGTTTCAGATGCTCGGCCGCCTTGCTGTAATCGCCCGCTCGCAACTCCAACTCTCCCAATTGCCGCAGCGCCGTAGGCGACTTGAGATCCAGTTGCAAGACTTTTTCCAGAGATCTGCGAGCATCGTCGGAACGATTGTCCTCTGACGCCATCATCGCGCTGTGCAGCAGATTCTGTTCCTCAATCTTGTCCTTGGGGTCGGGCAACAACGAGGGCTCGGGGACATTGGTGGAACTGCCGGCATCGGCTGGACCCAGATAGCCAAGAGCTTTCAACTCGTCAAGAGTGCCCTTCCCGACGGTCCCCGCGGACGGCGCTGCGGGAGGACTCTTCGCTCTCACGGCAGTAAGAATCTCCCGATATTTCCTCACGCTTTGGTCCCAAGGTTGGTAAACATTCTGCAGTTCGCCTGGGTCAGCTTTCAGATTGTAGAGTTCAGGTCGCGGAGCTTCGATGAACTTGAATCCTTCCTGACGCACCGAGCGTAGTGGCGCCCAGCCAAATCTAAGTGGGTAATCAGTCTCTCCCAAGGCAGTGCGCTCGACATTTTTAGTGTCGGCAAAATAAGGCTTGAGCGACTCGCCGTCCAGCCTCGCCGGCAGCGGAACACGCAAAATATCCAGCACGGTCGGCAGGATATCCGTTGTCCGGACCTGCTCGCTCACTGTCTTGCTACTGTTGCGACCGGGCAGCTTAACGATCAGAGGAACGTGTGTGGTCGAATCATAAAGAAAAATCCCG
>Ga0209160_1002954_pt1 | contig 14045 bp, 15 predicted proteins | sample GraSoiAngelo_153_FD_186167 | JGI IMG/M metagenome (GOLD analysis project Ga0209160, IMG submission 186167) | Grasslands soil microbial communities from the Angelo Coastal Reserve, California, USA - 14_1009_12_40cm (SPAdes) (version 2) | ecosystem: Environmental > Terrestrial > Soil > Grasslands ...
TCGGACCGGTCTTCGTCGCCGACCTGACCCGGGTTCGCGGCGGCATCGACCTCCCAGCCCTTGAAGGGGCGCGGATCCCCCGGGGCGCCACCCGGGTTCTCTTTCGCACCCGCAACTCTCGACTCTGGCATCCGGCGAGGCCGTTTCGCACGGATTTCGTATATCTGGAGCCGGAAGCCGCGGGCTGGCTGGTGGATCGCGGTGTGCAGCTGGTCGGCACGGATTACCTTTCGATCGAAGGTTTCGGCATCAAGGGTGCGCCCACCCACCGGCGTCTGCTGGGTGCCGGCGTCCCCATCCTCGAAGGTCTCGACCTCTTCCAGGTCGGTGCCGGACGCTACCAGCTGGCCGCGTTCCCGGTCCGGTGGCGCGGTGCGGACGGCGCCCCGGTGCGCGCGGTGCTCTGGAAGTAGCCGATAACATGGGGTGGCCATGACCGTCACCCGCGCCGACTTCCTTATGCACGGCCGGCTCGACAACTTCCGGGCGCGGCTCACCACCCTCCTTGTCGAGCTTGACAAGGTGATTCGCGGCCAGATGGAAGCAGCCAGCCAGGAGAAGCTCGGAGGCGGGGGGACAATCAGCTACGGCACCATACCGCCCACCTGGAACCTTGCCTGGAAGTCACACGGCCGCCCGTACGACGCCACCCTGATGGCGTTTCAGCAGGGCGGGGCCTTCGTCGTGCACGGCCGGCTCGGGTTGAATCGCCCGTTCCGCAACGAACCGGGCGCCAAAGACCGGGATATCGCGGCAATCCGGCAGGAGATCGTCGACCAGATCCTGAACGACGAAACGGTCAGCTAGATCCACTCGAACGCTTGTTCGTATAATGAAGGGATGGGGAAAACCCCAGGCTGTCTTTCCACAGCTTGTGTATAAGCACTTGCGTGACCACCACATGTTGTTATCCAATACGCGAGCGGCCTGATGGAAACCAGCGTCGACGTCCAGCTCCTGACGCACACCCCGGACCCAATCCGGGTTATGTACGTCGCCTTTCGGACCTGCTACTCGAGGTTCACGCCCCAGCAGATCTGGGCGGACATCGACTCCGGAAAGATCAGCGAGGAAAAGATGAAGACCTTCATCTTCGATAAGCTGAAGAGCGGCCACTCGTCGCCCCGGACGCAGGTTTACTTCACATTCGCCGTCAGTGGCCTATCCCGGGCCGCCAGCCACCAGCTGGTCCGGCACAACAACGGGATCACGTTCGACCAGCAGTCGCAGCGGTACTACGCGTTCAAGGAAGCGGATTTTCCCTACGTCGTTCCCGAGACCTGGGAGAAGGCAGGCCTCAAGGACGCTTACCTCGCCTTCATGCGAACCGTGGGCCATCTCTACGACGAGGCCCTGAAGGCGGGCGTGCCAGCCGAGGACGCGCGCTTCCTCTTGCCGAATGCGGCGTCGACCAACCTGACCTTCACCGTGAACTTCGAGGAGTTCCTGCACATCGCCGATTTGCGCCTCTGCTGGCGCGCCCAGTGGGAGATTCGTCACATGTGGGCCAAAGCCCGCAATGCGCTCAAGGCGGAATTCCCGGAGCTGGTCAAGCCGGTCCAGCCCAAGTGCGGGGACCAGCGGATGGGCTACTGTGACGAGCCGATGGCGGAGTACCTGAAGTGTCCGCTCGGCGCCCGGCGCATCCGCCTGCACAAGGACGAGATTGTGGCAGCGGCGAAAGAAGGCCGCACGCTGGAGTCGACTCCTTTGACGGAGTCGGACCTGGCACTCCTGACCCCGCAGGCGCAACGGGAGCGTCCGGAGTTCGAGGTGGTGGGCGCAGCCGCGGGCGAGGGCTCGGCCAACTAGCAAACGCCCGGCCGAGGCCGCACTGGGCCGGCCACGGGGTCTCATGCCACCGCGCCTTATGATCGGATGACCGATGCACGAACACGAGTCTGTGGCGACCCTGGTGCGCCGGACGCTTTGACCGACTACTGCTCCGACTGCGGGACGCGGACCGAGACCCAGGTTGTCGCCAAGCGGCCGCTGAGCGTCTGCCCGAGCTGCCAGCGCATCTTCTTTCGCAATCCGAAGGTAGTTGTGACCGCCCTGATCGAGAGCGACCGCCGGGTGTTGCTGGTCCGGCGCGACATCGAGCCCGGCCGCGGGCTCTGGGGCCTGCCGGGCGGCTACGTGGATTGGGATGAGCACCCGGAGCGGGCGATGACCCGGGAGTGTGAGGAGGAGACCGGGGCGCGGGTAGAGGCCGGGGCGCTGCTCAGCGTCCAGCACGTGGTCATGGAGAACGAAGGCATCGTGATCCTCTCCTATCGTGCCAGCCTGCTGAATGGCGACGGCATCAGCGCGCGCGACGAGGTCCAGGAGATCGGATGGTTCGAGCCGGATCGCCTTCCTCCGCTCGCATTCAAATCCCACCGCAACGTGCTCCAGGCATGGGCCAGCGAAGTGCGCACCCGGGGTGCGGCCTGATCGGGTCCTGAAAGGTGGCGCGCAAGAGCATCGTCACAAAGACAGGAGACAGGGGAGAGACCGGGCTCCTCTACGGAGGTCGGGTCTCGAAGGTCGACCCGCGGACGGAGGCGTATGGCGCTGTGGACGAAGCCATCTCAACCCTCGGCCTGGCCCGGGCGTTGATGACCGACCGCTCGCGGCATGCGATCGTCCTGCGAATCCAGAGTGAGCTGTTCACGGTTGGGGCGGAGCTGGCCACCGACGCGCAGGAGTACGAGAACCTGCGCAAACACTTCGCCCTGGTGACCGAGGATTTCACGCACCGGCTGGAGAGCGAGATCGTCGACCTGGAAGCGACCGTCCCGCTCCCGGACGCGTTCGTAATTCCGGGAGGCACCCAGGCCGCCGCGGCCCTCGACGTGGCCCGGGCGGTGATCCGGCGCGCCGAGCGGCGCGTGGTCGCGTTGCAGCTAAGGGTCTCGCTGCCAAACCCTGAGGTGTTGCGCTACCTGAACCGGCTGTCCGACCTTGTCTTCATGCTGGCGCGCGCGGAAGAGGGGGCGTCGACCAGGCCGGTCACCGGACGACGAGCGGCCCGCACTCCAGCAGTGCCGACTCGCACTCGTCGCGTACCCAGGGCTCGGGCTCGCCGCTGATCGAGACCTCGAGGTGACGGCGCGCGGCTGATCCGCCGATCCGTCCCAGCGCCCACGCGGCATGGCCCCGGATGAGTGGGTCGTGGTCCTGCAGCGCTTCCACCAGCGCCGGAACCGAACCGCGGTCACCGGTGTTTCCGAGCGCGATGCAAGCGTTGCGCAGCAACCCGGACCGTCGGGTACGCCAGACAGCGCTCTGGCGAAACCGCAGCCGGAACGCTTCCTCGTCAAGGCGCAGGAGGTCCTCGAGCAGAGGTCTCGGCTCCACGACCGACCGAAACGCGGTCAGCGCCACCGGATCCGGCTCTGCCCGGTGCCCGTAGGCGTTGATCGGACAGATCTCCTGGCACAGATCGCAGCCGAACACCCAGTCGCCGATCAACGGACGGATCTCTGCGGGAATGACGCCGCGGTGCTCGATCGTCCAGAAGGAGATGCAGCGGCGGTTGTCCAGCACGCCTGGCGCGACCAGCGCCCCCGTCGGGCAGACCCGGACGCAGGCGTCGCAACGGCCGCAGTTCTTGGCCAGCGGCCGGTCGGTGTCGAGCGCGGCTGCGGTCACGATCTCCGACAGCAGAACGTAGGAGCCGACGCCGGGGACGAGCAGGTTGGTGTTCTTGCCGAGCCAGCCGATGCCACCGCGGGCGGCGGCAGCCCGGTCCAGCATCCAGCCATGATCCACGTAGGTCTTCGTCTCGTGTCCCTGTTCTTTCAGCATCGCGACCAGCGGCGCCATTTTTTCCGACAGCACCTCGTGGTAGTCGCGACCGAGCGCGTAGCCGGCGATCCGTCCTCGGGGCGCCCCGTCGATGGGCTCGGTGGGGGAGGGAAGTGGGTGAGGAAAGGCGAGCGTGATCACGCTCTGCGCCTCGGGCGTCGCCCGGCGCGGATTCGCGCTGGCGTGCACGCGGTCCTCACTCCACCAGGTGAGGCCGTCCATCAAGCCGGCGCCGGTGCGCTCGGCCGCGGCTGCCTCCGCCTCGACAAATGGATCGGTAGTCGTTATCCCGGCGGCAACAAATCCAAGCTCACGCGCCCGCGCCTTGACGTCATCCGCCAGCGCCATGGGCCCATCTTAGGCACGGGCGATCGCGGTAGGATGGAGGCGTGCAGGGGAGCACAGTCTGGAGGGAGCTTCAGCTCCTCTTGAGCTTGAACCTGCCCGACACTGCCTACTACCTGTGGCAGGCTACCGCTACCTGCTACGTGTGTGATGCCCAGCGGCTGGTGATCGGCGCTCCGACCGAGCAATCCGCCCGTCAACTGGTCCTGGCCTACCTCCCGGTCGTCCGGCGGACCCTCGAAGCGATCCCGGACGCGCCCCGTAGCGTGTCCGTCGTCGTTGCCCGATAAGGAAAACCGCCGGGTCAAGGCGGAGGTCCTCGGCGACGTCCAGGGGGTTGGTTTCCGGTTCTTCGCCGAGGCGCACGCTCGGCGGCTAGGACTGCATGGGTTCGTTCGCAACCGCTACGATGGCGCGGTGGAGGTGGAGGCGGAGGGCAATGCCGGCGACCTCGAGCGCTTCCTCGACTTCATGCGCCAGGGTCCCCGGATGGCTCGCGTCCAGGACGTGCGGGTGAGCTGGTCGCCGTATCGCGGCGACCTCGGGCCCTTCGCGGTAAGGGGCTAGCCGATGAAATTCGCCCAGCGGATGAGCGAGATTGGCACCGAAACCGCGTTCGAGGTGCTGGCCAGGGCCCGCAAGCTCGAGGCTCAAGGCCGCAACATCGTCCACCTGGAGATCGGAGAGCCCGACTTTCCCACGCCGCCGAACATCGTCGAGGCTGCCGAGAAAGCCGTCCGCGACGGCTACACGCACTACACCCCGGCGGGCGGCCTGATGCCTGCCCGGCAGGCGGTCGCCGACTGGATCCGGCGCTGGTACGAGGTAGATGTCAAGCCCGAGCAGGTGGTCATGGTCCCCGGCTCTAAGAACGTGCTCCTCTTCACCATGCTTGCCCTGGTCGAGCGTGGCGTGGAGGTGATAGTCCCCGACCCCGGCTATCCGATCTATGCCTCGCTGGTCACGCTGGCCGGCGGCACTCCGGTGCCGATCGCGCTCCGCGAGCGCAATGACTTCCGCCTCGACATCGACGAGCTCAAGCGGAAGATCACGCCGCGCACCCGCCTGATCGTCATCAACTCGCCCCAGAATCCGACCGGTGGCGTGCTCACCACCCGCGACCTGGAGCAGATCGCCGAGCTTGCCCACAAGCACGACCTCTACATCCTGAGCGACGAGGTCTACGGCCAGATCACTTACGACGGGACACATGCGTCGATCCTGACCATGCCGGGCATGGTGGACCGCGTGATCTACTCGGACGGGCTGAGCAAGGCCTATGCCATGTGCGGCTGGCGTCTCGGTTTTGCGGTCGCTCCGCTCGAGATCGCTCAGCGATTCGAGACCCTGATGATCAACACCAGCTCCTGCGCGGCGGCGTTCACCCAGATGGCGGCCATCGAGGCGCTCTCCTCCCCCGAGTCGGACCGGGCGGTGGAGGCAATGGTGGGCGAGTTCAAGCGGCGGCGGGATGTGGTTGTGGATCGCTTGAACGCCCTGCCGGGTGTGACCTGCCACCGGCCACTGGGTGCCTTTTATGTTTTCCCGAACATCACGGGGACCGGCCTGGACCAGAAGGAGCTCGCCGACCGGCTGCTCTATGACGGAGGTGTTGCCCTGCTGGCTGGGACCGCATTTGGCGACGAGGGCAAGGGCTATCTCCGGCTCTCCTACGCGAATTCGGTGGAGCAAATCGAGGAGGGCGTGCACCGGATGAAAGGAGTCCTGGAGAAGACAGCCGCCCGCGCCTAGTGCGGTAGCGGTGGCGGCCCAGGCAGCGATCCTGACCCGCATCGTCGAAGCCCGCCGGGTGGCCACCGCCCGCGCCAAGCGGCGGACCCCGCTGAGGAAGCTGACCGTGATGGCCGGCGAGGCGGCCGCGCCGCGCGATTTTCACGGGGCATTGAGCGGGGTGGGCGTGGCCCTGATTGCCGAGTGCAAACAGCGCTCGCCGTCGGGGGGCGTGCTGCAAGAACCGTACGACCCGGTGGCGCTGGCTAAAACCTACGAGGCGAACGGCGCCTCGGCCATCTCCGTGCTCACCGAACCCGATTTCTTCGGCGGCAGCCTCGAGCACCTCAAAGCCGTGCGGGCCGCGGTCAGGCTGCCCGTCCTCTGCAAAGACTTCGTGATCGAGGAATATCAGGTGGTGGAGGCGCGGACCATGGGCGCAGACTGCGTCCTTCTAATCGCGTCGCTGCTGACGGATCGGCAGCTGGCGCGGCTGGAAAAGGCCGCCCGGGCACATGGCATGCAGGCGCTGGTGGAAGTCCACGACGCAGAGGAGGTCCGGCGGGCGCTGGGGACCGGGGCAACCATGATCGGCATCAACAACCGGGACCTCAAGAAGATGAAGACCGACGCGGAGACTACCCGCCGGCTGCGGCGCTTGATACCGCCCGGGCCGCTAGTGGTCAGCGAGAGTGGCATCACCACCAGGGCTGACCTGAGGGCGCTCGCCGAGCTCGATGTCGACGCTGCCCTGGTTGGCGAGGCGCTTCTGCGCGCACCGGATATCGGTGCCAAGCTTCGCGAGCTGGTGGAACAATGACGCGGATCAAGGTCTGCGGGAACACCGAGCTTGAAGGGGTGCGGGTCGCCGTCGGGTTGGGCGTAGACCTGCTTGGATTCATCTTCGCGCGCAGCCCGCGGCGGGTAACCGTGGAGCAGGCTCGGGACTTGATCGCGGAGGTACCGGAATCGATCGGGCGGGTCGGCGTGTTCGTCGATGAGCCCACCGACCAGATCGCGGCGGTTGCAGGCGCGTGCGCTCTGACCGCGATTCAGCTGTATCGTGAGCCGGCGCCTCAGGACCGCGCGCTCGGTCTCCAGCTGCTGCCCGCACTTCGCCTGCGTGCGGGCGAGGATGGGTCAGCTCGACTCGAGCCCGGAGACCATCCATTGCTCGACACCTTTGTGCCGGATGCGATAGGCGGTACCGGCAGGACCTGGGACTGGTCGCTCGCCGACTCGCTTGCGCAGCGTTACCCGGTGATCGTGTCCGGCGGCCTGAACGCCGAGAACGTGGGCGCGGCGGTGGCCCGCCTCAAGCCATGGGGCGTCGATGTCAGCAGCGGCGTCGAGCGCTCCCCCGGGATCAAGGACCCGGCGCGGCTGCGCGCGTTTGTGGCTGCCGTCCGGGCGGCCGACGCCGCGAATCCAGGCCATCCGCAGAGGAGTGCTTGAGCGCCCGGGGGTTCGTCAAGGGTCCGGACAGCCGGGGCCGATTCGGCGAGTTCGGCGGCCGGTTCGTCCCCGAGACCTTGATGGCAGCTGTGGACGAGCTGTCCACCGCCTTTGCCGAGAGCCAGAACGACCCCGAGTTTCGGCAGGAGTTCGACTTGCTCTCGAAAACATTCAGCGGGCGGCCAACACCGCTCTACCGCGCGGACCGTTTGTCCGAGTCCGCGGGCGGCGCAAGGATCTGGCTCAAGCGCGAGGACCTGCTACATACCGGCGCCCACAAGCTGAACAACGCTCTCGGCCAGGTGCTGCTCGCCCGCCGGATGGGCAAGCACCGGATCATCGCTGAGACTGGAGCCGGACAGCACGGGGTGGCGGTGGCCACCGTCTGTGCCAAGTTCGGGCTGCAATGCGTCGTCTACATGGGGACCGAGGACATGGCCCGACAGTCGGTCAACGTCTACAAGATGCGCCTGCTGGGTGCCACCGTCGAGGCGGTCGAGAGCGGTAGCAAAACGCTCAAGGACGCCACCAACGAAGCAATCCGGGATTGGGTGACCAATGTCCTCGATACCCACTACGTGATCGGCTCCGCGGTCGGGCCGCATCCGTATCCACTCATGGTCCGAGAGTTCCAGTCGGTGATCGGACGCGAAGCCCGGGCCCAGATGGTGGATGCGGCGGGACAGCTTCCCGACGTCGTGGTGGCGTGCGTCGGCGGCGGCAGCAACGCGATCGGCATCTTCGCCGCCTTTTACGACGACCCGGTCCGTTTGGTCGGGGTCGAGGCCGCCGGTCGCGGGCTGAAGACGGGCGCGCACGCTGCCTCCCTGGTGGGAGGCCGACCGGGCGTGCTGCACGGTTCGCTCAGCTACGTGCTCCAGGACGATGACGGACAGATCGTCGAGACCCATTCCATTTCCGCCGGTCTCGATTACCCGGGGGTGGGACCGGAGCATGCCCGGCTCAAGGAACAAGGCCGCGCCGAGTATGTGGCGGTCACCGATGAGCAGGCGCTCGCCGCCTTCCACCAGTGCTCACGGTTGGAGGGCATCATCCCCGCCCTGGAGAGCTCGCACGCGATTTCCTACGCGTCGGGGCTGGCCGGTGGGCTGGCTGCGGAGCAGAACGTGCTGGTGAATCTCTCGGGGCGCGGCGACAAGGACCTCGACATCGTCCGCCAGTCGTCGGGCGGATGAGCAGCCGGATCGGCCCGGCGTTTCACCGGCTGAGGCGGGACCGGCGGATGGCGCTGATCGCGTACCTGACCGCCGGATATCCCACCCTCGAATCGACACCGGAGCTGCTGGCGGCCGTGGCCGGGGCGGGCGCCGACATGGTCGAGCTGGGGATCCCATTCTCCGACCCGCTGGCCGATGGGAAGACGATCCAGGCGACCTCACAGGCGGCGCTGACGGGAGGGATCACGGTTGTGGGTGCCCTCGAGGCCGGTCGCCGAGCGCGCCGGCTGGTCGCCATTCCCATGCTCTTTATGACTTATCTGAACCCGATCCTGTCATTCGGGCTGGCGCGCTTCTGCAAGGAGGCGGCCGGTGCGGGCATCGATGGACTGATCGTCCCCGACCTTCCACCGGAGGAGGCGGGTGAGCTACGGGCCGCCGCCTCAGCGCAAGGTCTCGACCTCGTGTTCTTCGTATCGCCGACCAGCTCCGCGCAGCGAATCGATGCCGCCTGCGAGGCCGCCACCGGGTTCATCTACTGCATCGCGGTCACCGGGATCACCGGCGCCCGCAGCGCCCTCGATCCCAAAGTGATCCCTCTGATCGAGCGGGTGCGAGAGCGCACCGACCTTCCGGTCGTGGTGGGATTTGGCCTGTCGCGGCGGGAGCACATCGCGGCGCTCGAGGGCCACGCGGACGGGGCAATCGTGGCGAGCGCCCTGCTCGACGCCATCCGCGACGCTCCCGCCGACCCGGTGGGCGCGGCGAGCGGCTTTATTCGCGGCCTGAGATAAGGCCCCACCTGCCCTCCCCAGCGGGGGAGGGGTGAGCGAGCTCAGGTGCGGGCTCGGAGCCTGCCCGCGTGCACCACCGTGATGTATCCGTTCGCCTGGGTGATCGTCCCCTCGGCCGTCAGCCGGGACAGAGCCCGGTTCACGTTTTCGCGGCTGGCTCCGATCATTCCGGCCAGGGTCCGCTGAGGAAGGCGGACGGTGATGCGGGTGCCCGCGCCCGCCGGTTCGCCTCGCGATGCTGCCAGCTCCAGCAGCTTGCTGGCCACCCGGCCGGGGATGTCGAGGAAGGCGGCCTCGGCGAAGGCTTCGTCGGTGGCGCGAACGTAACGGCTCACCATTTGCAGCACGCGCCGGGCGAATTCCGGATGTCTGTCCAGAAAAGTCAGTAGTGCGTCCCGGTCGATGACCACGCATTCGGTCAACTCCATGGCCTGGGCGTCGGCGGTCCGGCGGGACTCCTGATCGAAGAGGGCGAGCTCACCGAAGGAATCACCCGGGGCGAGCACCGCGAAAACCACCTCCTCTCCGCTCCGACCCATCCGACCGATCTTGACCTGGCCTTTGCTGAGCACGAAGAGGGAGTGTCCCGCGTCGCCCTCGTGAAAGATGTAGGCACCCCGCGCATAGGGCCGGACCTTGATCCCGGGCGCCAGCTCCTCCAGGTCTGCGGGGCTGAACCCATCGAACAGGGCGGTCCGGCGCACCAGCGACACGGGATCCATGGCGCGAATCATAGGCTGGGAAAAGCTGGCCGGGTGGCGGCCAGCAGACCGTACACTCAGATCGTGGCCCCCCGCGAGAATGTTCTGGTCGTGCCCCGGCCGCTTCTCTTTCCGGAGGGAGAGTGGCGTGGTTTTCGGGACACCGGGCTGGATACGCTTCTTGAGCGCATTCGGCGCGGGTACCACTTTCGTCCGCGCAGCGAGGTCGAGGAAGACCCGACTGAGCCGCAGATCATTCCCTACGTTGTCTTCCGCCACCAGGACCGGTACTTCCTCACCCACCGCCTGCGCCGGTCGAGCGAGCGGCGGCTTCGCCACCTCTACTCGCTCGGAGTGGGGGGACACATCAACCCGGAGGATGTCGACGGCGCGGCCGACCCTATCGACGCGGGATTGCGCCGCGAATGGGAGGAGGAGGTTGTCTACGAGGGCACGGTCAGTCACCAGCTGCTCGGCGCTATCAATGACCAGACCACCGACGTCGGCCGGGTGCATTTCGGGCTGATCTTCCTGGTTGAGGGAGACCGGGCCGAGATCTCGATCCGCGAGGTGGACAAGCTCGCCGGTGCGCTCCTCCCACTCGAGGCCATGCGCAGCTACTACCTGGACATGGAGTCCTGGTCGCAGCTGATCTTCGACCACCTGGCGGGCCAACCGAGCCGGTCCCACCAGCTGCTCCGGGAGACCTGACCCCGATCCGGATCGTGCTCGCGGTCGCCGCGATCAAGGTCCTGCTCACACTGGCTTTCAGCGGCCGTTACGGATTTCACCGCGACGAGCTCTACTACCTGGCCAGCGGTCAGCACCTCTCCTGGGGCTACGTCGATTTCCCGCCGTTCACGCCCCTGCTTGCTCTTGCCGACCATGCGTTGCTGGGCACTTCGCTGGTCGGTTTGCGGGTGCTCCCAATCCTCGCCGGCGGTGCCGTCGTGGCGCTCGCGTCCCTGATCGCGCGCGAGCTCGGCGGCGGGCGATTCGCCCAGATCCTGGCTGCCGTCCTGACCGCGGCCTCGCCCCTCTATCTGGGCGCGAATCTCCTGTTCCAGACCGTCACCTTCGAGCAGCTCTGGATGGCGGTCGCCTTTTTTCTGATTGCCCGCCTGCTTCGAACCGACGACCCGCGGTTGTGGCTGCTTGTCGGGTTGGTCCTGGGGTTGGGCCTGATGACGAAATACACAGTGCTCGACGTCGGTCTGGGGATCGCGGTCGGCGTCATCCTGACTCGGGCCCGCCACCACCTGGCCACCCCCTGGCCGTGGCTGGCTGCCGGGATCGCGCTCGCCATGCTCGTCCCCAACCTCGTCTGGCAGGCCCAGCATGGCTGGCCGACGCTCCAGTACCTCCAAAACCACCAGGCCGACAACCGCCGAGAGTTTCCGCTTCCGGTGTTTTTGACCCAGACGCTGCTCTTCATCGGGCCGCTGGTGGTGCCCGTGTTCGTGGCGGGCGTCTATTACCTTTTTCGCGCAGCCCGTTACCGGATGCTGGGCTGGACCGTCCTGGTCGTCCTGCTGACGCTGCTCGGGCTTGGCGGAAAAACCTACTACTTCGGACCCGTCTATGTCCTGCTCTACGCCGCCGGAGGCGTCCAGGTCGAGGACACCATTCGCCGACGACTGAGCCGGCGATGGGTGTTAGCGGCTCTGGGCGCCGCAGTCGCCATCGACCTGCTGCCGCTTCCGATCGGGATCCCGATCCTGCCGGAGGCCACCATGGCACAGACCCCGCTCTGGCAGATCCGGAGCGATTACGCGGACATGGTCGGCTGGCCGGAACTGGTCACGGCGGTGGGCAATGCGTGGAGCGCGATCCCCGCGGCGGATCAGAAAAACACGGTGATCGTCACTGAGAACTACGGCGAGGCCGGCGCTATCGACTTCCTGAGTGGCACCAGCGGCTTACCACACGCGCTGAGCGGGCATCTCACCTACTACTTCTGGAAGCCACCCCACGTCGATGCGGCCCAGGTGCTGGCCGTCGGTTTCGACTACGACTTCCTGGCGGCGCACTTCGGGAGTGTGGTCCAGGTGGGCAACCTCAGCAACCACGACGGGATTCGCAACCAGGAGTACGGGCGAAAGATCTACCTGTGCACCCTGCCCCGGAATAGTCTCGACGCCATGTGGCCCGGCTTCAAACAGTTTCGCTAAGGCCGTGGGGGCGGTTCCGGCTTAGGCCCGGGGGGCGGTCCCGGCGGTTTCAGCTTTCTTAACCCGAGGCGGGCATCACGCTCGGCGAGGGCGGCCTCGTATTCCTCCAGGGACTTGAACTCCTCGGCCGCCTCGAGCACCTTCTTGGTGGCGTGTTCCCAATCGCGAGGAAGCGTTTTGAAGGGTGGAAGGCTGCGCCGACGGCGAAAGACGACATACACCACGATCGCGGCCGCCACCCAGATGGGACCGACGATCCGAGCGTACTGGTGGGTGAGCACGACCATAACCAGGAAGAAGAGCACGCCGAGGAGACCGAGCACACCCAGGATCGGGAACCAAACCTGCTCTCCCCGGAAGTTCATGCGGATGTTCAGGGGCATCTTGTAGGGGCGCGGTGTGTATGGATCGTTGAACCGGAGGGCAAAAAGTGAGATGAAGACCAGCAGGTAGCCGGTCGTGGCTCCGAAGGCGTAGAGGTCCGCCAGCACGTCGATGGCCGCCGTCCGTCCGGGTGTCCCCGGCGTGAAGAAGGCGAACAGCGTCTGTAGAAGTGCCACGCATCCGAACACGATGATGGCGCGGGCCGGCGTGGAGTATTTACGATTCACCTTGGCGAACCAGGCAGGCAGGAGGTCGAACTGGCTCATCGAATAGCTGAGCCGCGAGGAGCTGACCACCCCGGAGTTGGCCGAGATGAAGACGATCAACGCTCCCACCACGGCCGTCAGCGGGGCCGCCACCATACCGATGATGGGGATCCGGCTGGCGATGAGTGCCACCGGGTCGCCCTCGTGGCCTCGGAACTCGGTCGGATGGACTAGCCCGTTCGCCAGGATGGAGAAGGACATGGCAAAGACCAGGACCGAGATCACCAGCCCGATCGAGGTCCGCGGAATGATGGTCGCGGGCCGGCGGGTTTCCTGCGCGACCTGCGAGATCGTCTCCAGACCGACGAACGCGATGATGGCCAGCGACGAGCCGAAGGCAAAGTTGGCCAGCGTCGGCCGGTCGCCGAGGAATTGCTGGGCCACCCACTCCGGATGCCAGATCAGGACAAAGCCGGCGACCACGATGATGGTCTGGGCGACGATCGCGACCGTCCCGATGATCTCGTTGAAATAGGTTGAAATTTTTACGCCCCGGACGTTGAGCCAGAGAAGAAACACGATGCCCAGCAGCGACTCGAGCAGCCAGAGCCAGGTCAGGTGGATCGGTCCCAGCCTGACGCTGAAGTCGGCGATGTGGTGGCCAAAGGTGAGGTAGGGCAGGAAGAAGTTGAAATAGCCGAACGCGACCACCGTGAAGAGCGAGATGTCGATCGTGTAGTCGAGGACCAGTGCCGCTCCCGCAATCAGCCCCCACATGTCGCCCAACCCGCGCAGGGTGAAATACTGGCCGCCGCCGGCTAGCGGATAGGCGGAGGCCAGCTCCGCGTAGCAAAGCCCGACCAGCGCGAACACCAGTCCCGCCGCGAGGAACGCAAGGGGGGCGAACCCGAGCGCCGCCAGCGTGATGATGCCCAGGGCCGTGTAGATGTCCGCCCCCACGGCGGCATAACCCCACATATAGGAACCCCAGACCGAGACATCGCGGCGTAGCTCACTCCCGGCGATCCCATCGGCCGGCTGCTCCACCATCGGTCTATCGTCCCCGGCTGGGGGCTAGGCGGTCAAGTTCCGCGCCATCTCCTCGAAGTTGCGAACGTAACGGAGGACGTCGTCCTCGGAGTGCTGGACCGACAGCGTCCAGTTCTCCTCCGCCCCGGGGGCCATCAACACGCCGCGGTTGCACTGGTATAGCCAGGAGAGGTAGGCGTATTGCTTGTCGATGGTCAGGTAGTCGCGGTAGTTCCGAACCGGCTCCTTGCGGTAGGTG
>Ga0209160_1002956_pt1 | contig 14041 bp, 12 predicted proteins | sample GraSoiAngelo_153_FD_186167 | JGI IMG/M metagenome (GOLD analysis project Ga0209160, IMG submission 186167) | Grasslands soil microbial communities from the Angelo Coastal Reserve, California, USA - 14_1009_12_40cm (SPAdes) (version 2) | ecosystem: Environmental > Terrestrial > Soil > Grasslands ...
CACATCAGCCAGATGAACGGCATGTACCACCTCAGCGGGGTCCTCGACCCCGAGAGTGGCGCTGCCCTCAAGACGGCGATCGACGGGCTCGCCAAGCGCCTCGGCCAGGAAGACATCCGGACGCCCACGCAGCGCCGCGTCGACGCCTTCACCGAGATCGTCTACAAGTCCCTGGACGAGGGCAAGCTGCCCCAGCGCAACGGCGTCCGGCCGCATATCACGGTGACGACCACATTGGAAGGCCTCAAGGGCGAGCTCGGCGCGCCAGCATCGGAGCTGGAGACAGGGATGCCGATCTCGAGCAAGACCGTGCAGCGCCTGGCCTGCGACGGCACCTTGAGCCGGGTCTTGAAAGCGGACTCGGTGGTGGTGGATGTAGGCAGGGCGACACGATCAATCTCGCCGGCTCAGCACCGGGCGCTCAAAGCCCGCTATCGCGGTTGCTGCGGGCCGGGTTGCGATCGGCCGATCACCTGGACGACCCCGCACCACATCGAGTTCTGGTCGCGGGGCGGGCCGAATGACCTGCCGAACCTACTTCCTCTCTGCTACTACCACCATCGGCTCGTGCACGAAGGCGGATGGCAGGTGGTGAAAGCGGGCGACGAAGTGAGGTTCATCCCGCCTGATCGCGTGATGGCGAGGCGAGTCCGCGGACCGGGAGTGAGCTGGGCCGCCTAGTTGTGTGTGCTCTTCTTTGACCTGGGAGCGAGAGACATCAACTCATCCATCGCCTGCCTTGCCAGCCGGACGGCTCGCTCGTAAGCGGCCTTGCTCGGCTTCGCCGAACGACCCAGGCTCGCGCGTGCTTTGAGGGCGCCGTCGATGTAGTCCCTCGCCATCTGGGATGAATCCTTTGCCACGTCTATCCTCCTGCCAGGTCTTTCCAGAAACGGTCGATGATCAATTCAGCAAACCATTGATACCAGTATTTCTGAGTCAGCTTCTTCTTGGCGAGGAAAGTTCTCAGCTCTGGCGCCACCTCGAGCTCCGCGATCAGCAGGCTGACCACGTCGTCGGGTCGAATCCCCTTGATGAACGCATGAGTTGCGTTATACGCGTGCTTGGCTTTGGCGCGCCACAGCGCCTCGTCATCGGCCAGCAGGCCGACCAGGCCGGCGTCGGTGAGGTCCTGGAGCTTCTTCTGGGTTAGTGCCACAGGACCATCCGCGTCGTCCAACCCGCGGCTATGAAGACCGAGACCAGCTGGAGAGCGAAAAAGCCGATCACAAACCCATACAACCATGCCGGGCCGCCGAGGACCAACCAGGTCAGGCTCAGCGCGACGGTGACCAGGCTGATGGCAAATGTCGCGAACAACACGATACCGGCGATTTTGTAAGGCCTCACCACCGACGGCGGGGCGTTGCCCGCATACGACTGGTAGGCGGCGATGACGATGCCAAGGAACACGAGGTCGAATCCGGCCAGCGCGGCCGAAGACCCCAGGGTCCCGAGAACCACGTCCTTCGACTCAATCAAGAGACTTAGCTGGTCGTCGTCACCTTCACGACGGCACCGCTGCCCGGGGCCGTGTTGGCCGAGCCGATGGTCACGTACATCGAACCGTCCGGGCCTTGGGCGATACCCCCCGGCACCGGCAGCGAGCCACCACCGATGTGCTGCACCGCCGCGGGGTTTGCGAACGGAATGCGGACCAGATCGCCCGGCGGGCCGGCAGTGGGCTGGAACATCTCCGTGCCCCAGAAATTGCCCGCGCGGTCGAAGGTGCACGCTGTGACGGTGGTCAGGCCGCTCGCCCACACATGGGCGGCAGTCAGGTAGCCCTCCGAGGTGTTCGGGTCGACGCGGTAGACGTGCGACTGGCCCGGCCCGAAACCGAAGTTTGCGAAGAGGTCGAGCGTGCCCACGTAAAGGGCGCCGTCCGGACCCTGGGCGACACAGGTCGGAGTCGAGTCACGGATCGGATCGTTCGGTATGAACGCGATGATGCGGTTGGTGCCGTCGGGCATCACCTCGCTCAGCGTGTTGGAGCCTGCGTCCACGACATACGTGCGGATGGCATCTGTGGTTGGGTCTTTCGTCACCAGCACGCCGTACGGGTTGGAGTCGGGGAACTCCTTCCACAGGCTGGCGTGGGACCCGGCCCAGGCGTACTGCTGGTCGCCGACGTCGCTCTTGTCGGTCGGCACGCCGGTGGCGCCGTCGAGGCGGTACAGGTGACCAATTTGCGAAAAGCTCAGACCGGGCGTGGTTGCGTTCACGCCGTCTTTGGATTCGCTGATGATCGCGAGCACCTGGCAGCCCTCACGCATGCCATTGCTGTTTTTCATGCAGCCGCTGCCCAGCGCGCTCACACCCGCGGGACCAAGGACCTCAGGGCCGCCGTGCGCGCTGTCATAGACGGAGTCGAAGAGGGTCGACCAGACCAGGCTCGGGGCGCCGCCCGAAAGAGCGAACTTCGAGACCTTGCCGGTGTGAGAAACACCGAAGGGGCCGGGCGCGATGTTGAAGTAGTTACCCGCTTCGGCAACGTACATGCTGCCCTGGCCGTCGAAAGCGACTCCTCGAGGGCCGTTCAATCCGCCCACCACGGGCGTGATCGTCCAGCTCACAGCCGACGCCCCGCCTCCGGTTGCTACAAGCATCGCAGCGCTCAACAGCGCGGCGGCCAAAACTCCAAGCGATCTGGAACTCCGCATCTCACACCCTCCCCAAGGTGACCCTGGGCTCGATCGGCTTTAGGACAGCAGGACTTTAGGCGCTGTCCTTCAGGGTGTCAAACGTCACCTACGTCCTGGACATCCTCTTGAAGGGGCAGCCGACGAGGTGGTCGTCGACGACGCCGATGGTCTGGAGAAACGAATAGACGATCGTCGACCCCACGAACGTGAACCCGCGGCGCTTGAGGTCCTTGCTGATGCGATCGGACAGCTCCGTCTTCGCCGGCAGATCGCCGAGCGCTCGCGGGTGGTTGACGATCCTTTTTCCATCCACCCAGTTCCAAACGTAGTCCGCGAACGACCCCAATTCCGACTGGACCCGCATGCACGCTTGGGCGTTGGTGCGGGTGCCATAGACCTTCAGCCGGTTGCGGATGATGCCCGTGTCCTGGAGGAGCTGTTCCAATCGCCGGTCGGTGAATGACGCCACCTTGGCCGGAACGAAATTCGCGAAAGCGCGCCGGTATCCCTCGCGGCGATTGAGGATCGTGGCCCAAGAGAGGCCTGCCTGCGCGCCTTCGAGGGTCAGCATCTCGAATAGATGCCGGTCGTCGTGAGACGGAACACCCCATTCGCGGTCGTGGTAGTCGCCCATCGCCGGCGAGCTCTCCGCCCACGCACACCTATTCACGCGACTATCGTGAGGCTGTGCGCAAGGTGTATCACGGGAAAGATGTAGAGGTCAGCTTCGACCTCGACATCTGCGTCCACATCGCCGAATGTCTGCGCGGCCAGCGGCAAGTCTTCCAGCTCAACCGCCGGCCGTGGATCCTGCCCGACGCGGCGAGCGCGGACGAAGTGTCGGACGTCGTGCAGCGTTGCCCGAGCGGCGCGCTCCTCTACCGGCGGCTCGACGGAGGACCTCAGGAGGATCCCGACGGACCGACCACCATCACCGCGATACGCGATGGGCCATTGCTGGTGAGCGGCAAGGTCGAGGTCCGGCACGAAGATGGGACCGTCGAGACCTTGCCTCGCGCGACCCTTTGCCGCTGCGGCGAGTCGAAGCACAAGCCGTTCTGCGACAACCAGCACATTGCCGCCGGCTTCGAGGCGCCGGGGATTCCTTTTCGGGTCCATCTCAGCCCGGTTCGACCCCGGCTGGCCGAGCCGATCAGCAAAGAAGAGGATCCGCGCGGCCACAGCTGACCAAGCCGCGTGAAACTATCCCCGATGTGATCTCCACTCGGGCGATCAGCCGCCAGCTGAAGCTCAACGTCAAACCGCTTCGTGATCCGGGCTACGCGGCCCTGCGGCGCGCAGCTCGCGCCGCGATCGTCATCCCGCTCGCCTTTGCCTTCACCGACCTGCTTTTGCGCGAGCCTCAAAGCCTCATCTTCGTGGTGTTCGGCTGCTTCTCGCTGCTCGTGATCTCCGACTTCGGCGGCTTTCGGCGGCCGCGCGCGCTCGCCTACCTGACGGCGACGCTGGCGGGCGCGCTGCTGGTGGCGCTGGGAACTTTCGTCTCGTCCTCCGCGTGGCTGGCCGCGGCCGTCATGTTCCTCGTCGCGTTCGCGATCACGTTCAGCCGCATCTTCGGCGGCTACGTCGCCGCGGCGAACATCGGCATGATCCTCTCCTTCGTCATTGCGGTGACCATCCCGGCATCGGCCGATGCCATTCCCGCGCGTGTTGGCGGCTGGGCGATGGCCGGGCTGGTGTCGACGCTTGCGGCCGTTGTGCTCTGGCCGCGCTTCGAGCGCGTGAGGATGCACGACCACGCGGCGAAGGCCCTGTTTGCCGTCGCCGAGCTCGTCGCGGCCATGCAGTCCGCCGCGCGGGAGCGCGACCTACCGCACCTCAAAGACGCGGCGCGCGAGGCCGCGGATGCAGCTCGCCGCACTTACGCCACCACAGCGAAGCGCCCAGATGTTCCGGCTCGTCGCGGCCGCGCATTCGCCGAGCTGCTCATCGAGCTCGACCGGATCGTCCAGATCATCGAGCGGCCCTTCCACGAGGATCGTCCGACGGTGAGACCGGGCCTGGCCGAAAGCGACCAGCTCGCGGCCGCTGTTGTCTCGGCGCTGCGCGCCAGCGCCGATGTGCTGAAAGGTGGCGAACCACCTGATGTCCACGCCATCGAAGTAGCGCGCAATGACCATCGCACGGCCCTTGATCGGTGGGCTGCCGAGCAGTTGCGGGCACGCCGTCAGTGCGAAGAGGTGCTCGATGGACTCGACTTCGACGGCACCCTTCGTGTTGTCTCATATGTGACCTTTGTTCTTGGCGGTAACGCGATCATCGCCGCGGGCGCGCCATCTGATATCGGCGACACGGCGGCCCATGTTCTGCGTACGATCCGAGCACACCTCGAAGCACCGTCGACCGTTTTGCAGGACAGCCTTCGAGTCGCGATCGGCCTGGCGATTGCCGTCTTTGTCGCCCGCACGCTCGGCTTCTCACATGCCTTCTGGGTCGTGTTGGGCACGATCCAGGTGCTGCGCAGCACGGCACTGGGCACCGGCCGCACCATCGTCCTCGCTGTGGTCGGCAACGTGATCGGCGTCGTCATCGGCGGGCTCTTCGCCGTGGCCGCCGGCGATCACCCCGCGCTGATGTGGACGGCATTTCCGATCGCCGTGTTCGGCGCCGCCTACGCGGCTACCACCATCGGTTTCATGCTGAGCCAGGCCGCCTTCACCATCAACCTGATCATCGTTTTCAACTTGATCTCACCGGCGGGCTGGCAGGTGGGACTGGTGCGGATCGAAGACCTGCTCGTCGGCGCCTTCATCAGCCTGCTGGTCGGTTTGTTGCTGTGGCCGGGCGGTGCCCGGCGTGAGCTCGCCCGTGCGTTGGCCAGCGTCTACCGAACCCTGGTTGAGTACCTCGACCACGGTTTCGATCGCGTCCTGGGCTTCTCGCCCGCCGGCGGGCTGGATCCGGCTCGGCAGGCGGTCGTCCGGGCGCGCGATCGCGCTGATGCGGCTTTCGACACCTTTATGAGTGAGCGCGGTGGCGGTGCGTTCGACCAGGACACCGCGACCTTCCTGCTGTCTTCGGCCAACCACGCGCTCCTGGGCGCCGACCTTCTCGAGGTGATCTCGGGTGTGATGGGTTACCAGGCCGGCGCCTGTGCGGATGGCGCGCAGGAGGTTGACGACCAGGTCGCAACGCTGCTGGCTGCCTACCGCCGCCTGGCGGACCTCCTCAGCCTCTCGCCGGTCACAGATGAACATGAGGATGTGTCGCTCTCAGCGCTGCGGCAAGCGGAGCTGGGGTGCTTGCGGCGCTGGCAGTCCGACGCCACCGTCGGGCGTGGCGCGATGGCCGTGGTGATGGCGGGCGAGTGGGTGCAGGACCTCGCACGCCTGGAAACCGACCTGGAGGGTGCGGTGTCCACCGCGGTCGAGGGAGCGAGAAAGCCCTGGTGGCGCTGACTGAGATCAGCCCAGGCTAAGACGCCAGATCGCTTTGTCGGTTCCGGTTGCGAAGACGTCGATGGCGCCCGCCGCACGCGAGGTCGGAGCAGGACGGGAAGTCCACTGGCCTCCTCCCATCGACTGCCAGCCGGTCCACGAGCCGCCGGCAAAGGAAAGCCTGGAGATGGTGTTGTCGGCGGCCAGGGCGAATACGTCGAGCCGTCCCGAACCCCACGACGACACGCTTGGCGCTGAGCCCAGGACTCCGCCGAGGGCTTCCCAGCCGCTCCAGGCCGATCCGTTCCACCACTTGTGATAGAGCGCGTTGTCCCAGCCGCGGGCAAGGACGTCGATTCGATTGTTGCCCCACGAGACCGCAGCCGGATCGGCCGTGGTCATGCCGCCAATCGACTCCCAGCTCCCCCATTTGCCGTTGTTCCACGGCCTGTGCCACACGGCGTTGTCGGTGCCGCGCGCGAAGACGTCGAGCCGGCCGGAGCCCCATGAAGACGCGGCCGGGCCTGAAGTCAAGCTCCCGCCTAACGACTCCCAGCTGCTCCAGCTGCTTCCGTTCCACGACCGGTGATGCAGAGCGTTGTCGGTGCCGCGGGTGAAGACATCGAGCCGATTCGGCCCCCAGGAAACAGCCGCGGGATCGGAGGCCAGGGTGCCGCCGAGCGATTCCCAACCGCTCCACGCCGACCCGTTCCACCACTTGTGATAGAGCGCGTTGTCCCAGCCGCGAACGAACACATCGAGACGATTCGCGCCCCACGAGGTCACCGCCGGGCCCGAGGTCGCGTAGCCGCCAACGGACTCCACCACCCGCAGCTGCGCCGGTGGAGGCATCCAGGACGGAATCGGTGACGGGCTGGGCGACGGAATCGGTGACGGGCTGGGCGAAGGACTCGGCGACGGGCTCGGCGACGGGCTCGGTGACGGGCTCGGTGACGGAATCGGTGACGGGCTCGGCGACGGAATCGGTGACGGGCTTGGCGACGCGCCCGTCAGAGGGCATCCGCCAAAAGCCGTCTTCGCGCCGGCCATCGAATCGGCCGATGAATCGAGCGCAAACGTCGTGCCGGTGTCGCTGAACCAGATCGCGGCCTGGAGACGAGTGAACTGACTGCCCATAGCCGCGGCCGCGTCGAGTATCCACTGCCCCTTCGTCACACCTAGTGGGTCCGCGGCCACAGGCTCGGCGCTGCCGTACTCCGCAAGCATCATCGGCTTGGTTGTGTTGAGCGCAGCCACGCGAGCGTAGGTGTTGACCACCGTCAGCCCGAAAGCCAGGGAGCCCCACCCCCCGCCGTTGGCTCCCCAGTTGTAGACGTCGATCGCCATCCAATCGACGTACGCGTCGCCGGGATAGAAGACGGTCTGGTCGACGCCGGCCGCGTTCCACACGTTGGGATTCCACACGAACTGCACGTTGGTCGCGCCGGCCAGCACGAAACGATCGTGCACGTGCCGGAAGGCCGCGATGTAATCGGCGACCGTGTTCCCGTTGACGCCGTAGCCCCACGGATACCAGTTGCCGTCCATCTCGTGTCCGAAGTCGAGCAGCACGGGGCCACCATATGTGCGCAGCCCCACCGCCCACGAGTCGATGTACACATCGAACGTGCCCGCGGCGATCTTTGAAAGTGGGAATGTGTTGTTGGCCACCGTCATCGGCGCCGGACCCCACGCTTCCCACGTGATGAGCGGTGTGGCGCCGGTGACGCCGGCGGACGTGTAGTTACGGACCGCATTGAGCATCGCGGGTTGATTCGCGGCGAACACTCCAGATCCAGGGTCGCCCCATTGCGCGTACCAATGCACGATGCTCGAGTGGCGATTGATCGCGGTATCGAGGTTCCGGATCGAAGTCATCGTCGTATCCCACGGAATGCCCGCGTCGTACATTCCGAACTGCACTGTGCACGGCGCAATCGCCGCCTGCGCGCGTTTCTGCAATACGACCGCCGCCACCGCCCCTATCGAGAGCGCCAACGCCAGCAGTACGCACGCGGAAGCAAGGCGGAAGGATCGTCGCGGCATGAAACCCCCTAGCCGTTTTGCAGCTTCCCCAGTAGCCGGCTGGTGTGAAGCGCAGGTTTACGAAGCGATTGCCTGACTTAACGGGACGGGGGTAATTTCTCTTGCCAAAAAACGTGTATCAAGGTCGCATGGTGCGATTGCGATCAACAATCGACCCCGACGATCGCGTCGGCGCTAGAGGAAAAGTAAGCCTACGGTTATCGGCGGGCTCGTAGCGCTGAGTTGAGCGTTCATCGTGTCAGTCACAGTGATCGTCGGGCTCAGAGGCGTCATGAAGGTGACGGAGAACGTATGGCTTCCAGCGTCCGCGCTGGTAAACGTGTAGTCGGCCGGCAGCTGCGCAAGCGGGTCCGTGCTGGTGAAGTGCATTGTGCCCGCGTAACCGGTGGCCACGTTCCCGAAGCGGTCGCTGAGAGTGACTCCAACGTTGAAAGGCTGACCCACAATCGCTGAAGACGGCGCCACCATCGATACCTTCGACGCAGCGGCCGCGATCACCTGGATGGTCACCGCTCCTGAGATGAACGCGCTCGCATTGTCGGTGGCATAGATCGCTTGCGATCCCGCTCGATCCAGCGTCGCCGAGAACGTGCCCTGGCCGTACATCAGATGAGTATCCGCAGGCAGGACGACACCTGAAGAGGTGTCCGTGCTGGTGAAGTGGACCGTGCCCGCATACGACTGGTCGGTGTTGCCATATTGGTCCAGGGCAGACACGGCCAGCGCGATCGGGTTTCCGGCCGTGGTCGTCGAACCGGAGGTGGCCGTGATCGCAAGATGCGTGGCCGGTGCCGCCACCACGTTGACGGTCATCGGGCTCGCGCCGGAACCCACGTTGTCGGAGGCGTTGATCGTCTGCGCACCTGCCCGGATCAAGGTCGCTGAGAAGGTTCCTTGACCACTGACCAGGGTTGAGTCGGGCGGCAGAACGACACCCGTCGACGTGTCGCTGCTGGCGAAGTGAACCACTCCGGGATACGTCGTGATAGCGCTCCCAAATGGGTCCTCGGCCGTGACCGTGAACGAGATCGGGGTGCCCGCGGTCGAGGTCGCTGTGCCAACGGGTGCCAGGACGAGCATGGCCGGCGCGGCATTGACCGTCACCGGCACCGTGGTGGTGAAAGAGTTGGCGGCGTCAGAGACGGTCAGCGTCTGTGATCCGACCTGACCCAGCATCACCCTGAACGAACCTTGCCCGTTGGTCAGCGTCGAGTCCGCGGGAAGCGTGGCGTGCCCGGAAGTGTCGCTGGTGGTGAAGTGAACCGTTCCGCTGTAGCCGGCCACCGGATTGCCCTTCACGTTCTCCGCGACCACCGAGACCGTGAAGGGCTGGCCCTGGGTCACGGAGGCGGGAGCGGTCACCTTGAGGTCGTTGACGATCGGCGCGCCGAACACGAACGCAGAAAGCAAGTTCGCGGTCGTCCTCTGGATTCGCGCGTCGGCCAGGCTCGACAGGTTGTCAAGGGCCCAGCTCCACGAGAAGGTTCCGCTCGCGAAGACCCAGGCGCCGCTCGGGGCCTGATAGATCGATGAGTTCGAAACGCGCGCCACGCCATTCGTATCCGTGAACGGCGACGAGGAGAGGAGCGTCCGGTTGGTAGAGTTCGGGGCGGGGTAGTTGGTGTCGTAGCGATCCATCTCGTAGCCGACGATGCCGTGGACCGCGTCGCCGTCCTTGAACCCGGTGCCCGCATACACCCAGTGCGAGCTGTTCGTCACGACATAGTCGGCGTTGGCCGTGAAGTCCACCTCGCCGGTGACCATGAGGCCGGTGAGCGTTTGTCCGGGCCGGTTCAGGTACCCCCAGCGCCACGCGACCGTCAGGGTCGGCCCTTGCACCGGATCGAGAGTGGGGTCCTTGTAGCAGACCTCCACCCGGTTGGGGACCCCGGTGGCGGAAGGCTCGAATCGCACCTGCCATCCGAGCACGTCGGCGCCGAAGAAAGCCAGGTTGACACCCGCGTCTCGCGCCGCGGTGGCCGCGTCGTACATCGGGAGGGACCAGTACTCGGAGTGTCCCCCGACCAGAAATCCCTTGCTGCTCAACAGCGCCTGGCTGTTCGCGTGTGTGTCGATATCGGTCGAGTAGGTCACGTCGTAACCCGATTGCTCCAGCCAGCGCACCAGCTGAATTTCCCAGCTGAGGAACATTCGGGCTCCGTTATCCGCATACGGACGGTCAAAGGAAACCTTTACAGCTCGCGTGGTCCCGCTGACCGTGTTGGCGCCGAAGCTGTTGAAGGCGTACAGGCTCTTGCCGGTCGCGTGGTCGTCCGGATAGTTGTTGTACGCCTGGTCGGTGTTGATGCTCTCCTGATAGAGGAAGGCGGCCGGCCTTCCGTCCTTGACCACGAACGGTATGTAGGACTCGAAGCCGAGTGAGTTCGTCAGCATGACGAGATAGATGCCGCTGGTCCAATCCGCCGGAACGGTCAGCGAATAGCTCGGGGCCCAATGGCAGGCGATCATGCCGGTGGTCGGGTCAGTTGGACAGGCCGACTGCATGGTTCCGGCCAGGCCAGGCTGGTGGAGTCGCAAGCGACCGCCGAGCCCGCCATACCAACCGATGCGGTAGATGTCGAGGTTGAATGTCTGGACCGGGTTCACAGAGACAAAGAAGGTGATGGACGCGTTCTGACTCACGCTGGTCGCGGACGCGTACCCCTTGACCTGCTGGGTCACATCATCTGCGACCAGCGATCCAAGCTTCCATGCGCTCGTACCCGCCTGTTGGTTTTCAGCGACGACCGGGTTCGCGGCGGCCGCGACGCCGGCGGGCACGCCCACACAGATTGCTGCGACGACTGACGTCGTCAGCAATCCGGACGCGAGACGGCGGCGAAACGTCATGGATACGCGGCAAGCTCCGGTTTGGGCCCCGATGACAGGGCTACGCGGCGTGTGTCAAGAAGTGTTGAATCAGCGTGAGGCGGCGGCAATGGGACATTGCGCCCGCGGCATGCCGTGTATCCCGGTTGCGCATCAGAATCACTATCGAATCGGTCGAAGCGTCTTGATGGAGGTGGGGTTATGGCTGCCCTGAGGCGGACCGCGTCGGTTACCTGGACCGGGTCGGCACGAGAAGGCCGCGGGACATTTCGGGTCGGCAGCGGAGCGCTTGTGGCGCCCTTCACCTACAACAGTCGATTCAAAGGAGACAGCGAGACCAACCCGGAGGAGCTTCTTCTTGCCGCGCAGGCGGGATGCCTGACAATGGCGTTTGCCGCGGCGTTGAAGGAACAGCAGGTCGAGCCGGCGACGATCGATACGTCGTCCGAGCTGGACCTGGTTCCGTACGAATCGGGCGGCTACCGCATCCCGAAGATGCGCCTGAAGATGGTCGTGTCCGTCGACCTCGGGCAAGACGAACTGGAAGCCGCGCTCCAACGAGCCATGGACATGTGTCCCATCTGCAATGCGCTAACGGGTACCGACATCCAGGTGACCGTCAATCCGGCCAGCACCGACGGGCTCCTCTAGCCGACTACCGAGAAGCGGAGATTTATCACCTGGCCATTTCGCGATTCGTGGGCCAGCTCGAGGTGGATCGCGTCACCTCCCGACTTGCTAAACAGCCGTACTCCGTCGCCGAGCAGCACCGGCACCACATGGACCATCACCTCGTCCACCAACCCCGCCTCGATCGATTGCCGGGCGATGTCGGCGCCGAAGATCACGACGTACTTATCCCCCGCCGCTTCGGCGGCCGTTTGGACCGCGGTTCGAATATCTCCGGATAGAAATGTGACGCCCGGGTCGTGGGGCGGCTTGTGGGTCAGCACAAAGACCGGGCCGCTGAATGCGCCCCCGTAAGGCCTGCGGAATTCCGGCCGCTCCTGAACCGCGCCGACGTCGTAAGTCCTGCGCCCGGAGAGCACCGCACCGATTCTCTTGATGAGCTCGTCGACCTCGTCGTTCTCTTCTCCGAAGCCGAGCATCCAATCCATGGAATCGCGGGGCCCCGCGATGAAACCGTCGAGGGACATCGTGACGTGCCAGAGGACCTTCGCCATCAGCTACATATTTCCGCACGTTTTGATCCACCCGCGCTCATCCGACAGGCGAATCCCGCACGTTTGGCGCATGACAGGCGAAATCCTACACGCGCCTCGACAGGCAAGCTCACCTGTCAAGGGGGAGGGTTTGAGTGGTTTCAGCTCCCGAAGAATTCCACGAGGACAGGCGCCAGCGCCTCCGGGACGATGTCGTGCGTTTGGCCGTCCAGAGCTCGCACCTGACCTTCGGGAACGGCTTTCGCCACCGCCTTCGCAGCGTTGCCCATGAAGGGTGGGTTCGCGCCGCCGTACACGGCGAGGGTCGGCGCCTTCACTTTCTTCAGTCGAGCGGTCGGCAGGGTGAAGTCGCCCAGAATCGTCGCCTCATAGACCAGGGTGTGCGCAGTGGCCTCGAGCGCCGGCCTGAAGGGCGCATGCCTCATCTGGGCCACGACCTCCTCCGGGATCCCGACCCACCTGGTCTGGAACAGCTCCACGGCTTCGCCACGGCGACCCGACGCCACGAGTTTCGCGAGCTGGGCCGCGCCGTCTTGTGGCGGCCGCGGTGGACTATCGCCCACGAAGAACGGTGCCTCGTAGAGGGCAAGCTTCGTGATGTTGAGACCGCCGGCTGCTGCCTCCAGCGCCAGGTTGCCGCCGGATGAATATCCGAACACCCGCGCCGCTCCCCCCACTTCCTGGATGAGCGCGTCTAAATCCTCGACCTCGCGCTCGACCGCGTAAGGCTGCGTATCCCCGCTTGCACCGCGGCCTCGCCGGTCGTAGTTCAGCACGGTGAACTCCGATTCCAGGGCCTTGGCCAGCGGCGCACCCGTCGATCGATCGTTGAAGGCCCCCACCACGAGGATGACCGGTGGCCCGTCACCGGTCTGATCGAAGGCGATCTTGGTGCCGTCGGACGAAACTGCTGTTTTCATCGGAAACCTCCAGTTGCTGATGGCGTTTCCTGCTTAGACGGAGTACGGCGAAAAAGTGATCGGTCTTCAGAGGGTCGGCGGAAGCCCGAACGCCGCGAACATGTCCGCTCTCACAAACCTCGTGATCTCGATGACGAGATCGCCTTGCAGGCGCAACACGTCGAGCCCGAGCGCCCGATATTCGGAGTCTCCCGGCCGCCGAACATAGGCCGCGACCGCCGGCTGCCGGTTGGCGGCCGTCGCCACGGACCGGAATAGGCCCTGATAGGTCGGCAGGCTGGGGTCGATCGCCAGCGCGAAAGCGTTCGCGATCTCGTCGCGGCCCTGGAACCACGTGGGGAACGGCGGCATCGTGAGGAGTGCTTCCTCGCGCAGGAGCGCTGTCAACCCAGCCACGTCCGCACGGTCAGTGGCATCCATGTAGCGCTCGAGGAGCTTCCGTTCCGCGGTTGTCGGGCTCGCCGTCCTCTCCCACTCAAGCCTTTGTTTGGGCAGTCGCTTTCGCATCGACGATCGCGCTCGGTTCAGAGCGCTGTTCACGGAGGCCACGGTCTCGTCGAGCAGTTTCGCCGTCTCTTTCGTCGACCAGCCGAGCGCGTCGCGAAGGATCAGGGTCGCCCGCTGCTTGGGAGGCAGGTACTGGATCGCGGCGAGGTATGCGAGCTCGATGGTTTCCCGCGCGATGACCATCGAATCGGGCTCCGAGTCGCTGGACGACATCTGGTCGAGCAGGCGGTCGGGATAGGGCTGGAGCCAGTCGACCGCGTTCGGCTCCGCGCCCTGGGGGCTTTCGAGCGAAAGGAGGCGATGCGACTTGTTCGCGAGGAGGTCGAGGCACGCGTTGGTCGCGATGCGGTAGAGCCAGGTGCGAACCATCGAGCGCCCTTCGAACCCGGCCCGGCCCCTCCAGGCCCTCAGCAGCGTCTCCTGGACCAGGTCCTCGGCCTCATCGAAAGAGCCCAGCATCCGGTAGCAATGCACGTGGAGCTGTCGTCGGTAGGGCTCAGTGAGGGCCGTGA
>Ga0209160_1002962_pt1 | contig 14037 bp, 15 predicted proteins | sample GraSoiAngelo_153_FD_186167 | JGI IMG/M metagenome (GOLD analysis project Ga0209160, IMG submission 186167) | Grasslands soil microbial communities from the Angelo Coastal Reserve, California, USA - 14_1009_12_40cm (SPAdes) (version 2) | ecosystem: Environmental > Terrestrial > Soil > Grasslands ...
GCGCGCCGATCGGTGATCCGGCCCGCGGTGTCGACCGTGCAGAAGTTGCCACGCGCGGCGACGTCGCCGGCGCGCAGGTCGAACTCGATGCCGAGCGCCTCGAGGACGCCGCGGCCGACCTGGTAGTGCAGGGGATCGTAGCCGAAGAGCCCGAGGTGGCCGGGGCCGCTCCCCGGCGTGATGCCGGGCGCGACGTGACGAATGAGCCCGCAGGCGGCCTCGGTGGCGAGCTGGGACAGATTCGGCAGGTGAGCCGTCTCGAGCTCGGAGCGTCCCGTCTCGGGTCGCGGAAGGCCCCCGAGGCCGTCGAGCGAGACGAGGACGATCTTCGTCGTGTTCGGGACGACGAGCGGCGCGATGACATCGAGCATCGTCCGGGTCTCCTCATGCCTCCTTCACGGGGTTCTCGATCTGTCCCAGGCCGGTGATCTCCAGCCGGCACGTGTCCCCGGGCTGGAGGAAGACCGGCGGCTTGCGCGCGAAGCCCACGCCGGGCGGTGTGCCCGTCGCGATGAGATCGCCGGGCGAGAGCGTCATCAGCCCCGAGAGGTAGCTCACGATGTAGCGGACGTCGAAGATGAACGTCTTGGTATTGCCGCCCTGCATCTGCTTTCCGTTGACCCAGAGCTTCAGCTCGAGCACGTGCGGGTCTGGGATCTCGGCGCGATCGACGATGTACGGGCCGACCGGCGCGAAGGTCTCCGGGATTTTACCGGCCATCCACTGGCTGCCGATGAACTGGAAGTCGCGTGCACTCACGTCGTTGATGATCGTGTAGCCCCAGACGTAGTCGAGCGCACGGTCTCGACTGACGAAGCGCGCGGTCTTTCCGATCACGACGCCGAGCTCGACTTCCCAGTCGAGCTGATTCGAGCCGCGCGGCCTCAGGATCGGCTCGTTCGGATCGAGGATCGCGTTCGACCACTTCGCGAAGATCGGCGGCTCCTTCGGGATCGGCTGATTGGCCTCCTCGGCGTGGTCGCGGTAGTTGAGCCCGATGCAGATGAACTTGCCGGGATCCGTGATCGGCGCGTGCAGCCTCGCCGACGAGGCCGGGACCGTGACCCATTCCTTGATGCCGGCGACCGCCTCTTCGGCCAGCGAGCCGCCTTCGAGGAACGCGCGCGTGCTATTCGGGACGATCGCCGCAGCGAGCTCCGCAGCGCGACTCACGCCGCGCTGCGTCAGAGACGCTGCGAGACTCGCCGGGAGATCCGCGATGCGGTCGCCCTGGAGGACGCCGAGGCGCGGGGTCTGGCCGCTGGTGGAGAAGCGCACGAGCTTCATGAGTGACGGGCCTCCTGGGAGAGAATGTGCCGCCGATCATAGCGTTTGTCGAGTTTACGCGCCGAGGAGCCGGTTTGCTATGATCGAGGTCTGGGTAATTATTGTAGTGGCGGCCCCCTGGGGGCGGACAATGACTCCCTGAGGCCTGTTAGGGAGGAGGTCCCTTGATGAAGACCGGAATCCGGATCCTCGCCGTCATAGTGGCGCTCGCGATGCTCGCCACCGGTCCGCTCGCCCCGCTTGCAGCAGCCCAGCAACCCGCTGCGCCGCCCATGCCGCCGATGCCGCCCACGCAGCAACCCGTGGCGCCGCCGCAAGACATCCCGGAGCAGGAGTCGCACCCGGGGGAGTCCGCCGCGTACAACGTCGGCGCCGGCATCGCCAACGTCTTCTACATTCCGGGCAAGGGGCTTCTGTGCGGCCTCGGTGGCGCGGTGGGCATCTTCATCATGATTGTGAGCGTCGGCTCCGCGCCCAAGCCCGCCGCGTACTTCGCGCGCGAGGGCTGCGGTGGCAAGTGGATCCTGACCGGCGACGACCTCCGGCCCGACGCGGACGTCAGGGCGTTCGACTGGGAACGGGACTCCAAGTACTAAGCCCGTCTCGCATCGTCCGCTAGTCGTCCTCCTGTTCGTCGCGCTGCTCGCGGCCTTCGCCGCAGGCATCTGGGGGACGGTCATCCGTCCCGCGGCGTACGAAGTGCGCGGGACGATCGTGGCGCGCCCGGCTTCCGACATGATTCTCGTTCGCCACGAGCCCGTCTCGGCGCTCGGTATGAGCGCCATGGAGCTGATGGCGGTGTCCGCGAGCCCGGCGCTCCTCGATCCGATCGGCCCGAAACCGGGAGACCGGGTGAGGCTCGCCGTACGGCAGCAGAACGATCAGCTCGTCCTGATCCGCATCGAGAAACTCCCCTGAGTCAGCGCCCGCGCGAAAGGCTCCGCACGTAGCGCACGACCTCCCCGATCTCGTCATCGCTGATGGTCGAGCCGAACGCCGGCATTCCCGGCCTCCCGATCGGCGCCCCGCCGTGCTTGATCAGGTCGAGGAGATAGTTGTCAGAGCGCCGATCCATCACCGCGGCGTCGGCGAGGTTGCCGGGGCGGACCAGGAAGAGCGCCGCGCGCCAGGAGCCGCGACCGTCCGGGCCATGGCAGGTCGCGCACAGCCCCAGGTAGAGTCGCTGCCCCTTCGTCGCGCCGGCCGGCGGCCTCGGGGTGTCCAGGAGCCATGCGAGCCCGCCCGTGAAGGCGCCGATCACCACGAGGACCACCAAAAGGGCCACGAACGGTCGACGCATGGCGGCGAGGATAGCACCGTGCCCGGAGACCCCCTTGACAACTGGCCGCGAGGCAGCATAAAGAATCTAATCCTTTACGAGGGTTGCCAGTTGCCAACCCCTATAGGCGCTAGAATCATAGGCGCTAGAATCGCCTGAGGAGGCTCACGATGACGGACCCGCAACCAGCTAAGCCCTCGCCTTCAACCCTCAACCGCAGGAAATTCCTCGCGACGGCCGGCGCTGGTGTCGCGGGCAGCTCGTTGCTGACGATGCTCGACGCTCGCCAGGCTCCCGCGCAGATCAAGGGAACGACCCTGCGCATACTGCAGTGGAGCCATTTCATTCCCGCGTACGACACGTGGTTCGACAGCAAGCTCACGAAGGAGTGGGGCGACCAGAACGGCGTGAAGGTTCGGGTCGACCACATCCCGCACCTCGAGCTGCCGGCGCGCATGGCCGCCGAGTACGCCGCCGGCGCGGGTCACGACATCATCATGAACGGCTCGTCGATCCTGACGCGCCTCTACTACAAGAGCCTGGCCGACCTGACCGACATCTACGACGTGGCCGGCAAGAAGCACGGCGGCTGGATTCCGACCGCGAAGGCACTCGTCGAGGCCGAGGGACGCTACTACGGCATTCCACTCTTCTACATCCTGCTGCCGATGACTTATCGCAAGGATCTGTTCGACGCCAACGGCCTCAAGGCGCCGGACACCTGGGAGCTGGCGCGCGTCGCGGCGCGCACCCTGAAGCCGAAAGGGCATCCGACCGGGATCCAGTTCTCGCAGTGCGCCGACGCCAACCTGAACTGGCGCTCGATCCTGTTCAGCTTCGGCGGCGCCGAGCTCGATCCGTCCGGCGAGAACATCCTGATCGACTCCAAGGAGACGCGCGAAGCGCTCCGGTTCGCCAAGGCGCTCTTCGACGAGGGCATGACGGCCGAGGTGTTCTCGTGGGACGACGCCTCCGACAACCGCTATCTCGCCTCCGGCATCGCGTGCTGGGTCCACGACGCGATCTCGGCGTACCGCACCACCGAGGACACGAACCCCGACGTGTTCAAGAACACCTTCATCGGCATGGAGCCGGCGGGGCCGAACGGCAAGCGCGTCAACACGTGCGCGGCGAACGTATGGATGGTGTGGAAGTTCTCCAAGAACCAGCAGGCGGCCAAGGAGTTCTTGACCCACATGGTCGACACGTTCAGCGAGGGCATGACCGCCAGCCGCGGCTACAACATGCCGTACCTGAACGGCCTCGCCAAGAAGCCGATGCCGGTGATCGGGAGCGACCCGAAGCTTCAGATCTTACAAGACTTCCCGCCGATCGTGGCGTTCTATGGCTATCCCGGTCCCTTCATCACTCCGATTCAGGAAGTCGTCAACCTCTTCGTCCTGCCCGACATGTTCACGCGGGTCGCGCGGGGCCAGAGCGTCGAGGACGTCATGAAGTGGGGCATGGGGGAGTACCGCCGGATCTTCGCGAAGCACAAGAGGGCATGACGCCCGTTTCGCTGCAAGGTGGCGGCCCGGAGCCGACGGCCCGGGCCGCCGTCGTTTCTGTCGCCACCCCCGCGCGCTCGCGGTTCATGTTCCAGAGCCAGACCTCGCGTCGGCTCGCGTTCGGGTACCTCCTCCTGGCGCCTGCGGCGCTCTACGTGCTGCTCCTGGTCGGCGCGCCGTTCCTGTTCTCGCTCTACCTCGCGGTCAGCGACGCCAACGTTGGCGATCCGGTCGCCACCTTCATCGGCCTCGAGAACTTCCGCTCGGCGCTCGAGATGGACGTGTTCTGGACGGCCCTGCGAAATAGTGTGGTGTTTCTGGTCGTGGCGGCGGTCTTCAAGAGCATCCTCGGTACCTCGCTGGCGTTTCTACTCTTGCAGGAATTCCCCGGCAAGAAGCTGATCCGCGGCCTCGTCGTCATCCCGTTCACGTTGCCGATCGCGATCAGCGTGCTGGCGTGGAAGTGGATGTACGACTCCCAGTTCAGCGTCATCAACTGGGTGCTGAGCCGGGTGGGGCTCATCGGCCAGTACGGCACTGACTCCTGGCCCATCTGGCTCGGCGATCCCAGGCTGGCGCTGCTGGCCTGTATCGCCGTGAACGTGTGGCGCACCTTCCCGTTCTCGGCGATCGTGCTGCTGGCCGGCTTCACCTCGGTCCCGCTCGAGGTGCTCGACGCCGCGAAGGTCGACGGCTGCTCGTTCTTCCAGCGCTTCCGCCACGTGGTCGCGCCGATGATCTTCCCGATCCTGATGATCGGGTTCCTGTTCGACACGGTCTTCACCTTGTCGGACCTCTCGGTCGTCTATCTCTTGACGCAGGGCGGGCCCGCCAACGCCTCGAAGATCCTGCCCGTGCTCGCGTACCAGATCGGGATCCAGGCGGGTAACCTCGGCCGCGGCGCGGCGATCGCCCTGTTCCTGGTCCCGCTGCTCGCGCCCGCGATGTTTCTGTTCCTGAGAAATCTCAAGCGTCGGGAGTACTAGCCGTGGCCACCGCCCAGACCCTACGGCAGAAGGAACGTCGCCGCCACCTCTTGATCTACGCGGGACTCACGCCGTTCGTGATCATGGCGGTGTTCCCGATCTACTGGATGATCATCACGGCGTTCAAGCAGGATCCGGACCTCTACCGGATGGACAACATCCCGTTCTGGTTCAATCTGGCGCCGACCCTCAAGCACTTCAAGATCCTCTTCTATCAGACGAACTACGGCGCGTGGATCGTCAACACCATGACGATCGCCGCGTGGGTCGCCCTCATCACGCTCGTGACGGCCGTGCCGGCGGGCTACGCGCTGGCGCGTCTGCGGCTGCCGGCCGCCGAGAACATCGGCATTTCCGTGTTCATGACATACCTGGTCCCGCCGATCATTCTCTTCCTGCCGCTCTCGCGAGTCGTCGCGATGCTCGGACTTCAGGACGTGTGGTGGGCGCTGGTCGTCGTCTACCCGACGTTCACGATCCCGTTCGGGACGTGGCTCCTGATGGGCTTCTTCAAAACCGTGCCCATGGAGATGGAAGAAGCGGCGCGTGTGGACGGGTGCGGATACCTCGGCGCCTTCGTGCGCGTCGTGCTCCCGGTGAGCGTGCCCGGCGTCCTCACTGCGGTGATCTTCGCCTTCACGCTCTCGATGCAGGACTTTCTCTACGGCCTCGCCTTCGTGGCGCCGGGCGATCAGAAGCCGGTGCCGGTGGGTGTGCCGACCGAGCTGATCCGGGGCGACGTCTACTACTGGGGCTCGTTGATGGGCGCCGCGCTCCTGGTGGGCCTGCCGGTGGCCATCCTCTACAACTTCTTCCTCGACCGCTTTATCCAGGGCATCACCGGCGGTGTGGGGAAATAGAACGGGCCGGCGAGAGCGGGGCTCCGCTCCCGTCGGCCCGGGCGTGGCGTGACTTACTCGCCGTCCGGCTTCACGACCGGATCGGGTCGGCCTGGATAGCCGAGATACAGCAGGATGTACTTCACCGGCTTGTCGGTCTTGTTGGAGTGGTTGTGCCACCAGCCGCCGTTGTCCATGAAGGCCTGTCCGGCGGAATGATATTGCGCGCCGGCGATTCCCACCGGACCCGACTCGTAGAACGTGGTCAGGATGCCGTCGACGATGTACACGAACGTCGGCACCCTGAACTGCTGGCGCCCGGTCTGCCCGCCCGGCTCGAGGGTGACCGTCGCGCCGGTCACGAACAGCGGCGCGTTGACAGTCGCGCTGAAGCCGCCGAGCGAGGTGAACATGTTCCGGACGGCGACGCCTTTCGGCTCCGGGGGTTTCTCCTGGGCGCGAGCCGGCGCACCGGTCAGAGCAATGAGAAGGGCCGCTCCAACGGCAACTCCCAGTTTCATCGTCATTGGCCACACTCCCGGCGAGAAGGTGTGAACACGGCGGTTCGTGGATTGTCGGCGAAAGCTAGCATCGGGCGTTGCAACCTGTCAAGGCTCAGTTGCCTCATCGGCCTCCTCGGGCTCCTGTGCCTTCTGCGGGTGGGCATCGGCGACGCCCAGCCGTCCCGTGTCGCGCAGATCGAGGTGGTGGCGACCGCCGTCCCCAGACCCGCGCAGCTAGCCCTGACGACCTCGGGCCGCCTGGTGGTCCTGAGCCACGGCTGGCGTGGCGACTCCGCGGCGGAAATCTACTGGCTCGATCCGACCGGCGCGCAGCCGATCGACGCGTCCCTGGCGCCGCGGCTCGTCATTCCCTTCGCGGAAGGGCCGCGCAAGACCGCGCTCGGAAGCCTGGCGGTCGATTCGAAATCCGGCGATCTGTTCCTCGGCGAAGAGAACGGTAACCGGATTTACCGACTCGCCGCCGCGCGGCGTCTGAGCCCGCTCGCGGTCGGCCTCAACCACCTGCTCGGCGGGTCGAGCCTCACGCTCGACCGTGAGGGCCGGCTCGTCGTGCTCGACTACGCGAGCTTCGAGAGCCAGCTGCGTTCGGAGTCCCCGGTGCCCCCGGCGCTGGAGGCGCTCGCGGTCGAGGACTACACGGGGCCGCTGGTCTACCGCATCAATCCCGAAGAGGACGTGCCGCTGCCGCGCCGTCTCGAGCTCGTCGCGCCGATCTTCCCGAGGCCTCCCGTGCGCCGGACCGCCGGCGAGCCGCTCCACAAGTTCATCGCGGTGGCCCCGCTCGGCCGGGACTCGCTGGCGCTCCTCAACTCGGTGGGCGAGGTGCTGGTCCTGTCTCCGGAGGGGCAGCTGCGGCGCCTGGCGCGCCTGCCGTCGGGCCACTTCCATCGGACCAACATAGCGGTGGGACCGGACGGCAGCCTGTTCGTCTCGGCCGGGTTCCACATTCGCGAGCTCTATCGGGTGTCGCCGGCCGGCGTCGTCACCTCCGTCGCCCATGAGCTCGGTGATCCGCAGGGTATCGTCGTGGACCGCTCGGGCGCCCTCTACGTCGCGGAGACCGCGTTGCACCGGATCATCCGCATCCGACCGACCGATCCGTGAGGCCTCAGGAGCCCTCGACCATCGCGGCCGTCAGGCCGCGCACGTAGCCGCGCGCGAACACCGCGCAGATCAGCACGACCGGGATCGCCATGAGGTTGATCCCGGCAACCGCCAGGAGCTCGTCGAGCGCCACCTCCATCGTCGCGAGCCCGGCCGGGATCGTCTTGTTCTGAGCGTCGAGCAGGAAGACCGACGCGAGCGTGAAGTCGCTCGCGATCGTCCCGAGCGCGAAGATCCCGGCGGCAACGACCACGGGCCTGCTCATCGGCAGCAGGATCCGGACGAACGCGGTGAAGCGGCTCGCGCCCTCGACGAGGGCCGACTCCTCCACCGCGCGCGGCAGGTTCTGGAAGTACGCCGAGAAGATCCACACGCAGAACGGCACCGCGAGGGTCGGGTAGACGACGAGCAGGGCCAGGAGGTTGTTTTCCAGGTTCAGGTTCACGATCACCTGATAAAGGGGCACGAACAGGATCGTGTGCGGGACCACGTAGCTCGCGAAGATGAGCCGGCGCCACCAGCGGAAACCCGGCGGCCGCAGCCGCCCGAGCGCGTAGCCCGCGAGGAGGCTCACCACCAGGGTCAGGGCGACCGAGCCCGCAAAGACGATGATCGTGTTCTCGAGCCAGTCGAGCACGGGATAGGAGCGGCGTAGCGCACGGCCCACGTAGCCGTGGCTCTCGCCGCTCTGCTGGAACAGCTCCTCGAAGTTCTCGAAGGTCGGGTTCACGACGATGAGCGGGTTGCCGAAGACGTCCTCCTGGGCGGTCTTGAGCGACTGCACGAGCATGAAGTAGATGGGAAACACGCAGTAGATGGTGGCCACCACGAGCAGGCTCCCGTGACCGAGCTTGCGCCACCAGGGTCGGGGGCTCATGCGCGCTCCAGCTCGGGCGGATCGAACATCCGGAACAGCACGAACAGGACGGCGAGGAGGAACGGGGCCAGGGTCAGCGAAAGGGCCGAGGCCGGACCGAACTGACCGCCGTGGATCGCGAGCCAGTAGGCGTGCGTCCCGAGGACCGGATAGACGATGCGCCCGGCGGTCAGCATCCAGACGTTGGCGAGGTCGGCGAACGCCGTGGTCAGGGCCAGGAACACCGCGAGGGCCAGGAACGGCTTGAGCAGCGGCACCGTCACCAGCCAGAAGCGCCGCCATGCGCTCTTCGACTCGAGCGCCGCGCACTCGAACAGCTCCGGCGGGATCGCGTTGATCCCGGCCAGCAAGAAGATCCCGATGAACGAGCTGCCGCGCCAGATGTTGAAGAGCGTGACGCTGATGAAGGCCCACGCGCCGCCGCCCAGCGCGCCGTCGACCACGTACTTCATCTGGCCCATGAACACGCTGTAGGCGGTGGGGATCGGCGGGCTCAAGGTCCAGTACCAGCCGATGACGCTGACGCTCGCCGGGTACGCCCAGGGCAGGAAGATGGCCAGGAACACCAGCGCCCGGCCGCGGAACGGGCGCGCCAGCAGGAGCGCCAGCCCCAGGCCGAGCACCAGCTTGACCCCGATGGTGACGGCGGCATACGCGACGGTGTTCGCGGCCGCGCGCCAGAACGCGGGATCCGCGGCGAGGTGGCGGTAGTTGTCGAGCCCGACGAAGGCGGTCGGACGGTCGTTAAGCGGCGAGAGGTCCGTGAAGCTCGTCCAGACCTCCCAGCCGATCGGATAGGCGAGGGCGGTCAGGAGCAGGAGGAGCGCGGGCGCCAGCAGCAGATATGCGAGCCGGATATCCCGGGCGCGCCCCACGAACCGCTCGCTACGCGATCAGATCGCCAGCTCGGTCTTGTTGTCGAAGAAGTGCACGCGCTCCGGGTGGAGCGACAGGCGCATCTTGTCCTGGTGCTTCACGCGAACGGTCGGGTCGACGCGCGCCACCATGACGTTTGGTCCGGCCTTGAGATCGAGCAGGATCTCCGAGCCGAGCGGCTCGACGACCTCGACGACTGTGTCGAAGCTGTAGTCCGCCCCGTCGGCCCCCGTCGCGATGCGCAGGTCTTCCGGACGGATGCCCAGGGTCACGCGCTGACCCTTGTACGGCCCGAGCCGGCCCGCGCTCGCCGGCGGCACCTTCACGCGAAGCCCCGGCGTATCTGCCCACAGGGCGCCGTTCGCGTCGGCGACGGTCACCTCGACGAAATTCATCGCGGGCGATCCGATGAATCCCGCCACGAACCGGTTGGCCGGGCGCCCGTAGAGCTCGAGGGGCTCGCCGACCTGCTGGATCCAGCCGTCCTTCATGACCACGACACGGTCGCCGAGCGTCATCGCCTCGACCTGATCGTGCGTGACGTAGATGGCCGTCGTCTCCAGGCGCTCGTGCAGGCGCTTGAGCTCGACCCGCATCTGCACGCGGAGCTTCGCGTCGAGGTTCGACAGCGGCTCGTCGAACAGGAACACCTGGGGATGGCGCACGATCGCGCGGCCGACCGCGACGCGCTGCCGCTGGCCGCCGGAGAGCTGGCGCGGCTTGCGCTTGAGCAGCTCCTGGATGCCCAGGATCTCGGCGGCTTCGCCGACCCGCTTGGCGATCTCGGGCTTGGGGAACTTCCGCATCTTGAGCCCGAAGGCCATGTTGTCGTAGACCGTCATGTGCGGGTACAGCGCGTAGTTCTGGAACACCATCGCGATGTCCCGGTCCTTCGGCGGCAGATCGTTGACGACCCGGTCGCCGATCGTGATCTCGCCGGCGGTGATCTCTTCGAGCCCGGCGACCATGCGCAGCGTCGTCGACTTGCCACATCCGGACGGGCCGACCAGCACGACGAATTCTTTGTCTCGGATGTGGAGGTTCACGTCCTTGACGGCGTGGACCTCGTCGTACTTCTTGTTCAGGTCCTTCATCATCACCTGGGCCATGGACGTCTCCTTTAGCCTTTCACCGAGCCGGTCAGGCCGGTGACATAGTACTCGACAAAGAACGAATAGACGAGGGCCACCGGGATCGAGCCGAGCAGCGCGCCGGCCATCAGCTGCCCCCAGAAGTAGATGTCGCCCCGGATCAGCTCCGACACGACGCCGACCGGCACGGTCTTGCGCTCGGGCGACGACAGGAAGATCAGCGCGTAGATGAACTCGTTCCACGACAACGTGAACGCAAAGATGCCCGCCGAGAGGATTCCGGGCACCGCGATCGGGAAGATGATGCGGGTCATCGCGCCGAAACGGGTGGCGCCGTCGATGCGCGCGCACTCCTCGAGCTCCTTCGGGATCGTCTTGAAGTAGCCCATGAGGAGCCACGTGCTGAACGGGATCAGGAACGTCGGGTACGTGAGGATCAGCGCCCACGGCGTGTTCCCGAGCTGGAAGTCCCTGATGATGTCCGCCAGCGGGATGAACAGGAGCGTCGGCGGCACCAGGTAGGTCACGAAGATGGACGTGCCGAGCATGCCGGCCATCGGGAACCGCAGCCGGGCCAGCGCGTATCCCGCGAGCAGCCCGCACGCGAGCGAGATCCCGGTCGACGCCACCGCGATGTAGAAGGTGTTCCAGAGCCACCGCGGGAACATGGTCTTGGCCATCAGGTCACGGAAGTGCTCGAGCGTCGGCTGGAGCGTCCAGAAGGGCGCATTGTTCACCGCTCGCCAGGAGCGGTAGAGCTCGGCGTCCGGTCGGATCGCCGTGACGAGCATCCAGTAGAACGGGAACAAGGTCCCGATCACGAAGACACTCAGGGGGATGTAGAAGAACACCCACTTCTTCCAGCGCCGCTCGATGACCATTTATCGATGGCTCCAGAACGGATCCGACCGCGGGTGGCCTGCTGTAGGCACTCGTGGCTCCACTCTGCGGACGACCCTTTCGACCGCGCGTAGAGACCTCCGCTCTGCTTTCCGGTCGACCCTCGCCATCACGCGCCCTCGAGTCTGCGTAGATAGCGGAGCTGGACCCAGACGACGATGAAGAGCACCGGCAGCATGAAGAGCGAGATCGCCGCGCCCTCGCCGAGGAGGCCCGCGGCCACGCCGATCTGATAGGCGTACGTCGCCAGGAGATGCGTGGAGTTCGCGGGACCTCCACCGGTCAGGACATAGATCAGCTGAAAGTCGGAGAACGTCTGGATGATCGAGAAGACGACCACGACGACGGTGACCGGCTTCAGGAGCGGCCACGTCACGTGCCAGAATCGCTTCCAGCCGTTGGCGCCGTCGAGCGAGGCCGCCTCGTGCAGATCGGTATTGATCGTCTGCAGCCCAGCCAGGAGCGTGATGGCGAAGAACGGCATGCCGCGCCACGTGTTCACCACGATCGCGCACCAGAGCGCCCACTCGCCGTTGGACAGAAACGGCAGCTTCGTCACGATAAAGCCCGACTTGTAGAGGGTCCAGTTGAGGACGCTGAAGGTCGGGTCGAACATCCAGCGCCACGCGAAGGTGGAGAGCACCGTGGGAATGATGAACGGGAGCAGCATCGAGGCCCGGACGAGGCGCTTGCCCCGGAAGTGCCGGTTCAGGAGCAGCGCCAGCCACATGCCCAGGGCGAGCTTGAAGATCGTCGCCCAGAACGTGTAGAAGGTCGTGTTCCAGAACGCCGTCCGAAAGATCGAGTCGTTCCACGCCTTGATGAAGTTCTTGAGACCCACGAACTCGCCGGGATTGCCCACGCTGATGCTCGACAGCGAGAACCACACGCCCATCACGAACGGATACGCGATGAAGGCGCCGAGCAGAACGACCGTCGGGCTGAGGAGGGCGAACGCCAGGAGCCGCTCGTTCTCGAGAAGGCGCTCGAACGCGCGTCGCTGCGCGGTCCTGGGATGCGGGAGCGCCACCTCGACTCGGGCGGCACCCCCGGCCCCTCCGGCGATCGGATTCTTCAAGCCAATGCCCTGCCGATCAGGCTTCGTAGATCTTCTTCAATTCGCCTTCCGCCCACTTCACAGCGTCCTCGGCCTTCATGCCCTGGACGGCCTTGGCGTACATGTCGACGATGACGTACTTCGTGTAGGACTCGGTGGCCTTGGCCGACGCCGGACCGGGATGTCCGAAGGCGCGCGTCAGGCGGGCCGCCTGCCGGAATACTTGAAGGGGCTTGTCGACCTTGGCCCACATTGGGTGGTCTTCCCACTTCTTGGCGGCGCCGACGCTGTAACCATCGTTGACCTCAAACCACTTTCCGTAGTTCGCGTCCTGGTGCAGCCACTTCAGGAAGTCCTTGGCGAGCTTCTGGTTCTTCGAGTACTTCATCACGGAATGCTGGAAGGGCAAGTACAGGGCGAACTGACCAGCCGGGCCCTTCGGCATCAGGGCGGCGTGCTCGATGTCCTGGTAGAGCGGCTCGCCCTTCTCGTCCTTGATCTTGTCTTTCTGACGCTTGGCCACGATGTAGATCGAGGCGCCGTTGAGCGTCGCGCCGATCTCACCGGCGTGAAAAGCCCGGTTGTTGTTGGTGTCGTCCCAGGCGAGCCCGCCCTCGTCGCACGCGTCCTTCCAGAACGTTTGTAAGAATTTCACGGACTCGAGCGTGCCCTTCGAGTTGATCGCGACCTTCTTACCGCTCGCGTCCACCTCGGCGCCCCCGAAATCCCAGAGGAACGCGTAGGCGAACACCGGCGGATCGCCGAAGCTGTGGCCGAGCGCCTGGCCGACGGGCTTGCCCTTGGCCTTGAGCTTCTTGCCGACCTCGCGATACTCGTCCCACGTCTTCGGGAATTCCTTGACGCCGATCTCGTTGAACCACGACCGTCGATACGCAACGGCGTTGCCACCGCAGCCGTGGGGCACGGCCAGCCACTTCCCACCGACCTTGGCGCTCGCGTTGAAGACGTCGTAGTAGCCACCCTGCGCCTTCCCGATCGGCTCCGCCACGTCGGAGACGTCGACGAGGGCGTTGGCGTAGAGCTGCGGCCAGTTCCAGAGCATCTGGATGATGTCGGCGCCGGAGCCCGACTGAATCGCCGCCGTGATCCGGGGCTGCAGGTCGTTGGCGTTGATGAACTCGAAGGTGACTTCGGCACCCAGCGCCTTCGAGGCCTCCGGGGCCTGGCGCTTCAGCTCGACATCGGCCTCGGGAATGAAGTCGACCCACCGGACGATGTGGAGCTTGGTCCCCTGCGCGAACGCCGGAGCGCGCCCCGCCGCCAGGATGCCGGCCACGCCGGCCGATTTCAGGAACGTGCGTCGCTGCATTCTATCCCCCTGGAAAGCCATCAGCCTTCGTAGATCTTCTTCAGCTCGGCCTCGGCCCACTTCACGGCGTCCTCGGCCTTCGTGCCCTGGACCGCCTTGGCGTACATGTCGACGATGATGTACTTCGTGTACGCCTCGGTGGCCTTGGCCGACGCCGGACCGGGGTGCCCGAAGGCGCGCGTCACGCGGGCCGCCTGCCGGAACACTTGAAGGGGCTTGTCGACCTTCGCCCACATCGGGTGGTCCTCCCACTTCTTGGTGGCGCCGACGCTGTAGCCCTCGTTGACCTCGAACCACTTTCCGTAGTTCGCGTCCTGGTGCAGCCACTTCAGGAAGTCCTTGGCGAGCTTCTGGTTCTTCGAGTACTTCATGATCGAGT
>Ga0209160_1002964_pt1 | contig 14031 bp, 12 predicted proteins | sample GraSoiAngelo_153_FD_186167 | JGI IMG/M metagenome (GOLD analysis project Ga0209160, IMG submission 186167) | Grasslands soil microbial communities from the Angelo Coastal Reserve, California, USA - 14_1009_12_40cm (SPAdes) (version 2) | ecosystem: Environmental > Terrestrial > Soil > Grasslands ...
AGTTCCAAACTTCAACCAGTCCCGCGTGCGTACCGGCATCAGCGTTTCGTCCGTTTAGAGGGTGTTAATTCTTCTTCTTGTCATCATCCACGATCTCGTAGTCGGCATCGACCACGTTGTCCTTCTTCTCCGCCCCCGCCCCCCCCGCCCCCCCCGCCTCGCCTCCGGCCGGTTGCTCGGCGCCTCCGCCAGGGGCTCCGGCGCCGCGCTGCGCCGCGTACAACGACGCGCCCGCGGCGGAGTAGGCCTGCTGCAGCTCCTCCAGCGCCTTGGAGATCTCGTCCCCGGCGCCTGAGCGAAGGGCCTGCTTCGCCCCCTCCACGGCCTTGTCGAGCCGGGTCTTGAGCGCGGCGTCCAGCTTGTCGACCCATTCCTTGGAGCTCTTCTCCACTTCGTACACCAGCGTGTCGAGGCGGTTGCGCCGCTCGATTTCCTCACGCCGCCGCTTGTCTTCCGCGGCGTGGGCCTCGGCATCCTTGACCATCTTGTCGATGTCCTTGTCGCCCAGCCCCGACGAGGCCTCGATGCGGATCTTCTGCTCCTTGCCCGTGGCCTTGTCCTTCGCGGACACGTGCAGGATCCCGTTCGCGTCGATATCGAACGTCACCTCGACCTGCGGCACGCCGCGCGGAGCGGGCGGGATGCCCGTCAGCTGGAACTTGCCGATGGTGCGGTTGTCGCTCGCCATCTGGCGCTCGCCCTGGAGCACATGGATCTCGACGGTGGTCTGGTTATCCTCGGCGGTCGAGAACACCTCCGACTTCTTGGTCGGGATGGTCGTGTTCCGCTGGATGAGCACCGTGGTGACACCGCCCAGGGTCTCGATGCCGAGCGACAGGGGCGTCACGTCGAGCAGCAAGACGTCTTTCACCTCGCCCGCCAGCACGCCGCCCTGGATGGCCGCGCCGATCGCCACGACTTCGTCGGGGTTCACGCCCTTGTGGGGCTCCTTGCCGAAGAACGCCTTGACGATCTCCTGTACCTTGGGCATGCGGGTTTGGCCGCCCACCAGGATCACCTCGTCGATCTCGGTCGGCTTGAGCCCCGCGTCCTTGAGCGCTTGCTCCATCGGAGGCATGGTCCGCTTGACCAGGTCGTCGACCAGCTGCTCGAGCTTCGCCCGGGTGAGGGTGAGGTTGAGGTGCTTGGGCCCCGACTGGTCCGCCGTGATGAACGGGAGGTTGATCTCCGTCTGCATGACGGTGGACAGCTCCATCTTGGCCTTTTCGGCGGCTTCCTTCAGCCGCTGCAGTGCCATGGGGTCCTTGGACAAATCGATGCCCTGGTCGCGCTTGAACTCCGCCACCAGCCACTCCATGATGCGCGCGTCGAAGTCGTCGCCCCCCAGGTGCGTGTCGCCGTTGGTCGACTTCACTTCGAACACGCCCTCGGCCAGCTCGAGCACGGAGATGTCGTACGTGCCGCCGCCCAGGTCGTAGACCGCGATCTTCTCTTCCTTCTTCTTATCGAGGCCGTACGCCAGCGCCGACGCCGTCGGCTCGTTGATGATGCGCACCACGTCGAGCCCGGCGATCTTGCCGGCATCCTTGGTGGCCTGGCGCTGCGAGTCGTTGAAGTACGCGGGGACGGTAATGACGGCCTTCTCGACCTTGTGGCCGAGGTAGTCTTCCGCCGTCTGCTTCATCTTCTGGAGGATCATCGCCGAGATCTCGGGCGGCGTGTAGCGCTTGCCCTGGATCTCGACCGACGCGAGGCCGTTCGGCCCTTCGACCACCTTGTAGGGTACCCGCTTCGTCTCTTCCACCACCTCACTGATCCGCCGGCCCATGAAGCGCTTGATCGAGAAGACGGTGTTCTGGGGGTTGGTTACGGCCTGACGCTTTGCCACCTGCCCGACGAGCCGCTCGCCATCCTTCGTGAACGCGACCACGGACGGGGTGACGCGCCCGCCTTCGGCGTTGGGGATGACGACGGGATCGCCACCCTCCATGACCGCCACTACCGAATTGGTAGTGCCAAGGTCGATCCCGATGATTTTCTCAGCCATGACGAGTGCTCCTTATCCTGGGGTTGATGCGCGCTGCTAACGCCCCGTCGCACAGGCAAGCCCTGTGCCCATAAAAGATGCCAGATTGACAGCCTGTCGCCAGTTGGTGGAGGTTGGTGCAACCTCCCCCAACCTCCACCATCCTCCCAACCCTCCACAACCTTAGATTTTAGTCCGTGCTGCCCTACAAAGACGAAAACCCCACCGAGCTGACACCCGTCGTCACGGTCGGCATCATCGTGCTAAACGTCCTCGCCTGGCTGTTCGTTCAGGGCGCGGGTGCACCGGAGCCCTTGGCGCGTTCGGTCTGCCAGCTCGGACTGATTCCCGGTGAGGTGCTGCACACCGTGCCGCCGGGGACTGCGGTGCCGCTCGGGGAGGGCCTGCGCTGCGTCCTCACCGCCGACGCGAACTGGTGGACGGTCGTCACCTCGATGTTCATGCACGGTGGCTGGCTGCACCTGATCGGCAACATGTGGTTCCTGTGGGTGTTCGGGAACAACATCGAAGACTCGATGGGGCACACCCGGTTCGTGGTGTTCTACCTCCTGTCCGGCGTAGCGGCCGCGGCGACCCAGATCATCGTCGATACCGGCTCCCGAATCCCGATGGTCGGAGCGTCCGGGGCGATCAGCGGCGTGATGGGGGCGTATATCCTGCTCTACCCGCGGGTGCGCGTGCATACACTCATCACGCTGGGCTTTTTCTTTACGACGGTCACGCTGCCCGCCTACGTGATCCTCGGCTACTGGTTCCTGCTGCAGCTGTTGTTCGGGACGGTGGGCGCGATCTCCGGCGCGCAGGGCGGGGTGGCCGTCTGGGCGCATGTCGGTGGTTTCGTCGCGGGCCTGCTGCTCATCAAGCTGTTCGCGAATTCCGAATACCTGGAGCGACGTCGCGGTGGGATGCTCATCCTTCCGCGTGGTGCTTGATCGTCTTTCCTTCCACCACGAACACGACGTCTTCCGCGATGTTGGTGGCCAGGTCCGCCACGCGCTCGAGGTTGCGGCTGACCAGAAACAGATCCATGGCCGCCCCGATGATGTGCGGATCTTCCATCATGTGGGTGAGCAGGATGCGGAACACGGAGTGATGCAGGGCGTCGACGGAATCGTCGCGCCGGCAGATTTCCCGTCCCAGCTTCGGGTCCCCGCGCACGAACGCGTCCAGCGCGCCGGAGAGCATCGCGCGCGCCTGACGGGCCATCTCGAGCAGCTCGGGCTCCGGGGCGATCAGCCGGGCCTTGAGCAGCCGCTCGGCCGACTGCGCGATGTTCACCGCGTGGTCGCCCACGCGCTCCAGGTCGTTCGCGATCTTGGTGGCCGCCACCAGCAGCCGCAGGTCCCGCGCCATCGGCTGCTGGGTGGCGAGGAGGTCGATCACCGTCTCCTCGATCTCGAGCTCGAGGGCGTCGACGGCGTGATCGCCCGCGATCGTCCGGGCGGCGAGGTCGGCGTCGCGGCGGAGCAGGGCGTCGAGCGCGCGTCCCAGGGCGTCCTGGGCCTCGCCCGACATGGTCAGGAGCTTGGCCTTCAGCTCCGACAGGTCGTCGTGGAAGTGGCGGTGTGCCGCCGTGGAGGAAGCGCTCATCCGAACCGTCCTGTGATGTAGGCCTCGGTACGCTCGTCCGCGGGCCGCGTGAAGAGCTGCTTGGTGGGCCCGAATTCGATCAGGTGGCCGAGGTAGAAGAAGCCGGTAAAGTCCGAGGCGCGCGACGCCTGCTGCATGTTGTGCGTCACGATGAGAATCGAATAGCTCTGTTTCAGCTCGACCAGCAGCTCCTCGATGCGTTGCGTGGCCCCCGGGTCGAGCGCCGAGCAGGGCTCGTCCAGGAGGAGCACCTCGGGCTCGTTGGCGAGCGCGCGGGCGATGCACAGCCGCTGCTGCTGGCCGCCCGACAGGCCGGTACCGGGCGTGTGGAGCCGGTCTTTGACCTCGTCCCACAGGGCCGCCTGCCGCAGCGCCCGCTCCACCCGCTCCGCCATGTCGCGTTCGGGCGCCAACCCGTTCAACCGCGGGCCGTAGGCCACGTTGTCGAAGATGGTCTTGGGGAAGGGGTTCGGCTGCTGGAACACCATGCCCACCTCGCGGCGCAGCGCCACGGGGTCCGTGCCCTTCGAGAACACCGAGACGCCCTCGAGCAGGATGTCGCCCGCGTGGCGGGTGTGCGGGATCAGCTCATTCAACCGGTTCACCGAGCGCAAGAAGGTGCTCTTGCCGCAGCCCGACGGTCCGATCAGGGCGGTCACGGCACGCCGCGGAATGGCGACCGTGACGTCGAACAACGCCTGGGTCGGGCCGTACCAGAAGCTGTAGGCCCGGACGTCGAGAATGGGCGTGGCGACCGGCGCGGGACGGACGGTCGCCCGGGGCACGGCGGGGGCTGGCTGGTGAATTGGCTCCAGAGCGACGCTCATCCGAACCTCCCCGTAATGTACGCCTCGGTCTGCTCTTTCGTCGGTTTGGTGAACAGCTCTTCGGTGCGCCCGATCTCGATGAGGTCACCCAAATAGAAGAAGGCCGTGTAATCGGAGACGCGCGCGGCCTGCTGGAGATTATGCGTCACGATGCAGATCGTGTAGCGAGTCTTGAGCTCGTGGCACAGTTCCTCGATATGCTGCGTCCCGGCCGGGTCGAGCGACGCCGTCGGCTCGTCGAGCAGCAGAACGTCGGGCTCGGGGGCAAGTGCCCGCGCCACGCAGAGGCGCTGCTGCTGGCCGCCCGAAAGCGCGAGCGCGCTGTGCCGCAGCCGATCTTTCACCTCGTCCCACAGGGCGGCCCGGCGCAGCGCGCCCTCGACGGCGGCATCGACCTCGGCGCGGGGCCGGCCACCGTTCACCCGCAGCCCCGCCGCGACGTTGTCGTAGATCGACATCGTCGGGAATGGCGTGGGCCGCTGGAACACCATGCCGATGCGCCGCCGCAGCCGGATCGCATCGACGCCAGGATCGTAGATGTCCTCGCCGTCGAGCAGCACGTTGCCCGTGATCCAGCCTCCCTCCGAGAGCTCGTGCATGCGGTTCAGACAACGCAGGAACGTCGTCTTGCCGCACCCGGACGGGCCGATCAACGCGGTGACTGTGTGTCGGGGGAACATGAGCGACACGTCCTTCACCACGGCCCGGCGTCCGTACAGCGCCGTGAGCCGCGCGGTCTCGAGCTGGAGCCGGGCGTCAGCGGGCGGCGCCATGACGTTGCCGAATCGCCCAGCGGGCGGCGAGGGAGAGGAGCAACACGAGTCCCATCAACACGAGCGCCGCCGCCCAGGCGAGACGGTGCCACTCGTCGAACGGCCCGGTGGCGTACACGTAGATCTGGAGCGACAGCGTCTGCATGGGTTGCAGCACGCTCGTCGAGAAGTTCAGGTTGCCGAGCGCCGTGAAGAGCAGCGGGGCGGTCTCGCCCGCGACGCGCGCGATGCCCACGAGGCAGCCGGTGACGATTCCGGCGAGGGCGGTGCGCGCGATCACGCGGAGCGAGGTGCGCCAGCGCGGATAGCCCAGGGCGAGGGCGGCCTCGCGCAGCGAGTGGGGGACGAGCCGCACCATCTCCTCGGTGGTCCGGGCCAGCATCGGGACCATGAGCACCGCGAGCGCCACGCTCCCGGCGAGCGCGGAGAAGTGGCCCATCGGCTTCACGAGCCAGGTCCAGGCGAAGATGCCGACCACGATCGAGGGCGTGCCGTTCAGGACGTCCGCCACGAAGCGCACGACCCAACCGAGGCGGCCCGACCCGTACTCGGCGAGGTAGAGCCCCGTCCCGATACCGATCGGCAGACCGATCAGCGCCGCGAGTCCGACGATGATCACGGTCCCGACGATCGCGTTCGCCACGCCGCCGCCCGCCTGGCCGGCAGGGACGGGGTTCTTGACGAAGAAGCTCCAGTCGAGGGACGAAGCGCCTTTGGAGACCAGATACCCGAGGATGAGGACGAGGGCCAGCACCGCAACGAACGACAGCACGGCCACGAGGGCGGTCATGGCCCCGCTGACGATGCGGCGGCGCAGGCGGCGCGCGCTCACAGCGCCCGGCTCCCGACCGCAGTGCCGCGAGCGACGCGCCAGATCAGGAGGCGCGCCAGCGCGTTCACCGCCACGGTGATCACGAACAGGATGAGTCCGACTTCGAACAGCGCCGAGAGATAAAGGTCGGTGGTCGCCTCGCTGAACTCGTTGGCGATCGCCGCGGCCATCGTGTAGGCGGGCTGCAGCACCGACAGGCCGATGTCGTGCCGGTTGCCGATGAGCATGGTGACCGCCATGGTCTCGCCCAGCGCCCGCCCCAGGCCGAGGATCACGGCGCCGATCAGTCCCGCGCGTCCGTAGGGGACCACCGCGGTCCACACGGCTTCCCAGCGCGTGGCGCCCATCCCGAGCGCCGCCTCCCGCTGACTGACCGGGACGGCCAGCAGCACCTCGCGGGAGACCGCGGCGATGTAGGGAACGATCATGATCGCGAGAATGACCCCCCCTGCCAACAGCGAGTTGCCGTAGAAGACGCCGCTCAGGAACGGGGTCCAGCCGAGCGTGGCCCGGAGCGGCGGCACGACCACGGTGCGGAGGAACGGGATCAGCACGAAGATCCCCCACAGGCCATACACCACGCTCGGGATGGCGGCCAGGAGCTCCACCAGGAACGCGACCGGCTGCCGCAGCCACTTGGGTGCGAACTCGGTCAGGTAGATCGCGACACCGAGCGCCAGGGGTACCGCCAGGAGCAGGGCCAACAGCGAGGAGGCGAGCGTTCCGAAGATCATCGGCGCCGCGCCGAACACGCCCGCCACGGGATCCCACACCGATGTCCACAGGAAGGTGCCGCCGAAGCGCTGGATCGCGGGCCAGGCGCTCACCACAAGCTCCCCCACGAGGGCGAGCAGCAGCAGCGGCAGCACGAGGGCCAGCGTCGTGAGCACGGTGCGGTACAACCGGTCCGCCACGTTCGTGCCTCGGAGCGCGCGCCAGCGCGGTTCGGGGGCCGCCACGGGCTCCATCGGGACGGTCGTCATGGGCCGGAACGTATCCAGCTTATGTCACGAGACTGTAACGCCGGGACGAAAACAACACCCCCCGCAGGCGCATACCGCCGTACGGGGGGAGCGGCAGTCGGATGGAGGGTTACCGAGCTGCCGTCGTCCAGACCGACTTACCGCCGGCGGTGATCGTCTTCAAGCGGGTCTCGATCCACGGCCGCAACTGCTTGGGCAGCGGCGCGTAGCCGAGCGACTCGGCCTTCGCCTGACCCTCGGTCTCGGCCCACCAGACGAACTTCACCAGCGCGCCGGCCTTCGCGGCGTCGTCGTATTCCTTGCGGAGCAAGAACCACGTGAAGCTTGCGATGGGATACGCCTTGTCGCCGTCCGGATTGGTGATCGATACCCGGAAATCGGTGTTGGGGCCCATCCCCTGCATCGCCCCAGCCGCTGCGGCGGTGATGCTCTCGAGGGCGGGCGTGATGAACTTGCCGGCTTTATTCCGGACGCTGCCGGCCGGCAGCTTGTTGATCATGGCGTAACCCAGCTCGACGTAGCCGATCGCGCCCGGCGTCTGCTTCACGGTGGCCGTGACGCCCTCGTTACCCTTGCCGCCCAGCCCGACCGGCCAGTTGACCGACGTGCCGCGCCCCACCTTCTGCTCCCATTCCGGGCTCACCTTCGACAGGTAGTCGGTCCAAATGAATGATGTACCCGACCCGTCGGAGCGGTGTACGACGACGATGTCGGCGTCTGGCAGCTTCAGGCCGGGGTTGGCCGACGCGATGCGCGCGTCGCTCCACTTCGTGATCTTCCCGAGGAAGATGTCGGCTAGCACCTCGGGCGTGAACCGCAGCGTCTCCTTCACGTCCGGGAGGTTGTAGGTGGGCACGTCCCCGCCGAGGACCGTCGGGATGTGCAGCACATTGCCCTTGATCGCGGTGATCGCCGAATCCTTCATGGGGGCATCGGTCGCGCCGAAATCGACGGTGCCGTCGGAGAACTGCCGGATGCCCCCGCCCGAGCCGATCGACTGATAGTTCAGCTGGACGTCGGGATGCGCCTGATTGTAGCTCAGCATCCAGTCCTGATAGATGATGTTAGGGAACGTGGCGCCCGCGCCGTTCAGCTTCACCTGAGCGGCCGCGGGGGCGGCAGGTGCTGCAAGAGCGGCAAGTACGAGCCAGCGTGTTTGCGTCATATCGGGATCTCGTAAGGGTTAGAACGTGAACTGGGTCTGGAACAGGGCTTGGGAGCGCGTCGCGTAGTTCGCGGTATTCAAGGCATCGGTCTGATAATTGGCGTAGTCCCAGTCTCCGAGTAACCGCCAGTTCGGTGTCAGCTGATACGACACACCGCCGATGAAACGCGTCTGCTTGTCGACGGCGCCGGATTGTTTATGCGTGACGTCGACACGCGCGATCACCGCGGCCTTGGTCTGGGGGAACTTGTAGACGCCGAAGGCGCTGTACACGTGCCCGTTCGTGGCGCCAAGCTGACCGTCCTGGGTCGCGGCCGCTTCGCCGGCGAGCGTAATCTGCTTCGACCGATAGGAGATCATGCCGATGTAGCGGTTCCGGTCGCCTGTCGGGGCTCGGCCGTACCCGGCGTACCCCGTGATGCGTAGTCCCCCGACGCGGCTCGAATCGTCGGTATCGAGCATCCGGACGGAGACGCGCGCCTGGGCATCCTTGCCCTCGGTGGTCCCCGGCTTCGAGTAGAACCTCCCGTTCACCACGGTGAGCTGAAAGTTGACCTTGTCGGGACCCCACTTGCCGTCGACGCCCACTCCGAGGTCGGCCGCCGAGAGGTAGCCAGCCCGATCCATCGCCATCGTCCCTTGCACGCGGTAGTCCCACAGCGCCTCCTCCCAGTCGAGCCAGGGGGTGTGGATCTGGCCGACCTTGAAGGTGAGCGGGCTGCCCTGCGGCGTGTAGGTCGCGAAGGCGTACTTGAGGCGATAGCTGAGAGAGCTGTCGTTCGGGTTGCGGTAGATGTCGCCCGTGACCCGGGTGCCCACGCCGCCCGAGAACCGGCCGATCACGTTGACGTAGGCGCGCGTGATGTCAAAGGTGTTGATGTGATTCAGGCTGTCCTTCAACTGGTACACGTACTGCGTGTACACCACACCGCCGACCGTCACCTGCGGTGGCGGACTGCCTTGCGCGGCTAGCGGGGCAGCGCCCGCCACGGCGGCCACCACGGCCACTCCGAGCGCCCGACGAATCGAGAACGTCATTGGCTGTCTCCCCTCCTGGGGAATGGGTTGTGGTCATGCTGCATCGCAGGGGGAAACGAATCCACCCGTGTCACGCCCTGGCGCGGTGAGTGTAACGAGCCGGTAACGGGAGGTGGCGGCGTGCGGCCGGTGCCGCGGCGACGATGGGGGCCGGCGGGCGGAGCTCCGCCGCCAGGGCCGTGAGCTCGGCGGGGAGGGAGCGCGCGAGGCGACGACTGACCAGCCGCCGAAACAGCCGCTCCTGGGTGGCACGCGCCACCCGGGAAAGCGCCAGCAGCCCGCTCGTTGCCGGTCGGGGGCCGCGCGCGGCCGCGCCACGATCACCACCCACGGCCAGCTCGTGGAGCCGGCGCGTGCGCTGCGCCGCCGCCTCCGCCGCGGCGTCGCCCAGCCGAACGATCACGACCTGGAGGTCGTGGAGATCGCCCAGGAGCTGCTGCACCTGCTTCAGGCGCCGCACCACGGCGGCGGCCGGCTTGGCCTCCCGGACCACGGGCTCGAGCAGGTAGCGCGCACGCTTCACCCGAATGCGCGCGGCGTGCGCCTCGGCGTGGTTCGCGGGCGAGCGGATCAGGGCCAGCCGCTGCTCCAGGTCGCTTCCCTGGTCCTCGAGCAGGTGAGCGATCAACGACGCGAGCGACGCCGGCAGCGTCGAATCCGGCGGCGGGACGGACCCGAGCGCTCTGCGGAGTCGACGCGCCAGCCGGTCGAACTTCGGCGCAATCCGCTCGCGGATGTCCTGATACGCGCGCTCGCGGCGTTGCGTGAGCCGGCTCAAGAGCCAGGGCACGCCGGCGCGTCGCGCCGCCGGGAGCTCGTTGCGCTGGCGCTCCAACCAGGAGATCTGGACTTCCACGTCGCGGGCCTCACCGGTCGCCCGGGCGAGGTCGCGCAGCCGGCGGCGTAGCTTGGCCGGCACCACCGCCTCGAGCTGCGGCTGATAGGCGCGCAGCGTGCTGCGCAGCCGGCGCATCGCCACGCGGAAATCGTGCAGGGCCTCGGCGTCGCCCGCGTCGGGGAGTCGCTCCCGCGCCGCGGTCGCGGCGTCGAGCAGGCTCAGGGCGATGCGACGGGCCGCGCCTGGCGCCGGCGCCGCGAGAAAGTTGTCGGGGCGCTTAGTCATGCGCGGTGCCGAGCAGTCGGAGGTGTTTCGGACCGAGAAACCAATCGAGCGTGGCCGCGCCCCGCCCCACCGGGCCGGGAAACTCGAGCAGACAGGCCGCGCCCTTGCGCAGCTCCAGGAACGGCCTGCTCGTGTCGGCGAGCAGTGTGCAAACCAGTCGGCTGAGATCGGGCTCGTGCCCCACGAGCCCGACGCTGCCGCGCGCGTGTCGGCCCGTGAGCCACGCCACCACGCGGTCCACGCTCGCGCCCGGCGTGAGCTCCGCCACCCGTTCGATGGTGAGGTCGCCGTAGGCGCTCGCGATGATCTCCGCGGTCTCGAACGCCCGCTTGTAGGGGCTCGCAGCCAAGACATCGAGCTCGGGAATGAGCGCCTTCAGGCCGAGGGCGGCCCGCTCCATCTTGTGCCGTCCCTCCGACGTGAGGGGCCGCTCCGCGTCGTCCTTGTGCGAGCGTGCGAACCCCTCACGATCTTCGGCGATGGCGTGCCGGACGACGAGGAGGCGCACGGGACTAGGGGCTCAGGCGGGCGCGGGCTCGCCGTGCGGGGTCCGTAGGGAGGGCCGCCGCACGATCGGCACGAACGGCGGGCGGACGTCCGTGCTCTCGCGGGCGGCTTCGCGCGCCAGGTTCTGGAGGGCGACCTGGGACCGGAGCGGCGCCTCGCCCTCGGCGGGCGTGCGCCGGCGGTAGGTGCCGTCGGGGAGCAGCTCGCGCACCTTGACGGTGTCGTGCAGGATGGGTTGCAGGATGTCGCCCACGATCCGCGCCTGGAGCGCTGCATCTTCGATCGGGAAGAGCGTTTCGATCCGCCGCCAGAAGTTGCGCGGCATCCAGTCGGCGCTGGCGAGGAAGACCTCGGGATTGCCGCTGTTTTCGAAGTAGAAAATGCGGCTGTGCTCGAGGTATTTGTCCACGATGCTCGTGACCCGAATGGTCTCCGAGACTCCCGGGAGCCCAGGGCGCAGGCAGCAGATGCCCCGGACCACGAGCTCGATCGCGACGCCGCCTTGCGACGCCCGGTACAGCGCATCGATGACCGACGGCTCGACGAGCGCATTCATCTTCACGATGATCCGCGCGGCGCGGCCCTGGCGCGCGTTGCGCTCCTCGCGCTCGATCAGGCCGATGATCTGCTCGCGCATGCCGACGGGCGCGACCACCAACTTTTTCCAGCGGTAGCCTTCGGCGTTGCCCGTGAGCAGGTTGAACAAAGCGCTCGTGTCCTCCCCCATGTCGGGATTCGCGGTGAAGAGGCCGAGGTCCGTGTACACCCGCGCGGTGGTCGGATTGTAGTTGCCGGTCGAGAGGTGGACGTAGCGGCGGATCCCATCGCCCTCACGACGCACCACGAGCGCGGCCTTGCAGTGCGTCTTCAAGCCCACGATGCCATACACGACGTGGACGCCCGCCTGCTCCAGCATGCGCGCCCAAGTGATGTTGTTCTGCTCGTCCATACGGGCCTTGAGCTCGACCAGCGCGGTGACTTGCTTGCCGTTTTGCGCCGCCCGGGCGAGCGCGGAGATGATCGGGCTCGCCCCGCTCGTGCGGTACAAGGTTTGCTTGATAGCGAGGACCTGTGGGTCATCGGCCGCTCGTTCGATGAGGTCCACCACGCATCCGAAGGACTCGTAGGGCAGGTGGACCAGCACGTCGTGCGAGCGAATGACGTCGAAGACGTCACGGCCCTGCGCGAAGGGGGGCGCCACGCGCGGGAGGAGGGGCTCGTCCTTGAGCGCGGGGAACCCGTCCAGCCGATGCAGGGCCGCGAGCGCCGTCAGGTCGATCGGGCCGGGCACGCGGTACACGTCGCGGGCCTCGAGGTCGTGCGCCTCCGTGAGCATTTCGACGAACGCCTCGTCGGCGTCCGCCGAGATCTCGAGGCGCACCGGGTCGCTCCGCCGGCGCTGCCGCAGGCTCTCCTCGATCATCTCGAGCAGGTCTTCGGCGTCCTCCTCCTCGATCGTGAGGTCGGTATTCCGCGCGACGCGGAACACGGTGTGGCTCACCACGCGCAGCCCACCGAACAGCTCGCCCAGGTGGCGGGCGATGATGTCCTCGAGCAGGACGAAGCGGACGCACCCCTCGCCGTGCGTCGACACGATCACGATGCGGTCGAGCACCGCGGGGACCTGGACGACGGCGAAGTGGCGCCGCGCCTTCGGTCCGCCGTTCCGACGCTCTATCACGAGCGCGATGTTGAGGCTCTTGTTGTGGACGTGCGGGAACGGGTGCCCCGGGTCGATGGCGAGCGGCGTGAGGACGGGGGCGATGCTGGCGCGAAACAGCGTGTCCACGTGCCGGCGCTCGGCCTCGGTCAGGTCGTCGAGCCGCACGTACTCCACGCCGCCCGCCGCGAGGCCGGGGAGGACCTCATCGTTCAGAATGCGGTACTGCTCGGCCACGAGCTCCCGGGCGCGACGGTCGATCGCGGCGAGCTGCTCGGCGGGAGCCATGCCGTCGGCCCCGTAGTCCTGCGGCTCCACCCCGGCGTACACCTGCTGCTGCAGCCCCGCTACCCGGATCTCGAAGAACTCGTCCAGGTTGGAGCTGAAGATCGCCAGGAACTTGAGCCGCTCGAGCCAGGGGTTCGAGGGGTCGGCGGCCTCTTCGAGCACCCGCGCGTCGAACTCGAGCCAGGACAGCTCGCGGTTGAGGTAGTGATCCGGCGGAAACGCCGGGGGGACGCGATCCGGCATGCTCAGCTCCGGCCCTTCGGCCGGGACCACACGAGGTCCAGGTCGCCGCCAAACGCCCGCTCGAACAGGGCGGCCTTCCGCTTGGCGTCTTCCAGCTCGATCGCTGGATCGCGGGCGGCGACCGCGTGGACCCGGACCCAGCCGTCGCCCATCCGGCAGCGGACGCGGGTGATCACCTGGCCGTGTGTCCGATCGAGACCGTCGGCCACGCGCAGGATCCCGGCGAGCCGCCGGACCAGGCGGCGCTCCCCGCGGTCGAGGCGGGCGAAGTTGGCGTGCGACTTCTTGGGGAAGGCGCGGCGGTGATAGCGCGCGACGTTGGCGATCAGCTCGATCTCGCGGGCCGAGAAGCCGCGCAGGTCGCCGTGCAGGATCAGGTGGTACGCGTGCTTGTGGTGCCGCTCGTGATTGATCAGATAGCCGATGTCGTGCAACAGCGCGGCGGCCCGGAGGATGTCGGCACCGGCGGGCGGGAGCGCGTAGGCGTCCCGCAGCGCCTCGAAGATCTCGACTGCCAGGCGGGCGACCTGCTCGCAATGCCGCTCGTTCGAGCGGCACTTGCGGGCGAAGCGACGGGCCAGCTCCAGTCGGTCCGGCGGCTGGGCGCGGCTCGGGGGCGCAACCCCCGTCAAGTCGTCGATCATCGACAGCAGCACGCCGTCGCGGACGCCGCGGTCGTTCACGAGCACGCGCTGGCTGCCGAGCCAGCGCGTGAGACGCGCGATGACGGCCACGCCGGCCACGATGATGTCGGCGCGCTGTGGATTCAGGCCCGGGATCTGGCGGCGCGCATCGAGCGGCGTCTCGCGCAGCCGCGCCAGCAGGCGGGTGACCTCGGCGCGGCTCAGCTGATAGTCGCGCGCGCCGGTGACCTTGCCGTCCCGCTCGGCCTGGGCCATCTCGGCGAGATTCGTGAACGTGCCACCGCTGCCGATCATCACGTCGGCCGCGAAGGGCGGCTTCCCGATTCCGTCCTCGATGGTCTGATCGATGG
>Ga0209160_1002965_pt1 | contig 14030 bp, 10 predicted proteins | sample GraSoiAngelo_153_FD_186167 | JGI IMG/M metagenome (GOLD analysis project Ga0209160, IMG submission 186167) | Grasslands soil microbial communities from the Angelo Coastal Reserve, California, USA - 14_1009_12_40cm (SPAdes) (version 2) | ecosystem: Environmental > Terrestrial > Soil > Grasslands ...
CGGTCCAGCAGGGCGACCTGTCGAAGAAGATCACGGTCGACGTGCGGGGCGAGATCCTCGAGCTCAAGAACACCATCAACACGATGGTCGACCAGCTCAACGGCTTCGCGGGTGAGGTGACCCGTGTCGCCCGCGAGGTGGGCACCGAGGGCAAGCTGGGTGGCCAGGCGGACGTGAAGGGCGTGGCCGGGATCTGGAAAGACTTGACCGACAACGTCAACTTCATGGCCGGCAACCTGACCAGCCAGGTCCGCAACATCGCTGAGGTCACGACCGCGGTCCAGCAGGGCGACCTGTCGAAAAAGATCACCGTCGATGTCCGCGGCGAGATCCTCGAGCTCAAGAACACGATCAACACCATGGTCGACCAGCTCAACGCCTTCGCCAACGAGGTGACGCGCGTCGCGCGCGAGGTCGGCACCGAGGGGCGCCTGGGCGGTCAGGCCGAGGTTCGGGGAGTGGCCGGAATCTGGAAAGACCTCACCGACAACGTGAACATCATGGCCGGCAACCTCACCAGCCAGGTCCGCAACATCGCCGAGGTCACCACCGCGGTCCAGCAAGGCGACCTATCGAAGAAGATCACCGTCGACGTCCGCGGCGAGATCCTCGAGCTCAAGCACACCATCAACACGATGGTCGACCAGCTCAACGCATTCGCGAAAGAGGTGACACGCGTTGCGCGCGAGGTGGGCACCGACGGCAAGCTCGGTGGCCAGGCTAACGTCGAAGGCGTCGCCGGAACCTGGAAAGACCTCACCGACAACGTCAACACGATGGCGAGCAATCTCACCGATCAGGTGCGAGGCATCGCTCGCGTCGTCACCGCGGTCGCCAACGGCGACCTGAGAGGCAAGCTGACCCTGGAGGCGAAAGGCGAGATCGCCGAGCTCGCCGACACCATCAACAGCATGACCGACACTCTTGCCGTCTTCGCCGAGCAGGTCACGACCGTCGCCCGCGAGGTGGGCGCCGAGGGACGGCTCGGCGGACAGGCCAACGTGCCAGGCGCCGCCGGCACGTGGCGTGACCTCACCTACAACGTGAACCAGCTTTCGGCAACGCTGACGACTCAGGTCCGCGCCATCGCCGAGGTGGCGACGGCGGTGACGAAGGGTGACCTGACGCGGTCCATCCGGGTCGACGCACGGGGGGAGGTTGCCAACCTCAAGGACAACATCAACGAGATGATCCGCAACCTCCGCGACACCACGGAGAAGACCAACGAGCAGGACTGGCTGAAGACCAACCTGACCCGATTCACCCGGATGCTGCAGGGGCAGCGCGACCCGATGACGGTCTCGAAGATGGTCCTCTCCGAGCTGGCTCCGTTGGTTCACGCCGAGCACTGCGTGTTCTATGGCATGGTCGGGGCGAACGGCAGGGCCGCGCACCTGGCGCTGCAGGCCGGGTACGCGTACAAGCAGCGCCGGAACATCCCGATGGAGTTCGCGCTGGGCGAGGGCATCGTTGGCCAGTGCGCCCTGGAGAAGAAGCGCATCGTTGTGACCGACGTCCCCAAGGACTACATAAAAATCAACTCCGCCCTCGGGGAATCGTCGCCGGCCAACATCGTGGTGCTCCCGGTCCTCTTCGAAGGCGAGGTCCGGGCGGTGATCGAGCTCGCCTCCTTCCAGCCCTTCAGCCCGACCCACATCGACTTCCTCGACCAGCTGGCTGAGAGCATCGGCATCGTTCTCAACACCATCGACGCGAACAGCCGCACCGAGGACCTGCTCAAGCAGTCGCAGTCACTGGCCACCGAGCTGCAGAGCCAGCAAGACCAGCTGCAGACAACCAACGACGAGTTGGCCGAGAAGGCGCGCCAGCTGGCGGAGCAGAACGCAGAGATCGAGCAGAGGCGGCTCGAAGTCGAGTCCGCCAAGGTCCTGGTCGAGGAGAAGGCGGAGCAGCTGGCTTTGACTTCTCGGTACAAGTCGGAGTTCCTCGCCAACATGTCGCACGAGCTGCGCACGCCGCTCAACAGCCTTTTGATCCTGGCCCAGGAGCTGGCGGCAAACCCGGACGGCAACCTGCTGCCCAAGCAGATGGAGTACGCAACGATCATCCGCTCGTCGGGCACAGACCTCTTGAAGCTGATCAACGACATCCTGGACCTGTCCAAGATCGAATCCGGGACGGTGGCCCTCGACATAAGCAACTGGCCGCTGGCCGAGCTCAAGCCGATGCTAGAGCGCACATTCCGGCATGTCGCGGAGGCGACAAAGCTCGCATTCCTGATCGACCTCCGGCCGGGCTTGCCGGAGGCGATCCCAACCGACCCTCAGCGCCTGCAGCAGATCCTCAACAACCTGCTGAGCAACGCGTTCAAGTTCACGGAGAGGGGCAAGGTGGAGTTCGTCGCCGAGATGGCGACCTCGGGCTGGAGCCCCTCGAACGAGCACCTGAACCGCGCCTCACAGGTGGTCGCGTTCCGGGTCATCGACACGGGCATCGGAATCCCCTTCGAGAAACAGCAGTCGATCTTCGAGTCATTCGCGCAGGCGGACGGCTCCACCAGCCGGAAGTACGGGGGGACAGGCCTTGGGCTTTCGATCTGCCGCGAGCTGACCCGCCTGCTCGGGGGTGAGATCCGGCTGCAGAGCGAACCTGGAGTCGGCAGCATCTTCGCGGTGTATCTCCCGCTCATCGTGCCCATGCATCACCGCAGCGGTCCTGGCGAGGCGATCTTCGACGCAACAGCGTCGCCGCAGCCCGTTCCGTTGGGGGTCGGGGCAGATGGTGGATGGCAGGTCGAGTCGAACGGCTCGTACTCGTCCTCGCAGGAGGCCGAGCTCGAGCCCCAGAGGGCGCTCTTGGTGGTGGAGGACGACCCTGTCCAGAGGCAGTACATCACCGACCTGATGGCGCCCACCAACACGCGGACAACCGCCGTTTCGACCGGTGACGAGGCGTTGACCCTGCTTCGGACGCAGGCTTTCGACTGCGTTGTGCTCGACCTCGGGCTGCCGGGTATGAGCGGTTGGCGGGTGATCGACGAGCTGCAGTCGACCCGCGCGCTGGGCTCGACCCCGCTCCTGGTCTATACGGCGAGGGACCTGAGCCGCAAGGAGGAGATCAAGCTCGGCAAGGCAGCCAAGAGCATCGTGATCAAGGATGCCCGCTCACCTGAGCGGCTGAAGCAGGAGATCACGGCGATCCTTCGTTCAGGGGACTCGGAGGAAGCGGAGAGCGAGACTGGGGTGGAGGCGGGGTCGAACGGGGCCGAGCCGGCAAGCAGCCAGCTGGCCGGCAGGAAAGTCCTGGTCGTCGACGACGACATCCGGAACATTTTTGCGCTGACCGCGATGCTCGAGCGGCAGAAGATGGAGGTCGTTTCGGTGGACTCGGGCCAGGAAGCGTTGGAACTCTTGCAGGAGAGCAACGACATCGACATTGCCCTTGTCGACGTGATGATGCCGGAGATGGACGGCTACGTGACGATGTCGAAGATGCGAGAGCTCAAGGCCTATGGCGACCGGCCAATCATCGCGCTGACCGCCAAGGCAATGAAAGGAGACCGCGAGAAATGCATCGAAGCGGGAGCATCCGATTACATCGCGAAGCCGATCAACAACGCGCACCTGCTTTCCATGCTCAAGTCATGGCTGGTGCAGTGAGTCGGAGTGCAGGGGCAGCGCTCCGGCTAGAAGGGACGGGGACCGAGCTCGAGGAGATCGAGATCCGGCTGCTGCTGGACGGCATCCGTCTCTGCTACGGCTACGACTTCCGGGAATATGCGCTGAGTCCGCTCCGGCGCGGCCTGGCGAACGCGATGGCGCGCGAGAACGTACAGAGCATCTCCGCTTACCAGGACAGGGTCCTGCACGACGCTTCCTGCATGCAGCGATTCCTGGGCCTGGTCGGTGTGAACGTGACCACGATGTTTCGGGATCCCGACCTCATCCGCTGCCTGCGCGAAGAGGTCGTCCCGCTCCTGAGGACGTATCCCTCCTGCCGGGTTTGGGTCGCCGGATGCGCCACCGGAGAGGAGGTCTATTCGCTGGCGGTCCTGCTTGACGAAGAAGGGGTGCTCGGCCGGTGCACCCTCTACGCGACCGACCTGAACGAGGACATGCTGGCGGTGGCCCGACTCGGGTCCTATGCGGTCGACCGGGTGCGCCGGTTTGAGGAGTCCTATCAGCAGTCCGGCGGACGCGGCTCCCTCGCCGATCACTACTCCATCAGCGGACGGAGCGCGCGGTTCAGCCACGATCTGCAAGGGAGCATCACCTGGACCAGGCACAACCTGGTCACCGACGGATCTTTCAACGACTTTCATCTCATCGTCTGCGCGAACGTGCTCATCTATTTCCGGGCGCCGCTTCAGGAGCGCGCTCACCGACTGTTTTATGACAGCCTGATCCGCAGTGGCTTTCTTGCCGTCGGCAAGCGCGAGTCGCTGCTCTACTGCCCAGATCGCGACCACTACGAGCAGGTGCGGGACGGAGTGAGCCTGTACCGCAAGACGAGATGGTGACGCGCGCGAGGCAAGCCGCCTCAGTGAACGAGCCCGCTCCACCGCCGCCTTCCAAGGCGAAAGTCAACATCCTGGTCGTGGATGACGACGCGACCAAGCGCTTTGCGCTGAGGACCATCCTCGCGCCCCTCGACGAGAACGTGATCGAGGCCTCCTCCGGCGCCGATGCTCTGCGGCAACTGCTGCGCAACGAGTTTGCGGTTGTCCTGCTTGACGTGAGGATGCCGATCATGGACGGCTTCGAGACAGCGCAGCTGATCCGCCAGCGTCCACGTTCCGAGTTGACTCCCCTGATCTTCGTGACGGCGCTGGACGAGGCGGAAACGGACATGGGGCGCGGATACAACCTTGGCGCCGTGGATTTCGTGTTCGCCCCGGTCGTGCCGGCGATCATGCGTGCGAAAGTAACCGTCTTCGTCGAGCTCTATCGCGCGCAGCAAGAGCTTCGGCGCTACCGGACGCAGCTCGAGACGCTGGTCGAGGAGCGCACGATCGCACTGACGGCCATCAACAGAGAGCTCGAGGCCTTCAGCTACTCGGTCTCACACGACCTTCGCGCGCCGCTGGTCTCCTTCGACGGCTTGAGCCAGACACTGCTGGAGAAGTACGGCCATCAGCTCGATGACCAGGCGAAGGACTACCTGAAACGGATGCGCGATGCCAGTGAGCGCATGACCTCGGTGTTCGATGGCCTACAGATGCTGTTCCGGCTCACGAGCGGCGAGATGCGCCGCGAGGAGGTCGACCTCAGCGCAGTGGCGGGGCAGGTGGTGGACGAGATGCGCGCCGCGTATCCGGACAGCAAAGTTGAGGTGGACATCGCGCCAGGCACCACGGCGTCAGGCGACAAGCGGCTGGTTCGGATCCTGCTCACCAACCTGATCAACAACGCCTGGAAGTTCAGCAGCCTGAGGAGCGCGCCGAAGATCACGGTCGGCCGCGAGATGGTCGACGGCGAGGCGCGCATCTTCGTCAAGGACAACGGGGTCGGTTTCGACATGATCGATTCCCACCGGCTCTTCGGCGCCTTCCAACGCCTGCACAGCCGGAACGAGTTCCCAGGCGCCGGCATCGGCCTGGCCACGGCCAGGCGCATCGTCAACCGCCACGGCGGGCGGATCTGGGCCGAGGGCGCGGTCGGCGAGGGAGCCACCTTCTACTTCGTCCTTTAGGGCCGAGCCAGGCGTTCTACCAGCGAGATGCACGCCCGCCGTGCGCCCTTCCCGCATGCCCTGAGGCGGCCTGCCCTGTCATGGGGACGTCTCCTCAACGTGGTCTGGGCCACCTGCCTGGTCGTCGGGCTGCTTCTCATGGCCAACTTCGGCTACGGGATGTGGAAGGGCTACTCACAGGGGCAGCACCTCAACCAGGTCTGGAAGTACCAGGCCGGCGCCGCGAGGCCGGCATCCAAGGCGGTCAACCCAAGCCTGAAGCAACCGGTCGACGGCGTCGATTTTGCGATTCGTGTCCCCAAGCTGGACTACTACGCCGCGATCAAGGAAGGCGTGGACGGCGGCGTCCTGTACGCAAGCCCCGGCCACTATCCGGCCACCCGATGGCCGGGCGATCCGGGAACCGTCGGAGTGGCGGCCCACAACGTGTACTGGATCAACTTCCCGCAGCTCGCCAAGGGCGACGAGATCGACCTGGAGACCAGATACGGGCTGTACCGGTACCGCGTGACCAGCACGGAGATCGTCAACCCTGACAACCGCACCGCCCTGGTCACCGACTCGAACGGGTATCACCTGACGCTGACCACATGCTGGCCGCTCTGGGCGGGCGCCTTCGCCACCCAGCGCTACATCATCCATACCGACCAGTTCTGGCCTGTCCCGGTCCGCCCGGGCTATACCTAGCGGACCCTATCCACCGGCGATCGCGCCGATTATCAGCAAGGGCTCTTTGCCGGTTGCGACCTCGCCCGGCAGTGGCGCATCCACGGATTCGTCTGACAGGTCCTCCTCGCAGGCGAAGAATCGGATCATGGGCCGCCGCTTCTTGGTCTGGGCGTCACGCAGCGTGCCGAGCAGCGCGGGATGGTTTGCCTCCAGAGCGTCCAGCACGGACCGCTGTGTCGCCTGGCCCTTGACCTCGAGCTCCACGACCCGGCCGACGCCGGCCAGGATCTGCAGGTTCTTGGGCAAGACGACCTGGATCACTTCAGCGTCTGAACCTCGACCGAGAGCACGGCGGGAAGGTCTCGGACGATCGGGTTCCAGCTGTCTCCGCCATCGGCGGACGCATAGACCTGGCCTCCGCTCGTTCCGAAATAGATTCCGCTCGGGTCCAGCGTGTCGACCGTCATCGCGTCGCGCAGGACGTTCACGTAGCAGTTCTCCTGCGGCAGTCCCTTGGTGAGAGCCTCCCAGTCGTCGCCACCGGTGCGGCTGCGGTACACACGCAGCTTGCCATCGGGGACGAAGTGGTGCGAATCGCTGGTGATCGGGACGACATAGACGGTGTCGGGTTCGTTGGCGTTGATGTCGACCACAAAGCCGAAGTCGGTCGGCAGGTTGCCGCTGATCTCGCGCCAGTTCTCGCCGCCGTCATCGGTGCGCATCACGTCCCAGTGCTTCTGCATGAAGAGCGTGTTCGGGCGCGAGGGATGCATGGCAATGCGGTGGACGCAATGCCCGACGTATGCGTCCGGGTCCGGGATGTAGTTCGATTTCAGACCGTTGTTGATGGGTCGCCAGGTTTTGCCCGCGTCGTCCGTGCGGAACGTGCCCGCCGACGAGATGGCGACGTACATTCTGTCGGGCTCGCTCGGGTCGATCAGCATCGTGTGAAGGCACATACCTCCGGCGCCTGGCGCCCACTCGGGTGCGGTCTTGTGTGTGCGCAGGCCGGGCAGCTCGTTCCAGGTCGTGCCGCCGTCGCCGGACGCAAACAGTGCGGCGTCCTCGACCCCTGCGTAGATCATGTCCGGGTCGTTCAATGACGGCTCCAGGTGCCATACCCGCTTGAACTCCCAGGGATGCGGGGAGCCGTCATACCACTTGTGCGTCCCCGGTTCGCCCTCGTAGACGAACTGGTTGCCGACTGCGGCCCAAGTCTGGCCGCCGTCGTCCGATCGCTGCAGCACCTGGCCGAACCAGCTGCTCGACTGGGAGGCGTAGATCCGGTCCGGGTTCACCGGCGAGCCCTTCAGGTGGTAGATCTCCCAGCCGGCAAAGTGTGGGCCGTCGACCTGCCATGTCTTCCGGCTCGCGTCCGAGCTCAAGACGAAGGCGCCCTTACGCGTGCCGACAAGTACTCGAACTCTGCTCATGCGATCACCCCTGCTCAGTTATGCCGACCTATTAGACGATCAGACCGTCAGCAACACTAAAACTAATCGGTCCGCCGACGGTCCACCCCCCGGGTCGCGCCGGCCCGCAGCCGGTCTTTGGCCGGCTGGGAGGCTCCATCGGTCGCGCCATCCTGCGGCGGTGCCGCCGGCAGCTGCAGGGTGAAGGTGCTGCCCTTGCCCTCGATCGAAGCCACCGTAATGTCGCCGCCCTGCATGCGCGCCAGCTGGCGCCCGAGGAACAGTCCCAGCCCCGTGCCCTTGAGGTGCTCGGTCTCCGGCGTGATGACCCGGCCGAACCGGGTGAAGAGCGTGGGCAGGCCGTTTCGCGGGATGCCGAGGCCTTCGTCAGAGACGCTGACCCGTGCGACGCCGGCACGAGAACGTACCTGGCACGTGACGACGCCGCCCTCAGGGGAGTACTTGATCGCATTGCTTAGCAGGTTCGCGATGATCGTTTTCGTGCGGTCCACGTCGACCTTGACCTGCACGCGGCGTTCAGGTAGATCGAGCACAAGTCGATGCCTCGACTCGACCAATGGCGCCACCGCGTCGGCGGCGGAGCGTGCGATCTCCCTCAGGTCGGTATCAGCGGTGCGGAGAGTGAGGCCGCCCTCATCGAGGCGGGCAGCTTCGATCATCTCTTCGATCAGCTCGTTCATCTCAGACACCTTGGCCGCCATCACGCCGGCTGCCTGGCGACCGCGCTCATTGAGCTGGCCCAGCAGGCCGCTTTGCAGCATCGACACATAGCCGCGGATCACGGTCACCGGGCCGCGAAGCTCATGCGACGCGAGGTTGAGGAACTGGGTCTTGTTTTCCTCGACCGCCGCCACCCGCTCGGTCACGCCGACCCGTTGGAGCCCCGCTGAAACAGAGTTGGCGTATGCCCTGAGCTGTGACACCTCCTCCGTTCCGAAAACGGGGGTGAAGTCACCTGCGACGACACACAACGATCCCTGGCCCTCCGCGAGATGTAGGGGCACCCGGACGATCTGGTCCGATGATTGGGACTGGCTGTCCGACAAGATCGTCGCTTGTTCGAGCTCCATGCCCGAGGCGGCAATGACCTTGCCCTTCGCATCGACGACGAATCCAGAAATTGCACCGAAAAGGCGCACCGCCCAGAAGGCTGCCCGCTCCGCAATCACCTCACGGGTGGGAGTGAAGATGAGCAGGTCCTGCATGGCGGCCCTGAGCGCGTTTTCCTCGCTCATGCGCCAGATGCGGCGCAAGAGGGAGGGCGGCGACAGGCTGACATAGATGATTGGAACGACGGCGAGCGCGAGCAGCTGCGTCACGATGACGGCGGTGGGGCTCTGCAGGCTGCTCCCACCGAGCACGTCGACGAACAGGATGGCGATCAGCACGGCAAAACCAAAGCTCAGAAAACGCATTCGCGTCTTCTGCACGGCCGGAAGGCGATTGCTGGCCAGCCAGAACCGCACGATCGGCTCGCCCGTGAAGATCGCCCACGTCGTGACCAGGACCACGCCAAGCAGCGTCACCAGCACCGGGTTCGCATGCTGGAAGACAGTCACCGCGAGGACCCCGCACACGATCGACACGGCGAGCAGCACGGTTGCCGCGGTATGGAAGGTCCTGCTGAGCGGGATGAACTCGTTGCGGAACATCAGCACGAAATAGCCGGACAACATGAAGGCGATGACCACGACAAGCGATAAAAGAGGCGAGGAAGGCAACCGGCTCAGTGCCGCCACGACGGCCAGCGCGATCAGCGCGAGGGCGAGCTTCCCCTGGGCGCGGCCGCGATCGCGGTACCAGCGGTACCCGATCGCCGCCCCAAGGGCGACGAAACCGGCCGCCGTGAGGTCCTGGGCCAGGACGACCGCCTGGGTCAAGATTCCCCCTGTCCGCCCCCCCGACCCTGCTCGACCCAGACGGGAATCTGCCGCGCAATGTCAGCCGGCGTGACCCGTGACTTGACCAGATACTCGATGGCCCCCAGCGCGCGACCGCGGTCGATCATCGAGGGCTCCCCATAGTTCGAGAGGATGACGACCGGCGGGTGAGTTGGGTAGCGCTCGTTGAGAGCGGCCAGCACCTCGAACCCGCTTCGGTCGGGCAGAAGGAGATCGAGCAGGATGAGGTCGGGCGCCTCGCCTGTCAGGGTCGAGAAACCGATCTCGCCCGTGGTAGCGACCGTGACCCGAAAGCCGTCATGCTCGAACTGGAACCTGTACATGTCGCCGATCGAGGGATCGTCCTCGATCATCAAGACGTGGATCGGAGGGCCTTCGCGTCCCTGCAGGCGGTGGGCCAGCACGGCCCGGTTGCTCGGTCGGGCAATCGGCACCCCGGTCAGGTCCGGAAGCCAGACCGATGACGCCAAATGAAGGTCGGGCCATTCCGAGCCTAGAGATCCCGTCGCCATGCCACCCGCGGTGATCATAATGTTCGGTCTGGCCCCGTGGCTGCGGGGCATTCAGTGAATGCCTTTTGACGAACCTCGTAAAGGTTTGTAAGGTTTCAATGCGCAGGGGAAGAGATTGGCAACCGCACGCACGTTCAATTTGGAACTGGATGACGTCCTGGACAGGCTTCGTTCCGCCGCGGCGGAGCTTGAGCGCGCGGGCGATCCGGAGGAAATCGCCGAAACGGCGGCTGAGCTCCTCCTCGCCCTGACCAGGTCGTCGGAGGCAGTCATCGTGCTGGGCACAAGGTTCTTCTCGCGCGCTGCGGCCACCTCGCTGCAACTTGACGACGACGCGGTCGCGGAGGTTCTGGCGGCTGCCCGAGGGCGAACCGGCCGCGCCACCCAGGTCGAGCTCCACGCGGGCGGCGAGGTGATCGGAACGATGGCCGTGGCTCGGGCAACGGAATACACGGGATCCGACCGGCAGGCGATGGCGATATTCGCGTCCAACGTCGCCGCGGCGCTCGACAGCGCCGAAAAGCTCCGCAGCGCCGAGCGCGTCGAGCGCGCGCACGAGCTCGCCGTACAGGTCCTACTTGCCGTCTCGTCGCAGCCGGTCTCGGGTCAGAATCTCAGCGACTTCTACCGCCAGCTGGCGGAGACCTTCGGTGAGTTCGTGGGCGCCGACAAAGTCGTCTTCTGGCGGCTCCGCGATGACGGCAAGCTGGCCCCGATTCAGGGCGGCTTCGGCGTCGATCGCGCATTCCTCTCCAGGCTCAAGCCCACGCGATGCGAGCCTGACGGCGACGACCTTGCGAGTCGCGTGGTTTATCAGGACCTCATCTTCCGAGCCAACGCCGGCGAACCGCCGGAGTTCGGCTATGTGCTCGAGACCCTCGGCGTATCGAATGCGATCAGCGTGGCCTGGCGCGCGGGAGACGAGCGACTGGGCCTCATCGCCGCTTACGACTCGCGGCGGCCAACCGGTTTCTCGCGAGAAGACACGTGGGTGTTGCAGAAGGCGGCTCTGGCCGCCGGCCTTGTAACGGAGCTCAAACGAGCTCAAGACGACCTGTCGAAATCGGTCGAGCGCCTGACCAAGGTCGACAGCGCCCGTCAGATGCTGCTCAAGAACATGAGCACGGTCGTGGACAAGGAGCGCAAGCGCTTCGTGAGCGAGCTGCATGACGACGCGCTTCAAAAATTGACGGCGGCGGAATTGCAGGTGGCTCGGCTTGCGCCGGACGGCGTGATCGACCAGTCGGCGCTCGACGCGTTGAAAGCCGTGCTCGAGCAGACCGAGAGCGCCTTGCGCCGCCTGGTTTTCGAAGTCCGGCCGCCCGCGCTCGAAAGCCCTGATGGCCTCGCGCAATCGATCCGCGACCGGGTCGCGATGCTCGAGCACTCCGGCATCACGTGCGAGCTCGAGCTGGATCTCCCCACCGACCTCAACCTCGACGTTCGGTCGATGGTCTTTCGGCAGGTGGCGGAAGCGATCGGAAACGTGGAACGCCACTCGGAAGCGACGCTGGTCAAGGTCTCGGTCACCGAAGCCGACGGTGGCGTCACGGGAATCATCGAGGACAACGGGCTAGGCTTCGTTGTGGCCGACCGCAGCAATCTTCCCGGCCATCTCGGGCTTTTGGCGCTGCGTGAACGCGCCCTGATGGCGGGCGGCCGCTACAAGATCGAAAGCCAGCCGGGTTCTGGGGCGCGGATCGAGTTCTGGGTTCCCCTGGAGCAGTGAGTCAGGGCGTTACGGGAACCGGCTCCGCCGCGGGCGCCTTTGCTTCGCCGGCGCTCCGCCGCGCCCGATCCGGAACCGCGACCACGACCATCAGCCCCGCCGCCGCCACCGCCACGGTCGAGATCAAAAACATCGCGCGCGGCCCCATCGTCCCGTAGATCAACCCTCCTCCTAGCGAGCCGGCGATGGGCGCCAGCCCGAACAGGACGGACTTCATCAGCGCCTGTCCCGTCGCCCGGAGGTGCGCCGGTGACAGCTCATCGGCGATCACCACCGACGCGACGTAGGTCAGCGCGAAGGCGACGCCGACAGCGAGCTTGAGCAGCGCCGCGGTAAACGCATCGGAGACGAACGCCCAGGCGATGAAGACGACCACATACACGGCGCACCCGATCGCGTAGAGGCCGCGGTGACTCAGCCGCCTGGTGAGGACGTGCGTGTATCCCATCGTCGGTATCTCGGTCAGGGCCTGGAAGGCAGCCGCAGCCCCGATGATCAAGGCGCCGCCGCCGAGAAAGCTGATACGCAGCGTGAGAAAGTTCTGGGTCGCGGCCAGCGACGCGCCGAGCAGGAACGCGCTGGCGAGAAATCCGACCATGGCGACCGGCACCTTTGGAACCCGACGGGGCACACCCGCAAGCGGTGGGAGCTCAACCGACTCAATGGCCTGGACCGGTTTTAGGAAGCGCCACACCCACATTCCAAAGAGCAGGGTCAGCGGCGCGTACACAAAAGGCATGAGCCGGAGGCTGATGACCTGAAAGACCGCGCCCGACAGGGTGACGGACCCCGCCCAGCCGGCGCTCATCCGCAGGCGAATGCGCGCGTAGTCGGTGCGGGGAGCTTTGCGCAGTCTGCGCAGAGTGATCGGGTCCAGGAGCATGAAAGGCGCTCGGGCGAGCCAGAGCACCACGATCACCGCCGCCAGCACGAGCGCCCCTTTGGTCAGCGCCAGGAGAAGGGAAGCCAGAGCGGCGGCAGCGCTCGCGACAACCAGGATTCGCTCCGGACGAAGCCGGCGATCGGCGAGGTAGGCCCAGCTCATGCCCGCGACCAGCGAGGCGAGCGCGGCCGCGGCCAGGACTGCGCCGATCAGCTGCGCGGAAAGGCCGCGCTGGAGGAGGAAAAGTGGGATGAATGGGAGCAGCGTCCCGTCGGCGACTCCGATCAGGACGTAGGCCCAATTGAGGCCGCGGATCTCTAGGTTGGGCTCACCCTGATGGGTCGTGGGTCTCGGCAAGTGACTTGGGCACGACCATACGCCATGCGTCCATCACTAGCTCATGCATCTCTTTTTTGTCCAGAGCAGCGAGGCGGGCGAGGACCCAGTGGTAGCGGAGATCGGATGCGATGGGCTGCATGAACTTGTCCGGCGAGCCCCCGATGAGCCAATCCCTCTCTTCCTTGGGGAAGGCGAATCCCATCACGGTCTCGTCTCGAGAGAAGGCCAGGTAGACGATGCGGCCGACCCGAAACTTCACTCGACCGCCAACGATCGCCTCGTAGCTCCTGGGTAGAGTCGACGCAAGCGCCCGCACGTCGTGGATGGTCACCATGGACGCGGTTCAGCTTCCAGTCAGGGTCGGCGTGCCGTCCTGCACGACTTCGAGGTCGAGCCACATACCGCTCGCCTCGCTACCTCGGACCAGTGAGGCGATGCGGTAGGCGCCCGCCGTCTGAGGCGTAAAGGCGAAGCTTGCGGACTGGCCCGGGTCCAGGCCTCGGGTTGGGTCCGGCGTCGTCCAGCCGGACTGTACCGGCTGCGTGTCGCTGCCGGATGCAACCACCGCGCACGAGTTCGGCACGGTCGAGTGGTTGGCGCACTGCACCGTGACCTCCCAGCCCACAGGGACGGTCAGGACGAGCGAGCCATTTCCGTAGCCGTCGTAGTTGAACTGGTAATCGGTGGCTGGGTAGCCGGCGATCAGGGTCACGATTGCGGTCTTGGTCTTGGCGTCGACCTTGAGGTACTGCTTGGGGTCGGGCGGCGTACCAGAGCCCGTTCCCGTCACGGGGTCGCACGCGGTAGCCACCACGATGAGCAGCGTCGCGAGCAAGAATGATCGGGCCGTGACAAAGCCTCCGCCTCGCCTGGTGTTGTGGTGGGAGTCACTCGAGACGTGGAAGCAGCTCG
>Ga0209160_1002966_pt1 | contig 14029 bp, 8 predicted proteins | sample GraSoiAngelo_153_FD_186167 | JGI IMG/M metagenome (GOLD analysis project Ga0209160, IMG submission 186167) | Grasslands soil microbial communities from the Angelo Coastal Reserve, California, USA - 14_1009_12_40cm (SPAdes) (version 2) | ecosystem: Environmental > Terrestrial > Soil > Grasslands ...
CCGGCAGGGAGCCCTCGCGCAGACGTTCGTCCGCAGTGCTCCGGCGGTCTGGAGTCGCGAGCTGCGCCGCGAGGATTTCGAGGAGCTGCCCGCCCGCATGGTCAGTGAGATCGCCGCCGGCGTTGCGCTGCTGCGCCAGTTCGCCGCCGAGCACGCCGCTCGTCTCCTCCTGCACGGGCTCTTCTTCATCGGCCTGATGCTCCTGACACGGGGCGCCAGATCGTGGGCTCGCGGCTCGGCAAGCGGGGGCGCGCCCCCGTCGGCCGCCGTGTTCGATCGCCCGTATTCCGCGGCCGCCGTGGCGGCCCTGGTGTCGGTGCTCTGGATCTATCCGTACCGGCCCCGCACGTTCGGCGACGTGTCGGGGATCGTGTTGCTGCTGCCGCTGCTCCGGATCATCCAGCCGCTGATCCCGCGTGCGATGGCCCCCGCGCTCTACGCATTCGCGGGCCTGGTGGTCGTGGATCGCGTTCGAGCCCAGCTGGTGGTCACGACCCTGGGCGATCAGATCATCCTGATGCTGGAGATGTTCGCCGCCAGCGTCGTGCTGACGTGGCTCCTCGCCTCCCCGAGGCTCGCCGGTGCGCTCGCGGCGGAAGGGACGACGCCCCGCCGGCGGCGCGCCCAGGCCGTCGTCGCCGGGTTCTGTCTCGTCGTCTGCGTCGCGTCGTTCGCGACTGCTGCCCAGGGGACCGTGCGCCTGGCTCGATTCCTCGGATCGGGCCTGCTCATCGATGTCTTCCTGGCGCTCGCCGTCTATGCCGCGTTGAAGGTCGCGGACGGTCTGCTCGCCTTCGCGTTCCGAACGTGGCCGCTGCGCCAGCTCGGGATGGTCGCGCGGCATCGCGATCTGCTGGAGCCGCGGGCCCACCGCGTGCTCTGCTCGATCATGGCCGGCACCTGGATGCTCGCGATCCTCAGCCACCGCGGCCTGCTGGATCCTGCCGCGACGCTCGGGCGAGCGGCGCTGGCTGCCGAGCTGCGGCGCGGCGGCATCGGCATCTCGCTGGGCGACGTCCTGGTGTTCTTCGTCACCGTCTGGCTGGCATTCCTGCTGTCCTCCTTCGTCCGATTCCTGCTCGAGGAGGACGTGTTCCCACGCCTGAGACTCGCCCGCGGGGTCTCGTACACGATCTCGAGCCTGCTGCACTACACGCTCCTCCTGCTCGGCTTCCTGCTGGCGATCGCGGCGCTCGGGCTGGACCTCAACAAGGTGACGATTCTGGCGGGGGCCTTCGGAGTGGGTCTCGGGTTCGGACTGCAGGGCATGGTGAACAACTTCGTCTCGGGGTTGATCGTGCTCCTCGAGCGACCGCTGCAAGTGGGCGACACGATCCAGATAGGGGACGTGGCGGGCCAGGTGCGTCGGATCGGCATCCGCTCGACCACGGTGCAGACGGCGGTGGGCGCCGAGGTCATCGTCCCCAACGCGAGCTTGGTGGCCGAGAAAGTGACCAACTGGACGCTCTCGAGCCGCGTGCGACGCATCGACGTGCCGGTCGGGGTGGCCTACGGCACCCCGCCCGAAAAGGTGCTGGAGCTGCTGCGCGGGGTGGCGGCGGCGCACCCGGACGTGCTCGCCAAGCCGGCGCCCGAGGCCCTCTTCCTGGAATTCGCGGACAGCGCGCTGAAGTTCGAGCTGCGGGCGTGGACGGGCGACTTCGACCGGTGGCTGACGATCAAGAGCGACTTGAACGTCGCCGTCTACGCGGCGCTGCTGGACGCTGGAATGGAGATCCCCTTCCCTCAGCGGGAGGTGCGTCTGCGGCGAGACTGAGCGTGGCGCCGACGTGCTGTGACATGCGTTGAGCCCCCGCGTAGGACAAAGGTCCAATAGAGGGGCCGCGTCCGAGTGCATAGAGTCCGAGCCAACTGCACTGCACCAGTGCGACGAGGTCGATCCTTCATCTCAAGCGACAAGGAGCGGCGCGATGGACGCGAAGACCGAGAAGGCCAACCACGCGACCCCGGAAACGGAACGTCTCATCGCGGCGCGCGAGCAGAAGATTCCCTGGAAGAAGTGGGGTCCGTATCTGAGCGAGCGCCAGTGGGGCACCGTTCGCGAAGACTACAGCGACAACGGCGACGCCTGGAACTTCTTCACTCACGATCATGCGCGCTCGCGCGCCTATCGCTGGGGGGAAGACGGATTGGCGGGCTTCTCCGACGACAAGCAACGGATCTGTTTCGCCCTCGCCCTGTGGAACGGCAGGGACCCGATCCTCAAGGAGCGTCTCTTCGGATTGACGAACAGCGAAGCCAACCACGGCGAGGACGTCAAAGAGTACTACTTCTATCTCGACTCGACGCCGACCCATTCGTACATGAAGTATCTCTACAAGTACCCGCAGGCGGCGTATCCCTACGCCGACCTGGTGGACACCAACGGGCGGCGCAGTCGCAACGAGTTCGAATATGAGCTGCTCGACACCGGCGTCTTCAAGGAGAACCGCTACTTCGACGTGTTCGTCGAGTATGCCAAGGCAGCGCCGGAGGACATCCTGATCAAGATCACGGTCTGCAACCGTGGCCCGGAGGAAGCCGAGCTGCAGGTGCTGCCGACCTTGTGGTTCCGCAACGACTGGGCGTCATGGCTGGCGCACCCCGCCGCGAAGCCGATCCTGCGGGAAATCAAGGGACCGGCGGGCGCGAGCACGCTCGCGGCAAAGCATGCCGTCCTGGGGACGTATCATCTGTTCTGCGAAGGCGACGTCCCGCTGCTCGTGACCGAGAACGAGACCAACCACGCCCGGCTCCACCTCGACTATGTGGACGCTGGCCCGTACCTCAAGGACGGCATCAACGACTACGTGGTCCACGGGCGGAAGGAGGCGGTGAACGCCGCGCGGCAGGGCACCAAGGCGGCGGCGCACTACCAGCTGAGGGTCGGCCCCGGCGAGTCGGCGACGGTGCGGCTGCGCTTGACCGCCCAGGCGACGGCCGGGGCGCGCCCCTTCGGACAGGCCTTCGACGACATCCTGGCCACGCGCCTTCAGGAGGCGAACGAGTTCTACAAGTCGGTGACGCCGCCATCCGTTTCGCCGGATGAGGCCAACGTGATGCGCCAGGCGATCGCCGGCATGCTGTGGTCCAAGCAGTATTACTCCTTCGACGGCGATGCGTGGCTGGAAGAGCACCGCGCTCACCCGCTTCATCACGGCAGCCGCGAGTTCCGGAACCGCGAGTGGTTCCACATGATCAACGACGACATCATCTCCATGCCCGACAAGTGGGAGTATCCCTGGTACGCGGCCTGGGACCTCGCCTTCCATACCGTGCCGATCGGGATCGTGGACCTCGACTTCGCCAAGGAGCAGCTGCAGCTGATGCTGCGCGGGCACTACCTGCACCCGAACGGGCAGGTCCCCGCCTACGAGTGGAACTTCAGTGACGTGAACCCGCCGGTGCACGCCTTCGCCACCCTGTTCCTCTACCGCACCGAGCAGGCGCAGCGCGGCCAGGGAGACGTGAACTTCCTCCGTAACGCCTTCACCAAGCTCTTGCTGAACTTCACGTGGTGGGTGAATCGCAAGGACCGCTTCGGCAAGAACGTGTTCGAGGGCGGCTTCCTTGGTCTCGACAACATCGGCGTCTTCGACCGCAGCGCGCCGCTGCCGACCGGGGGTCATCTGGAGCAGGCCGACGGCACCGCATGGATGGCGTTGTTCACGCAGAACATGCTCGAGATCGCCATGGAGCTCGCTGCCCACGACTCCAACTACGAGGACATGGCGTTCAAGTTCACCGAGCACTTCCTCTACATCGCCGCGGCCATGAACAAGCCCGGGCAGGACGGCATGTGGGACGAGGAGGACGGCTTCTACTACGACCTGCTGCGGCTCCCCGACGGCCGCGCGACCCGGCTCAAGGTTCGGTCACTGGTGGGGCTGCTGCCCTTGTGCGCCACGACGGTGATCGAGGCGTGGCAACGGCAGCGCGTTCCGGTCGCAGCGGCCGCCTACCAGGCACGCGCGCGCCAGATGCCGGAGCTCCTCGAGACCATCCACCCCACCGGCCCCGGTCACTTCGGGGTGGCCGACCGCGGAATCATGGCCCTCGTCACCCCGGAGCGGCTGCGGCGAATCCTCTCCAAGATGCTCGACGAGAACGAGTTCTTGAGCCCCTACGGCATCCGGTCGATCTCGAGATTCCACGCGCAGCATCCGTACGTGTTCCACGCCGACGGCCAGGAGTATCGGGTGGACTATCTCCCGGCCGAGTCGAACACGGGAATGTTCGGCGGCAACTCGAACTGGCGGGGGCCGGTCTGGATGCCGATGAACGTCATGCTCATCCGGGCGCTGCTGAACTTCTATCTCTTCTACGGGGACAGCTTCAAGATCGAATGTCCGACCGGTTCAGGCACGCTGATGAACCTCTTCGAGGTCGCCCGGGAGATCTCGCAGCGCCTGACCCGCATCTTCCTGCGTGATGCCGGCGGCAAGCGTCCGGTCTACGGGGGCGCGGAGACATTCCAGTCCGACCCGCACTGGCGCGACTACGTTCTCTTCTACGAGTACTTCCACGGGGACAACGGCGCGGGCCTGGGCGCCAGTCATCAGACGGGATGGACGGGAGTGGTGGCGAAGCTGATCCAGCTCTTTGGCTCGCTCGATGCGAAACAGGCGCTGGAGGGTGGCAAGGCCGCCGTCTTCGTCAGAGGCGAGGGGGGATAACCTGGCCGACTACCCACTCCTTGTATTCGCAATCTCTCTGCTCGCGCTGTGGCTCTCGGCGCGGAGCGGAGCCGCCGTCGCCAGGCGATGGCAAATCCTCGGTGAAGAGGCGCGCCCCGACTTCGGTGTCATTCTGGGCGCCACGCTCACGCTGCTCGCCCTCATCATAGGGTTCAGTTTTTCGATGGCCATTAACCGTTACGATCAGCGCAAGAACTACGAGGAGGCGGAGGCGAACGCGATCGGCACGGAATACCTGCGGGCCGATCTGCTACCGGCCGCGGACGCGGCGAAGGTGCGTACGTTGCTCAAAAGCTACCTCGATCAGCGCGTCTTGTTTTATACCACTCGCAATGCGCACCAGCTCCGACAGATCCATGCCGACACTGCCAAGTTGCAGGCCGATCTGTGGTCGGCTGTTCAGGCGTCGGCTGCGGAGCGTCCGGCGCCCTTGGTGATGTTGGCCGTCGCTGGCATGAACGACGTGTTGAACGCGCAGGGTTACACGCAGGCTGCGTGGTGGAACCGAATCCCCATTGCAGCGTGGTGCTTCATGGCCGCCATCGCCATCGGCTGCAACCTGATGGTCGGCTATGGTACTCAGAAGGTCAAAGCGGAATTCACCCTGCTCCTCGTGCTCCCCCTGCTGGTGTCGGTTTCGTTTTTCCTCATCGCAGACATCGACAGCCCGCGCGGCGGTGCCATTCACGTGAATCCGCAGAACCTGGTCAGCCTTGCCCAGTCCTTGACGGCTCACTGACCGGCCACCGCCGCGCGGACGCGGGGAGCGCAACGCTCTGTGGCTGAAGGGCGACACAGGACGAGCACGCGCTTGATCATCGCTGCATCACCACGCCGACCCCGGAGAAACGCCTCCCGCCGCCGCCCGACGCAGCACCGCTCGTCCCAACGATGGAAAGCACGAGCACCAGCGCGGAAAGGATCGCGACGGCTCGCCGTCTCATGGCATGGCCACGGCGTCCGATTCATTCGCGGAACGGCGGGGACGAGCGCGGTCCCGTTCGCCTGGGCGGTCCTCACGCCCGCCGGAGCGGACGTCACGCTTGGCCTTCAACCTTGACACCAGGTCCGGGTAGCCCGAACGCGCGATGATCGTGTTGAACTGCGCGCGGTAGTTGGCGACCAGGCTGATACCCTCGATCCTCACGTCAACCGCGCGCCAGCCCTCGACCTGCTGGAACAGGCGGTAGTCGACTGGGATCTTCGTCCCCTGCCGCGTGACGATCCTGGTTTTCACGAGCGAGAGGTTGCCGTCGGTCGTCTCGCCGACATAGAGGATCGGCTCGCCCGTGTACTCCTCGATCGTGGTGATGTAAGACTTCTCCAGCAGGTCGGTGAACAGCGCGATGAATTCCTGGCGCTCGGCGGGCGTGCGCGCCGCCCAGTGGGTGGCGAGGCTCCGTCGAAGAGCTCATTCGCCACGGTCCGGATCGCGCGCCGGCGCTCGACCGTCTTCGCGCTCGTCTTCAAGTCGGGATCCGCCAGGATCTTCAGCACCGCATCGATCGATTCATGAACGTGATCGGCGGCCGGTCCCGCCGCGGCGGCTCCGACCGTCCACAGCACGAGCAGCCCGGCCAGCGCGATCCGAAGGAGTCGCGTCATGATCCGCATGCTCCCAGGCAGCGCCCGGTCACGCTATGGGACCTTGGTCGAAGGCCGTTGTCGCGTTTCCGGTCACTCCGGTCCGATCGTCCGAAGGGGCCCGGGGCCTTCACGACTTGACCGCCCGACGATCACGGATGCAGTATCGAGCCGATGACCCGAGAGCCTGCGGGTTTCCGGGGACTCCGCACGGCAGCGGCCGCGCTCGGCGTGTGCGTCGGCTACTACGTCGGCGCGCATTTCGGCTTTCTCCTTCGGTTCCCGCCCATGACGCCCTCGGTCATGTGGCCGCCCAACGCGATCCTGACGACCGCACTGTTGCTCGCGCCGCCACGGCACTGGTGGATCTATCTGTTCGCAGCCTTGCCGGCGCATCTGGCCGCAGAGCTGGGGGCCGGATGGCCGACGTCGCTGGTGCTGATCCTTTTCGCCACCAACTGCAGCGAGGCATTGTTCGCAGCCTGCGGCGTCCGGTGGCTCAGCGACACGCCGACGCGTTTCGACACGCTGCGCCGGGTAGTCGTCTTCATCATCGCGGCCGTCATCGTGGCGCCCTTCCTCTCGTCCTTCCTGGATGCCGCAGCGGTCGCGGCGGTTTTGAGGGAGCCGTACTGGAGCGTCTGGCAGACCCGGCTCTTCTCCAACGCCCTCACCGAGCTGACCGTCGTGCCAGCGCTCGTCATCGCCGCTACCCGTGGGAGCGCCTGGCCCCGGCCCATGTCGCTCGCCCGCACGGTCGAAGCGGCGTGTCTCGGCGCGCTGCTCCTGATTGCGGGGATCGCTGTGTTCACGGGATCCGCAGAGAGCGGCACTCTTTCGGGGCAAATGGGAACGCCCTTTGCCGTCGTCCTACCGTTCATGCTCTGGGCCGCGGTTCGCTTCGGCCCCGGTGGCGCCAGCAGCGCACTGCTGACGACGGCGCTGCTGTCGATCTGGGGCGCCACCCACGGACGGGGACCGCTCGGCACGCTGCCGATCGCCGAAGGCGTCCTGCCGCTCCAGATTTTTCTGATCACGATCGCGATCCCCCTCATGTGCCTGGCCGCGCTGATCGAGGAGCGCCGGCGAGCGGAAGACACACTGGGCGAGCGGCTACGCTTCGAACAGATGCTCTCGAACCTCTCCGCGTCGTTCGTGAACCTGCCTGGTCACTCGATGGACGGCGCGTTCGAGATCTGGCTGCGACAGCTCGGCGAGTTTCTCCGGATCGATCACGTCCTGCTCTTCCAGTTCGCCGGCGACGGCGAGGAGCTCGTCGTCGCCTCTACCTGGACTGATCCGGAAGTCCGGCACCGGTTCGAGGATTCAGGGGAGGCCCCGACGCAGGGTGAGCCGTGGCACCAGCTGGTACTCTTCTCGCCCGCGGCCGAGCCGCCGCTGGAACCCGTTCGAGATCCGGGCTCGCGCGCCGGGCTCGACGTCCGGTCGAGCTTGACCATCCCGCTCGAGGCCGGCGGCGAGGCCCTGGGGGCCCTGTGGTTAGGCAAGCTCACGGCCGAGCGGACGTGGTCGAATGAGCTCGTTCAACGATTGCGGTTGGTCGCGGGGGTCTTTGCGAGCGCCCTGGCCCGCCGGAAAGCCGATAATGCCCTGCGCACCAGCGAGGGGATGAAGTCAGCCATCCTGGCGTCCCTGCCCAGCCGCGTCGCAGTCCTGGATCGCGAAGGCCGGATCATCGCCGTGAACGAGAGCTGGATACGGCGGCCGTCTGAGGAGGCGACATGGGACGCGCGGCTCGGGGTAGGCGCGAATTACGTCGCGACCTGCCGGCATCTCGCGAGCGCGGCGGTACCGTTCGCGCAGGTCGCGCTCGCCGGTGTCGAGAGGGTGCTCGATGGCTCGCTTGCGAGCTTCGCCCTCGAGTACGCGTGCGGCGATCCGGTCGCCGACCGTTGGTTCGCGATGTCCGTCGTGCCCCTGAACCGTCATCAAGGCGGAGCCGTCATTTCGCACACCGACGTGACGGAGCGCAAGCTCGCGGAGATCGACGCCGAGCGCAGTCGCCGGGACCTCGCGCACTTCACGCGGAGGACGACGATCGGCGAGCTGACCGCATCGTTGGCCCACGAGCTGAACCAGCCCCTGACCGGAATCCTGACCAACGCCGAGGCCGCCCAGCGGTTTCTCCACGTCACGCGCCTGGATCGAGACGAGCTGCGCTCGATCATGTGGGATGTCATCCAGGACGCCAAGCGGGCCGGCGACGTCATCAAACGCGTGCGAGATTTCCTGCACAAGGGCGAGCCCGAGACGATGCCGCTCGACCTCAATGCGCTGATCCAGGGCGTGACGAAGCTCGTGAACAGTGACGCGGTCATTCGCAATGTGACGGTCACGCTCGAGCTCGACCCCAACCTGCCGCTCGTGACCGGCGACTCCGTACAGTTGCAGCAGGTCGTCCTGAATCTCATGCTCAATGCCATGGAAGCGATCGGGGAGGGCGAGTGCGCCGAGCATCGCCTGGTCGTCCGGACTGATTGTCCCGACACCGAGAGCGTCCGCGTCGCGGTCGAGGACTCGGGCCCAGGACTCCGCGACGATACCCAGGAGCAGATCTTCGAGCCGTTCTTCACGACGAAGCGCGACGGCATGGGGATGGGACTGGCGATCGCGCGATCGATCATCGAGGCGCACGGCGGTGTCATCTGGGCCACGAACAATGCAGGCGGCGGAGCGACCTTCCACTTCATCGTGCCGCTGGTTGGCGCGCCGGCAGCGTGACTGAGTCCCAGCCAACCGTCTTCGTCGTGGACGACGATCTCTCCGTGCGACGCGGCCTGGAGCGCCTGCTGCGATTGGCGGGCTACCGCGTTGAGACGTTCACGTCGGCGCGGGAATTCTTGGAGCGCGTCGCGCCCGACGGGCCGAGCTGTCTCGTGCTCGACGTGCGGATGCCCGAGCAGACCGGCTTCGAACTCTACGAGGCGCTGGCGGCACGGGGCCGCCCCCTTCCCGTCATCTTCATCACCGGCCATGGCGACATTCCGATGGCCGTGCGGGCCATGAAGGCCGGCGCCGTGGACTTCCTGACGAAGCCCTTCGACGTCGAGGCCCTGTTCGACGCGGTCCGCCAGGCGCTGGCCCGCGCGTCGTAGGGTTCCCGTTAGCGAAGCGCTGCCATGAATCACAGTGGACACACGTCGGTGGTGGATCGGCCAGCGGTCGTATGCGCCGACACATGGGACCTTGGTCGTATAGTGCCAGCAGCGTCACTACCCCTACGATGACGGCTCGATCCGAGGGCACTACGCGAGGACAGAGGACACCGCCATGACGACGTCGGTCAGGACACTCGGCACCTTCACCAGCGGTCTCGCAGCACTCGCCACCATCCCGGCCACCCCCCTGGCCACGCCGATCAACGCGTCGGCGGCTTTCGATGGCTCGACGGCGCGGCGCTGCGCCATCAGCACGATCACGCAGTGTGACGGTACGGGTCTGTGGCAGCGCCACACGGGTTCGTGGCGCCCCGACTTGCCGTCGTTGCTGCGGGTCAACGTCGGCCAGTGGCTGATCACCGACGGTCAGGACAGCGGCCGGAAGACCGAGATGACGTCGGCGGCGCATCTGGACGGCCGTGTCATCGTGTACGTGGACGAGCACGGCCGCGGCCGGGTGGCGACCATCGCAGAGGTCACGGGCCAGATGTCCGCCGACGACCTCACCTTTCCTGTCTGTGGAGCCTGCCCGTCTCCCTGATCGCGATGACGGACAGCGGAGGCCGCGCGCGCCGTGTCTCCCCTCCAGCCGGGACCGAACGGCGGGACATCGAAGGCGTCGTTGCCGTACGCTTACCGAGCCCGAGCCCGCGTGACGGCGCTGAGCGAAGCGGAGCGATGAACGACGCGATCGTGTACGTGGTGGATGACGATGAGTCGGTCTGCCGTGCCCTGGCGCGACTCATTCGCTCGGTGGGACTCACCGCCGAGACCTTTCGGTCGGCCAAGGCATTTCTCGACTACCCCCCTGTTGAGCGTCCGGCATGTCTCGTCCTCGATATCCGACTCCCCGGCCCGAGTGGTCTGGATGTGCAGGAGGCGCTGAGTCAGGCGGGGCGCGACCTCCCCATCATTTTCATTACCGGCCACGGTACCGTGCCGACCACGGTCCGTGCCATGAAGGGCGGGGCCCTCGATTTCCTGCAAAAGCCTTTCAATGATCAGGAATTGCTCGACTGCGTCCAGCGGGCTCTGGCCAGGAGCCGGCAGCGTCTGGTCGAGCGGGCCGAGCGCACGAAGCTGCAAGGCCGCCTGGATACCCTCACGCCTCGCGAGCGCGAAGTCCTGATGCAGGTCATCACGGGCAAGCTGAACAAGCAGATTGCCAGCGATCTGGGCATAGCCGAGAAGACCATCAAGGTTCACCGGGGTCGCGTCATGCAGAAGATGCAAGCGAGCTCCGTCGCGGACCTCGTTCGGATGGTGGAGAAGCTCGACGTTTCTTAGGCTGCCGGCCAATCGCCAGACCGGCCACAGCCTCGACGACCGGCGCCACAGGGCCCTTTCACTGAGTCGGCATCCAGGAGTAGACTACGAGCCGACTCGGTGAACCGAGGGCCCTCTTCCGACGCGCTGAATGCGCGGCCACCCACTGCGTCGAAATGCTCATCGTGAGTCAGCGCATCGCGGTTGTCGACGACGATCCTTCGATCCTCCGCGCCCTGCGGCGGCTGTTGGGCGCCGTAGGCTTCACGGTGAATACCTTTGGCTCCGGCGAGGAACTCCTCGCGTGGGAGGGCCTCGGGACGATCGACTGTCTGATCCTCGACGTGCACCTGGCGGGACTCAGCGGCTTCGACGTGGAAGAGCGCCTTACCGACGTGCAGCCGTCCCTCCCCATCGTGTTCATCACGGCGCACGACGACGAGGCCACTCGCGACCGAGCCCGCACGGCCGCCAACGCCCAGTATCTTCGTAAGCCCTTCGACGAACACGGCTTGATCCAGGCGATCCGCACGGCGCTCGGCGACGCCTGAGGCGGCTGCAGCGTTACGCTGCTGGCCCGGGTCGGCGACGGTCGGCCATGCGGTAACCGAAGGTCATGGGTGCCATGCGACCTTGGTCCCATCGATCACGACGGTCAGGCGGGGTACATTCCGGGGCACAGGATCGCCGGATGAACGATCCGCCGACCGGAGCGTCGCTGTCCCGCGTGGTTCGGGTGTCGATCAAGCGTCCCGGCCTCACGATCGGCGTCTGTCTCACGCTGGCGCTGGCAGGGCTGGTCGTGACCGCCCGCCACCTGACGTTCCAGACCTCCTCGGTGGAGCTGCTGCCGCCGAATCACATCTACGTCCAGCGCTTCAAGGAGTACCTCCGCGATTTCGGCGAGCTCAACGATATCGTGATCGCGATCGAGGCGCCCAGCCCGTCACGGGCGGAGGTCTACGCCGACCGGCTCGCCACCGAGATCAAGCGGCTGCCCGGAGCCGGCCGAGTTGCGTATCGCGTCGACCCCGACCTGTTCGCCGGACAGGCCCTGCTCTACCTGTCCACGCCGGAGCTCGACGATCTCGCCGACAAGGTCCGGTTGCACCGGCCCTTCATCGAGCGGTACGCCGCGCGGCCCACGCTGGCCGAGCTCCTGGACGCCATCGGCGACGAGATCGCGCGCCGCCTGGCCCTCGGCTTCGTCGATCTCGGTCTCGATGGCGGCGGGACGGAGAAGGTCGATGCCGGGTTCGTCGACGCCCTGCTCGGCGTGGTCGCCGAGGGGGTCGAGGGCGTCGGTGTCGGGGCCTCGCCGTGGGCCCGCGTCTTCACCAGCGCGGCCGAGCACGAGCGCTCGGGGTACTTCTTCTCCGCTGACGACCGGCTGCTCTTCTTGCTCGTCGAGCCCCGACGGGAGGCCGCCAACTTCACCGACAACGAGCACTTCATCGCGGCAATCCGCGGCGCCATCCGGACGCTGCGGGCGACGTACCCCGACGTCGCCGCCGGCGCCACCGGGACGCCCGCGCTGTCGAACGACGAGATGCTGACCGCGTTCCGCGACAGCACGATGGCGACGCTGCTCGCCGTGACCCTGACGGTCGCCGCCCTCTTCCTCGTGATGCGGTGTGCCGTGGCGCCCCTCGTCATGACGGCCGTCCTGCTCGCGAGTCTCGCCTGGTCGCTCGGCATCATCACGGCCACCGTGGGGCACCTGACCGTCTTCTCGGTGATGTTCATATCCCTCCTGATCGGCATCGGCATCGACTACGGGGTCTATCTCTTCTTCCGTTACGAGGAGGAGCTCGGGCTCGGTCGCACACCGCAGCAGGCTCTCGACGCGACCGCGGCGGGCTCCGGTCCCGGGATCCTGTTCGGGGCCCTCGCTGCCGCCGGGACGTTCGGTGTCCTGATGCTCACCGAGTTCCGCGGCATCCAGGAGTTCGGCTTCGTCGCCGGCATCTCCATCCTGATGGCCTTCATCGCCATGCTCACGCTCTTTCCCGCCCTGCTGGTGACGATGCACCGGCGTCCGGTGCCGGCCCCGGCGGCCGCCGGGGCCGGCGGGGCCGCCGACGTCCCGCTCCTGGGCCATCTGCTGCGCCGTCGGGTATCGATCCTCATCGTGGCGGCGGCGCTGACCAGCGGCGCCCTGCTCGCGCTGCCGGCCGTACGGTTCGACTACAGCCGCCTGAATCTCCAGGCCCGGGGAACGGAGTCGGTGATCTGGGAGCGGAAGATCATGGAGTCACGCCGCTCCGGATTCGCGGCTCTCGCCACCGCCGACTCGCTCCCCGAGCTGAAGGCGAAGCAGGAGGCCTTTTCCGCGCTCCCGGCCGTGTCCGAGCTGGTGAGCGTGCTCAAGCTCGTCCCCGCCGACCAGGACGCAAAGATCGCCGCCGTGCGGCGCCTGGCCCCGCTGGTGGCGGACGTCCACCTCGGCCACGAGTCGGCCGTCGACGTGGCCGCGATCCGGACCGCGCTGGCCACGCTGCGCCACCGTCTCACGATCGCCGCGGTGGAGGCCGAGGGACGGACGGCAGCGGCAACGTTGCGCTCGGCGCGCGACCGGGCGGACGCTCTCCTCGGCCGGCTGCAGCGTGGCGACGCTGAGCTGGCGTCCCGCCTCGCACAGGTCCAGGCGAGCCTGCGCGACGACTTTGCGGCGAAGCTCGGCACGCTGCAGGACAATCTCGCCCCGCGGCACGTGACGGTGCGCGAGCTGCCACCCGACCTGACGCGAAAGTTCATCGGCGCCAGCGGGCGCCTGCTCATGCTGATCTACCCGGCCATTGACACCTGGGACCGTGACGGGGCCCGGGAGTTCGTCCGGCAGCTGCGCTCTGTCGACGCCGCCGTCACCGGCTCGCCGGTCATCAGCTATGAGGCGAGCCGGCTGGTGGAGGCGGCGTACTGGCATGGCACCCTGTACGCCGCTGCGCTCGTCGCGGTGCTCGCGGTGGTCATGCTGCGGCGCCCCCTGGACGCCGTCCTCGCGCTGGTGCCGATGGCGCTCGGCACCCTGTGGACGATCGGATTCATGCCCGTGCTGGGTCTGTCGTTCAACCTCGCCAATGTCTGGGGGCTGCCGCTGATCATCGGGGCCTCGGCCGAGTACGGTCTCAACGTCGTGCTCCGGTATCGTGAGCGGACCGTCGCCGGGGGCGTCCTGTTCCCGCGCAGCGGGATCCTCGCCGTCGTGCTCAACGGCCTCACGAACATGGCGGGCTTCGGGAGCTTGATGGTCGCCCGCCACCAGGGCATCTTCGGCCTGGGGCTGTTCCTCACGATCGGCAG
>Ga0209160_1002972_pt1 | contig 14019 bp, 9 predicted proteins | sample GraSoiAngelo_153_FD_186167 | JGI IMG/M metagenome (GOLD analysis project Ga0209160, IMG submission 186167) | Grasslands soil microbial communities from the Angelo Coastal Reserve, California, USA - 14_1009_12_40cm (SPAdes) (version 2) | ecosystem: Environmental > Terrestrial > Soil > Grasslands ...
CAACGTGACGTTGACGGTATCCGATGGGGCGTTAAGCGCCACCTCGGACCCGTTCGAAGTCCATGTAGTCCCGGTCGTCGGAGGCCTGGGTTGGGTGAATGGAACGGTCAAAGATAGCACGACCCAAGTCGCGATTTCCGGGGCCGGCGTTCGCACGTCTCCCGGGAGTTACGCCGCCTTGACGGATTCAACCGGGGCGTACAGCATCCTGCTTCCGGCCGGGACGTACGCCGTGACGGCCAGTGCGTCTCTGTACGAAAGCAAGACTACGACGGGCGTGACCGTCTCCGCGAATGCGATGACGGCGGTGAACTTCCTCCTCATCCCGGCTCGAGGGTGGATCGCGGGCACCGTACGAAGCGCCGCCGGGAACACCCCGATCGCCGGAGCCGCGATCTACATTTATGCGAGCGGCGGACAGCAGTACGCGGTGAGCGCGAATAGCCAAGGGTCGTACAACAAGTCTCTCACGCCAGGGACTTACTCCGTCAACGCGAGTGCGACCGGTTACTTGTCGAGCAACAAGACCGGCATCGTGGTCGTGGATGGACAAACGAAGACCGTCGACTTCTCCTTGAATCCGCTGGCTCAGCCGCCAGCGGGGTTGTCGCCCCTCGTCATTGCCGGCACCGCGCTGGGCATCGTCGCCGTGTTGGTGGCGGTCGCCGTTTTCCTGAGGATGCGCCGCCGGAAGAAAGAGGAGGAAGAGGGCAAAATCGAAGTCCCGAGTCGATGATCGCCGGGAGCGATCGGGCGAGCAGCATCGGCCGCGACCAGAAGGGACCGGATGAACTTTCGACGGTATCTATTGCGGAAGACCGTCTATGTAATCATCACCATTTTCTTCATCGCGTCTCTGAATTTCCTTCTCTTTCAAGTCATCGCCGGGGACCCTACGTACGTGCTCTTGCCCCGGGGCTGCGGAACATCGAATGTGACCGGTGAGTGCCCCCTCCGGGCGGCGTTGATCCACGAATGGGCCCTTGACCAGCCCCTCATCGTCCGCTTTGCCACGTACCTCCGGAACGTGTTCTCCGGGAACCTAGGGACCTCCATCACATACCAGACAGGGGTCCCAGTTGCGACCATCATCGCCCCACGCCTCTGGACGACACTCATCCTCGTCGGCGTGGCCACCGCCACGACCATGTGGCTTGGAATCATCCTCGGTCGGATCTCGGGATGGAGGCGCGGACGCCCGGCGGACGTCATCATCACCCTTTCCACCCTATTTGGGTACTCGATGCCGTCCTTCTGGGTGTCTCTCTTGTTGATCTTCAGCCTCTCGGTAACCATACGCATTTTTCCCGTGTATTGGGACTTTGGTGCGTATGCGCGGATGGACTTGCTTTCGACGGTCCTGGACTACATGTGGCATTTGATCCTGCCCGTCGCCACGTTCGTCATCACGAACGTTGCCTGGTTTTCCCTGACGTTGCGCAACTCCCTGACCGACGTCTTGCCCGAAGATTACATGATAACCGCGCGCGCAAAGGGGTTGAGTCAGAGTCAACAGTTGCGGTGGCACGCCCTGCCGAACGCGCGATTGCCCTTGGTGACTGCGTCCGCGTTGTACTTTGGTTGGGTCGTGAGCGGGGCAATCGTTATCGAAATTGTCTTTACCATCCAAGGCCTCGGCCAGCTCACTTGGGAAGCTACGACAGCTTTTGACTTCCCCCTCCTTTCGGGGATTTTTCTGATCGCCACCATTGGCGTGGTCGTCGCCAATGCGATGGCGGATGTCCTGTACATGTTCCTAGACCCTCGGGTTCGCGAGGCATGAAGATGGTGGAGACCACCGTCGTCGGAAGGCGGTATTCCCTGCTTCGCGAGCGGCTCTCGCACGACATCGAAAGGTTCCGTAAGTTTGCTGCGGTTTTGATAAAGAACCGCCTTGCCTTCGCGGGCATCGCCATCATTGTGCTCTTCTCGGTCATATCGTTCGGGGCTCCGCTTCTCGTCGGGCCGTATCCAACGCAGCTGCAGCGGACGGACGACAACTTGCCTCCGTCAAGCGCTCACTGGCTCGGAACCGACTGGGAGGGCTTCGATCTCTTGACTCTTCTCGTTTATGGCGGACAAATCTCGCTGATTATCGGGTTCAGCGCATCGATCGTCGCGATGGTCCTCGGGACCGCGGTAGGCGTCTTTGGCGGCTTCTACGGCGGCATAACGGACCTGATCCTCGCGCGGATGACCGATTTCTTCCTTGTGATACCTTGGCTCCCGTTCGTCCTGGTACTCGTCATCATCCTTACGCCCAGCCTCCCCACGATCATCCTGGCAATTGCCATCGTTAGTTGGCCGAGCACCGCGCGGGTAATCCGATCGCAAGTTCTGACCGTAAAGGAACGTCAGTTCATCGAACGGTCCCGCGCGATCGGTGCGCGACCGGGTTTCATCGTCCGTAAGCACATTATTCCGAACGTTATGCCGCTCGTTTGGGCGGAGGCCGTGCTGACCGTGTCGAACTCGGTCTTCACGGAGGCCTTTCTCTCTTTCTTCGGCCTGGGCGCGTCGGGACCCGACGTGATCAAGAGCTGGGGAGTCCTCGTCAATGAATCGTACGTCCACCTCGCACTTGTCCAGGGTCATTGGTGGTACTTTGGCCCGCCCGGACTCTTCATCACGGTGGTGGTGCTAGGCTTCGCCATGCTAGGATACGGACTCGAGGAGATCATGAACCCAGCGTTGAAGCGTCGCTGAATTTCCTTGATAGCCGGAATCCCGAGCTGTCTCTCACGAACCAACGACTCAATACCATACCGAAAGGCAATTCGCGGTCGTATCAGGCCTGCAAGACGAAACCGCCATAGGAGTCGAAGTTATCCCCGGCTGGGGATGACCCCGGCGGACGTCGTCATCATCGGGGCGGGCCATAACGGGCTCGTCGCCGCGAACTATCTCGCCAAAGCGGGGCTCGGCGTCGTCGTTGTCGAGCGTGCAGACCGTGTCGGAGGCGCGTGCGTCACGGACGAGATCGCGCCGGGATTCAAGGTCAGCGCTGCGGCTTACGTGTCGGGACTCTTCCGCCCGCAGATCATCGAGGATCTCGAGCTCGCGAAGTTCGGGCTGCGGCAAGTGGCCTTCGACCCACAGGGCTTCTGCCCTTTCCCCGATGGACGATATCTTCTCCTCTGGTCCGGCGGCAAGAAGACCGCGAAGGAAATCGCGAAGTTCTCGAAGAAAGACGCGGCGGCGTATCCGAAGTACGAGGCGATGTGGGCCGAGGTCTACGACCTCGTCGAACCGATGCTCCTCGCCCCGCCCGTCCCGATCGCTGACTTGGTCTCGCTTCTCCGCGGCCCGGAAGCGGAGGACCTCCTCCGGCGCTTGCTCTTCTACAGCGCGGAAGAACTCCTCGATGAATATTTCGAGTCGGATGAGGTCAAAGCCGCCTTCGCGAACGAGAGCGTAATCGGTCATTTCTCCGGACCCTCGGCGCCAGGGACCGCGTTCACGCTCGCGCACAACCTCCTCGGGAACATCGACGGCCAGGTCGGTGGCTGGGGGCTCGTGCTTGGCGGGATGGGCGCATTGCCCGACGCCCTCGCGGCCGCCGCACGCGCCCGCTGCGTGGAAATCCTTCTCCGCTCTCCGGTCGAGAGAATTCGCGTCCAGGGAGGACGCGCAGTCGGGGTGCGACTCGAAGGAGGGCGAACGATCGACGCCAAGGCGGTCGTCTCGACCGCGGATCCGAAACGCACGTTCCTCCAGATGGTGGAACCGGATAACCTGCCCGTCGAATTTCGCCGCGCCATCGCCGCGATCAAAATGCACGGGGCCGCGATGAAAGTCAACTGCGCATTGTCGGAGCTCCCCCGGTGGTCCGCGGCCGACCGGACGCCCGGACCGCATCATCGGGGAAGCACATACATCGGACCCTCGATCGACTATGTCGAGGACGCGTTTCTCGACGCCAAGTACGGCCGACCCTCCGAGCATCCCTGGCTCGAGGTCGTCACCCAGAGCGCCCTCGATCCGTCCGTCGCGCCGCCGGGGAAACACACGCTCTCGATCTACGTACAGTACAGTCCATATCACCTGGCCGTGGGTTCCTGGGACGAGTTACGGGAGCCGTACGGGGACCGAGTGATCGAGACGCTCTCCGAGTACGCGCCGAACGTCCCGAAGGCAATCCTCGCCCGCGACGTGATCACGCCGCTCGACCTGGAGCGTCGCTTCGGGCTGACAGAAGCGCACCAGTCGCACGGGGAGATGGGACCGGACCAGTTCTTCTCGTTCCGGCCGGTACCCGGTTGGTCGAATTACCGCACGCCGGTCGAGGGGCTGTACCTGTGCGGCGCCGGCACGCATCCCGGGGGCGGGGTGAGCGGCGCTCCGGGGTACAACGGGGCCCACGCGCTCCTCGAGGACTGGCCGAAACTGAAGGTCGGCTAAGAGGCGGAACGCCTCCGCATGAGCCTCTTGATCGCGCGCAACGGATACGCGAGGAACCGCTGCCCCTGCAGGTACGCCCTGCGGGAGATCGCCTCCGGGGACCAGAACGCATCCTTCAGTTCCACGAGTTCCTTCTGCGGAGAGAAGAACGTGTAGATCGGGATGCCGATCGCGAGAAGGACGAGCGAGATCCCGATCAACCGCGGGCTGACGAGTCCCATGAGGACGACGGAGAAGAACATCCCCACCACCGGGATGGCGACCTTCCAGCGAAGTCCGCTCGAGAGTTTCGGATGCTTGCGCTCGAGGAAGATCGTGGAGAAGCACGTCGCGAAGTAGACGAATGCGAGGAGGAACACGGCCGAGCTGATCAAATCGGACAAGGTGCCCATCAGACTCGCCACATACGCCGTCACGCAGAGGATGATCAGCCCGAGGTACGGCGTGCGGAACCGCTTCTGTTTCCGACTGAACACCTCGGGGAGCAATCCATCGATCGACATCGCATAGGCCAACCGCGAGGTGCCGACGGTCCCCGATTCATCGGCTCCCGTGATCGACAACAGAGCGCCCACACCAACGACCAGGACGATCACGGATGTCAGGAGCGCGGGCGAACTGAACGTCGCCCGAGCCGCATCGACGAGCGGACTGCTCGACGCGCCGAGCGCGCGTCCGCCAACCGTGCCGATGACGAAGAAGTTCGTGAGGAAGTAGAAGGCAATCACGATCACCATGCCCACGAGGATCGCTCGCGGGATCGTCTTCCTCGGCTGGATCACCTCATCCGTCGGCAGGGTCGAGAGTTCGAATCCCGCGTACGCCCAGAAGATGAGGACGAGCGCCCGGCCGAATGCCGAGAAGTCGCCGGTGAAGAACGGGACGAGGTTTCCCGCGAACTGCCCCGGCTGAAGGGCCAAGAACGCGATGCCTCCGAGGACAATCAAGAGGAGGGGGGACAACTTTGCGACCGTCAGGACGTCGTTCACCCTGCCCGCGGCCTTGACCCCGATGAGGTTCGTCACCAGGATGATCGCGATGAAGACGGCCTTCAGGAGGGCCTTGCCGAGATCGTCGATTCCCGGGTCGAGCGCCAGGAAGTATTGGGTGAATGCGACGGGGAAGACCGCGAGGGAGAACCACTCTGCGAGGAGGAGACCCCACCCGACGATGAATCCGGGAAATGGACCGGCGACCGCCTTCACATAGGCATAGGGTCCGCCGACTTTTGGCAAGATCATCACACAATAGGAGAAGGAGAGGGCGATGACCATCGCCATCGCTCCTGCCAGGACCCACACCAGCAGAGACGACGGGCCCACGAGCCGCGCCCCGATCGCGGTGGCGACATACACGTCGGCCCCGATGATCGAGCCGACGACGAGGCTGGTCACGTCGAACGTGTTCAGCTTGGCCGACACGCCGGTCTGTGTGCCGTCACCGCGCGGCCGCATCGCGCGGCAATGGCTCCGAGTCTAAATACGGGCTTGCGAGTCAATCGCCGCCGTCCGTAATGCGTGCGTCTCGAGGTAGAGGATTGTCCCGTGGCACCGTCGAGTCCGGCCGAGAATCTTGCAACGTTGGGCTGCCCGCCTCCATACAAGCTCGTCCCGTGCCATGGCTGGAATCGAATTCCGGAGCCGTTCCTCCCGCTGGTTATCACGAAAGATTTTGAACGAACCAAGTATTTAAAGAGGGCTTCCCCTGGACAATCGTTCTACATGGCGAACTCGTTCCGAGAGGACTCGGAAGGAGTCGCGTCGACAGTCGCGACTCTCTTTGCTCTGCTCGCGGCGGTGCTCTTCCTCCAGGCGGCCGTCATCTCCGTGATTCCCGCTCGCGAGTACGCCGCCGAACGCCAGACCTCCGTCGCGGCGCTTCAGGCCCTCGACTACCTTCGGTATGCCGCGGTCGGAGCCGCGGTCCCCGGCGGCCAGTTCTCCTTCACGATCCCGCTCGGCACGCCCTCTTCGTCAGCCTTCTCGACTCCGAGCGACGGAACCCTTCAATTCAACACGGGCGGCGCAGCGCCCGCGAACATCACGATGCAATACGTGCCTACGATCCACGACAGTCGGATCACGCACGTGGACCAGGACATCGTCCTGGCGATCGACAGTTCCGGGTCCATGACCTGTTGCCCGTCGCCTGGGAGCGATCCCGGTCGCCTACGAATCAGCGCCGCGAAGGACTACATTGGGCGTCTCACCCGCCCCGACCGGGTAGCGAGTGTCGACTTCAACGGGGTCGCCCGGCTCACCCGGACCAATGTTGGCGGCCCAGCGCACCATCTCTTCTCCCCATACAACAACGGTATCCCGGATTACAGCGGAGCCCAGGCTGACCTCGACACGATCGGCTCGAGCGACAGCACGAACTTCGGCGCGGCGCTCTTCGTCGCGAATAACGAGCTCATCACGTATGGAGTCCGGAGCCATGCATGGGTCATCATTCTCCTGACGGACGGTCAGAACACGTGTTGCCCGACCCAAGCCGGCGGCGATGCTCAGGCCCGACTCGAGGCCGCCCGGGCGAAGGCGAACAACATCACGATCTTCACGATCGGACTCGGTCCAGATGCGGACGCCTCGCTCCTCCAAGAGATCGCGACGACAACGGGAGGCACATATTACGCAGCGCCGACCGCGGATTCAATCAAGTTCATTTACCTCGAAATCGCCAATCACTACTCCGGATCGGTCGCCTGCGGCACGCTGGTGACGGCGAGTTCGATTAGCGGCTCCCTGATCCTGAACCGCGGGAACCGCCAGTATCCGGTTCAGACGATGAGCCTCGAGGCGGGAGGGGTCACCTTGGCCCAAGCCGGCGGGCAGGTGGTCCATCAAGGAATCCCGTTCGTGTTCGAGCCGCGCGATAAGGGGACCGGTACGCTCCACCTCACACTCCTCACGTTCGTGGGAAGTCCATTCCGGGCCTCGGGCTCGGACTACGCATTCATCAACGCGGAGTTCCTCTACGCCAATACGAACTCCCAGACAATCATCCGACCCAACCTTGGCGACGAGGCTCGGGAGGTGGGCAACACCTCGGCCTACGTCCAGTACTGGGCAGACCAAGGCGCGGCGACGCAGCCTGCGGCCGCGGCCGTGCGGCAACCCTTGAACCGGGCGCAGGCGCGCCTCCAATGGGGCGACGTGAACATGACTGGGGGGAAGATCTCCCTGGCGAATTTCAACGTGGGCAGCGCGCAGTCCCAGCTGTCGGCCGCGATCACCGCGACGAACAATCAGGTCGCGCTGGGAAACATGCAATCCTGGCTGGGAAAGTCCATCAACGACCAGATCATCTTTGTCTCATGCCTTCTAAGCCAATGGGTGAACTGGTACAGTGGGATCACGCTGACCATCCAGAGCCCAAGCGCAGCGGCGTGGGCGCTATGGTTCGCGGATGCCTTCCGGTCGACGGGTGCCCTCACCACGACTGGCCTTTCCGGCAACACAGTCGTCATGACGGTGAACGCGGTGGACCGCCTTGTCGTCGATGAGCGCGTAATCCAGCTCAGTACAAGCTGAAACCGGCGTCGAGTGGTTTGTGAAGTCGTTAGGTGGGCCGCTCGATGATCGTCGCAAGGCCCATCCCGAATCCGATGCACAACGTCGCGAGTCCGTAGTGGAGGTCCTGTCGCTCCATCTCGTGGAGCATCGTCGTGATCAGCCGAGCGCCGCTCATGCCGAGCGGGTGGCCCAACGCAATCGCGCCGCCGTTGACGTTCAGCTTCGCGTCCTCGAAGCCGATCGTGTCCCGGGTCGCAATCGGGACGGAGGCGAAGGCCTCGTTGACCTCCCAGATGTCGATGTCGTCCGCCTTGAGGTCGGCCCGCGTCAGGGCCTTCCGGATGGCAGGGATCGTGCCGTCCAGCATGATCGTCGGGTTTGTGCCCGCGACGCCGGTCGAGACGAATCGTGCGCGGGGTTCCAGCCTCAATTCCCTCGCCTTGTCGGTCGTCGTCACGAGGATCCCGCACGCGCCGTCATTGATGCCGCTCGAGTTGCCTGCCGTGATCCGGCCATCGGGCTTGAACGCAGCCGCGAGGGACGCGAGCTTCTCCAGCGACGTGGTCCGACGCGGGTGCTCGTCGGTATCGAACATCCGTTTGTTGCCACCCTCGTCGAACACGGGGACGGGTTCGATCTCCTTCTTGAACCGGCCTTCATCGATCGCCCGGATCGCCTTGCGGTGGGACCAGAGCGAGAACTCGTCCATCTGCTCCCGGGTGATCTTGTACTTGTCCGCGACGAGGTCGGCGGAGATGCCTTGCTGCACGATCTCGTATTTCTCGAGAAGCTTCGGGCTGAGCGCTCCGGCGTCGGAGCCCAGGGGGACGCGGGACATCACTTCGACCCCGCCCGCGATGACGACGTCGTTCTGGCCCGTCATGACCTCCATCGCGGCGAAGTTGAACGCCTGCAGTCCGGAGGCGCACATCCGGTTCACGCTGGTCCCCGGGACCGACTCGGGAAATCCGGCGATCAGCGGCGCGAGGCGGGCGATGTTAAGGCCTTGTTCATCGACCTGGGTGACGCAGCCCAGCACCACGTCTTCGACAATCTTGGGCTCGATGCCGGTCCGGTCCGCGAGAGCGCGAAGGACGAACGCGGCCAGGTCGTCCGGCCGCCAGTTCGTGAGAGAACCGGCGCGCTTCCCAATCGGCGTCCGCACAGCTCCGACGATTACGGCATCAGGCATCCGCGGTCCTGACCTTCCCAAGGGCCGCGTGAGATAAGAAGGTTCGCCACCGGATCCGCGTTCGCGGATTTCCAGACAAAGGAATTTAGGCTATCGCTCAGATGAAGTCTCGTGGCTCAGGTCTGCGCGCGCTGCCACACGGAATTCCGAGGTGCGTACGCGTTCGGACTGTACTGGTGCACGGTCGACCGGTTTTTCGTCTGTCGACGATGCTGGGAGGAACGGTGCGGCGAAGGCCACGGATCGGGAGCGAAGAACCTCAGCTTCCGCGGAATCTCCGCCCTCGGCTTCCTCGTCATGGTCACGGTGGTCGCCGCACCATGGGCGGGCATGGTGGCCTACGACTATTCCACGCTGAAGGAATGGAACGCCGCGCCGATCGTGCCCGTCGGCGAGCTGCGACTCGGGCAGATCGCGAAGGTGGCTGGCGTCATCGTGTCGAATTCATCCATTGTCTTCGGAGGTCGAGAAGTCGACACGGACGGCGGATGGGTCTGGAGTTGGGACGCGACGGGAAGCTTCGCCATGACCGATGGGGCGGGAACGGTCTTCGCGACGATGGAGCGGTGGTGGGAGGTCGGTCCCGGGCTCCATCCGGCGCCAAACACGGTGCGGACTTCGGGGACCGTCTACATGTCTGGGGATCGCGTGTACATGATTGGCAACGTCGCCTCGCGCGCAGATGGGACGCTCGTCTTCTTCGTTCGCATCCTGAGTCCGTCTCCTGCGGATCCAGCGCCGCCCCCGATTCTGCTCGCGTTCATCGCCCTGCTGGTAGGACCGCTCATCCCGCTCTGGTTGTGGGCCGGCGTCTGGTGGCACGGACGGGCAGTGCTCCATCGGCGCGCGGTGAACGGCATTCCACCGGTGCGCATCCTCGAAGGTGCCTACCGGGATCCGAGTCTGTCTTGGAGGCCCAACCGGAAGAGTATCTCCGTGCGACAGAGGAGGTACGTCACGATCGTGCTCGTCGCGATCTTCGCCGCACTGGTCTATCTGACGACGTTTCTCCTCAACCTCCACGAGAGGTCGGACGAAGTCGCCCCCATCCTCGTCATCTCGTTCGGAGGCCTGATGCTCGTTGTGCTTCCCGTGCTCTGGGTGCTCTACGGAGGAGGATTGCCAGCCGCGGTTGCGTTCAGCGAACGAGGATTCCACCTCTGGTACGACAATCCATACGAGCGCCAGCTCAACGATGACTTCATCCCCTGGGCGCAGATCGCGAAGATTGAGTTCCGAGATGCGGGGCGGTACGAGAAATACTGGTATCTCGAACGAACGACCGGAGAAGGCGAGGATCTCGACAAACTGTCAGTTGAGAATCTGCGCGCCTTGACCGCCGAGTGGAAGCGGCGGACCGAACACGACCTTCAAGGAGGACAAGCGGCGGTCGACGCGTGAGCGAAACCTCACGAGGTTGAGAGAAGGTTCATGCCGGCCGGCTCGGTTCCGTGATTGTGGCGGCGTCCCTCGATGGCATCGTCGTCCTCGACTTCACTCGCCTCCTCCCGGGTCCGTTCTGCACCCAGCTCCTCTGCAACCTCGGGGCCGACGTCATCAAAGTGGAAGACCCACAGCTCGGCGACTACATGCGATCGGTGCCGCCGATCATCCACGATGTCTCGTATCCCTTTGCGATGGTGAACCGCGGAAAACGTTCGCTCGCGGTCGACTTGAAAACGTCCGAAGGTCAAGAGATCCTCCGAAAACTCATCCGCCGAGCGGATGTCGTCGTGGAGCAGTTCCGGCCCGGCGTCATGGCCCGTCTCGGAGCGGACTACGATGCCCTCGCGATGTGGAATCCGAAGCTGATCTACTGCTCGTTCTCCGGATACGGCCAGAACGGTCCGTACAAAGATCTCCCGGGGCACGACATCAATTTCGAGGCGCTCGCGGGCCTCTTGTCCGTCACCCGGAGCCTCGACGAACGACGACCCGCGATCCCGGGCGTGCCCATCGCCGACCTGGCGGGCGGCTTCAACGCGGCGTTGGCGATCCTCGCGTCGCTCCGGACTCGAGACCGAACGGGAAGGGGCGAATTCATCGATGTCTCCATCTACGACACGGCCGTGACCCTGCTGGTCCTCGGTCTCGCGCGGTATCTTGCGACGGGTGAAGAACCGATGCCCGGTGAAACCCTCCTCACCGGATCGTTCCCTTTCTACAGCCTTTACGAGACGAAGGACGGCCAATGGATCTCCGTCGCCACGGTCGAACCGAAGTTCTGGGAGCGGATGTGCGAACTCATCGGGGCGCCGGAGCTGTCTGGAAAGCAATTCGCCGAACCGGCCGAGCGGCCCGCCGTCGCGCAAACGCTCGCCGCCCGATTCCGAGAACGGACACTCGAAGAGTGGGAGCCGCTCTTCTTCGCGGAACGGCTCCCGCTCGCCGGGGTGAAGCGGGTGCCGCAGGTCGTCAATGACCCACAGGTGAAAGCCCGCGGCCTCCTCCCGACGGTCGACGTGCCGGGAGTCGGAAAGCTCCAAGTCATCTCCCACCCCGCGAAGCACACGACGACGGAGACGCGGAACCCCGCGCGCGTCCCGACGAAAGGCCAGGACACGGACGCAATCCTGCGGTCTCTGGGATACACCTCGCGGCAGATCGAGGCGCTCGCCAAGAAGAACGTCGTCGCAAGGTGAGGTCCAGATTGTGCGCAATTGCGCACAAAGAATTCACTCGCCCTTGAACTTCGGCTCACGCTTCTCCATGAAGGCCTGGAGGCCCTCGTAGATGTCCTCGGTCGAGGAGACGAGCCCGAACGCCATCGCTTCCATCTCCAGGGCGGTTTCGATGGGGGTGTCGTTGCTCCGGTTCAGGAGGACTTTCGCGAGACGAATGGCGATGGGCGCTTGTTTCGCGAGTTTCTCCGCAAACCCGCGGACCTCCGCCCCGAACGCTTCGTTCGGCACCGTCTTCGTCACCAGGCCAATCGTCGCGGCTTCGTCCGCGGTGAGTCGAGAACCGAGGAACACGAGCTCTTTCGCCTTCGCCTGACCGAGGACGCGAACGAGCCGCTGACTGCCGCCGGCTCCGGGGACGAGGCCCAGGTTGACCTCCGTTTGGCCGAGCTTCGCCCGACTCGCGGCGATCCGGAAATCGCATGCGAGGGCGATCTCAAGGCCGCCGCCAAAACAGTGCCCATTGATTGCGGCAATCGTCGGCTTCGGGAAATTCGCCAGACGGGTCACGACCGCCTCGGACCGCTGCGAGAAACGCCACACCTTGAACGCCTTCGAGATGTCGCCGAACGACGTGAGGTCGGCCCCCGCGCTAAACGACCGGTCTCCCGCACCCGTGACGACGACGCAGCGCACGCCCTCATCCTCCCCGAGGACGGAGAGCGCTTTGTCGAGCTCTTCGAAGACCTGCGGACTCAAGGTATTGAGCCGATCCGGCCGGTTGATCGTGATGGTCGCCACATGGGTCGCCGCATCCTGGGCGACGAGCAGGGTCTCGTACGTCATCGTGTCGCCTCCCGAACCGTGTTCGTAGAATCCCTTCCCCGATTTCACGCCGAGGTCCCCGCGAGCCACCATCTCCTCGAGGATTTTCGCGGGCTTCGCGTCCTTGACAGCCCTCAGGGCGGCGAGCACGACGTCGACCCCGATGTCGTCGGCCGTGGCGAGGGGCCCTTTCGGGAACGCGGTCCCTAGGCGCATCGCCTCGTCGATTTCCGACGGGCTCGCGACGTCCATCGCGACGAGCTCGGCCGCCTCGTTGATCATCGGCGCGAGGATGCGGATCGGGTCGAACGCCTGGCCCATCTCCGGCATGAGCTTCGGACGGCCCTCCTTGTAGGAATAAAAGCCCTCGCCCACTTTGTGGCCGAGTTTCTTCCGGTCGACGAGGTCCTGCACGGACCGCGGCATCGGGCGGTGCGCGTTCAGGATGAGATGATGGAGGACGTCGACACCCACTTGATCGGCGAGTTCGAACGGACCCATCGGGAATCCCGCGCGGAACCGCATCGCCGCGTCAATCGTCTCGATCGGAACGCCTTCCCGCTCGTGAATCCATGCGGCCTGTTCGAAGTACGGTCCGAGAACCCGCGTCGTGATAAAGCCGGGGACGTCCTTCTTGACCACGACGACCGTCTTGCCGAAGGACTTCGCGAGATCGACCGCAGCCTGGAGCGTCGCGTCGCTCGTCGTGTCTGCTCGGATGACTTCGACGAGCGGCATCAGCATCGGCGGGTTGAAGAAATGCATCCCGACGACCTGCTTCGGTCGCTTCGTCGCAGAGGCCATGTCCGTGATCGGCAGCGCGGACGTGTTCGACGCGAGGATCGCCTTCGGCGGCGCGGCCTTATCGAGTTCACGGAAGACTTTCCTCTTCAGCTCGGGATCTTCGAAGACCGCCTCGATCACGAAGTCCGCGTCGTGACAGGCCTCCCGCAACTCGAGGGTCGCATGAATCCGGCCCAGGGCTTCGTCCGCCTGTCCCTGCGTGATCTGGTTCTTCTCGACGAGCTTGCCGAGAGACCAGCGAATCCGTTCCATCCCTCGGTCGATGTATTCCTTCTTGATGTCCCGCAGACGGACGTCGTGGCCGTGGAGGGCGGCCAGCTCCGCAACTCCGTGGCCCATCTCTCCCGCGCCGATGACCGCGATCCGCAATCTGCGTCGCTCCTTCCGGTGGATGGGCCAGACGGCATTAAAGATGTGGTGCGCCACTCTTAGAAAGCGTTTATGCGCCGCGGGCGTGATGGAGAACCGGGACCGCCGTGGATGTCTGGCGCGAAGCGATCATCATCGCCGCGACCATCGGTGCGGTCCTCGTCCCGTTCCTCGTCGTCCCGGAACTCCTCGGGCGACGCGGATACAATCCCCGGAGTGCGTTCGTCCGCGGGATCGTCTGGGCTTCGTTCCTCGCGATCGTGCTCGTCCCGGCCGCAGCTGTCGGGTACCT
>Ga0209160_1002974_pt1 | contig 14017 bp, 8 predicted proteins | sample GraSoiAngelo_153_FD_186167 | JGI IMG/M metagenome (GOLD analysis project Ga0209160, IMG submission 186167) | Grasslands soil microbial communities from the Angelo Coastal Reserve, California, USA - 14_1009_12_40cm (SPAdes) (version 2) | ecosystem: Environmental > Terrestrial > Soil > Grasslands ...
CAGGGGTGCTGCCGTTTCGCGGAGAGAGTTCGGGAGTTGTTTTCAAAGCGATTCTTGATGGGACGCCAACATCGGCAGTGCGGCTGAACCCTGACTTGCCAGCAGAACTGGAACGGATCATCAACAAATGTCTGGAGAAGGATCGGAACCTGCGATACCAGCATGCTTCCGAAATACGAGCCGACCTGCAACGTCTGAAGCGCGACACGGATTCCCGCAAGTCACCGGCTGTGACCGACTCAGCCACCAGTTGCTCAGAACAGGCGACTGCGATGGATAGCTGCGTCTGCTGGTCTCGTCGCGGCGCTCGTGTTGGGTCTTCTCTTTTGGCAGGCTAAGCGTCCCTCGCTTCACCCTGTCGAGTCTGCAACCTCAAGGGCTATTGCGGTGCTGCCATTGCAGAATGCAGGTTCCGACAAGGACTTCGACTTTCTCCGACTCGCCTTAGCGGATGAGATTGCGACTGCGCTGAGCCATGTACAGTCTTTCTCGATTCGGCCCTCTGCCACGACAAGCAAGTACAAAGACCTAAATGCAGATTTGCAGCAGGCCGGTCGCGACATGGGAGTGACCTCAATCGTCACGGGTCATTTCCTCAAGGAAGGTGAACAGTTGGAGATCACGCTGGAGGCGGTTGACATTGCAAGTAATCGTAGCGTCTGGCGCGACACCATCAATGCTGCCGCTTCGGACAGGATTGCGATGCGGGATCAAATTACATCGAAAGTGCGACAGGAATTGGTCCCCGCGCTGGGGGCTGCTTCCGCCGTTACGGAGCCTGGAACTCGCCCTAAAAGCGAGGAGGCGTACGACCTATACCTACGCAGCATCGCGGTTCCGCATGATGTTGTTCCTAATAAGGATGCGATTGCGATGCTGGAACGTTCGGTTGGTGTCGATCCTAGCTACGCGCCTGTTTGGGAGGCTTTAGCGTTGCGCTATTACTACGATGGCGAGTATGCCGACGGCGGAGAACAAATGTTAAAGCGTTCGGATTCGGCTCACGAACGGGCGCTGGCTCTCGACCCGAATTTGATTCTTGCCGCCTCACAGGTAATCACAAACCGAACAACTCAAGGCGAGGTTGGAAGCGCATACGCAGAAGCATCAGCCTTGGTTAAGAAGCGACCCGAAAGCGCTCAGGCCCATTTCGCTCTAGCCTACGTTCTGCGCTATGTCGGGCTGCTGGACCAGTCGGCACACGAGTGCGAAACTGCGCTGGCCTCGGATCGAGGCAATTACATATTCCGTTCGTGTGCTTTGGTTTTCATGGAGTTAAACCAACAGCAAAGGGCAATGGACTTTGTTCGCCTCGATGCGGGTTCGGAATGGGCCGCCAGAACAGCCGCCTATATTTTTCTGCGCGAAGGCAAGCTGGCCGAGGCACGCCAAAGCATTCAAAAAACGTCAGCTAATCCTCTTATGGCTCGTGACCTGCTTGAAAGCTGCTTTGACCACTCACCGACTTCGGTATTGGACAGAATCGCGCAGAAGACTGAAGCCGCCGCGCTGGCGCAACCTGATGGGGAGCCTCGGTATCACCTCGGAAGTTTGCTGGCCTACTGCGGTCGGAACGATGCTGCCCTGCGATTGCTGAAAAGTGCCGTTGAACGCAATTACTGCGCCTACACGGCCCTTCAAACCGATGCATTGCTTGCGAAACTGCGGGGGAGCACAGAGTTCAACAAATTGCTGTCCGCCGCGAAAGAGTGCCAGAACAGATTTCGTGCGCAGCGCGACCGGAGTTCGCGCTGAAAGACGCCGACCCTGACATCCCCATGAAGGAAGCCACTGCGGATTTCTTGCGCAGCGAGACCAGACTTCGCGCTGAAAGACCCCGCTCCCGTGACATCCCGATTCTGAAGCAAGCCAAGGCGGAGTACGCGAAATTGCAATAGCAGGAAAAATCCTTCCTCGTCGCTTACTGTTTAGCGATATTTGCTGAAATCGCATTATAAGAGGGCGCCCCTTTTGGAGTAGGTTGTCATGGTTCAGATGATCACCTACGAAAGGAGCACCCTCGATGAGCGGCGCAAAGTATATTGGGCTGGACGTTCATCAAGCAGCGATCTCGGTCGCGGTGATGGATTCCCAGGCAAGTTAATCATGGAATCCATTCTGGAAACCAAAGAGTTGCCCGCCAGAGTTGGGTTTCGAGCGGAAATCTAGTCTGATCGGGTAGCACAAATGTTATGTGGGAGAAAAGACAGCCCTGAGTTTGCACCCTCCGGACCGTCTGACAAGTGTCCTAAATGAAGCGAACCTGAATTTACGCTGAACGGGTTTTCTTGTCAATCTTAGTGTTGTGTTTCTTAATTCGGACCCAACGCCGGTCCCCGTTCTCTAAACCGCGTTGCTGTACCTCCAGAGCAGTTAACCAGGGAGCAGTCGGCTCCGCAAAAGTCCAAAATTGTTGTAACCTTTGTTTCCGGTAATTGTCTGAACGGCATCGGGTCGCAACAATGGATGCGAACTGCCGTGCCGCTGTCTTCAGTCTTCCAGACATACAGCGGTTCGAGACAGCCTTGGGCGAGAATCTGGGACCGGAGTAATTCAAACTCCGACTGTGAGAGCGGCACTATCAATTGTTGAAATTCAGGGTCAACGGTAATGTTGTTGTTCATTTGCACTCCTGTGCCGCGTCCGCCTAGTGGCAACCAACGGTCGATGTTCTGTCGTTTGGTGGGACTGTCGCATGGACAGCCCGCTCTTGACGCAGAATCAGCCTATATGAACTGAATTCAGCCGGTCTATGGCCCGAACGGTCAGTTACTTAAGTTACTTAAGTTTGAGTCTGAGTTTGGATTCTCGGTAGGAGGGGCTGTCGTTCTAGTTCGGCGAGTAGAACCGCTTCGCCTACGACCCCTATGATTAAACCTTACGCTTATCGCCGATGAAAGTCAAGCATTCCTGCGAATATACATGGCAATTAAACTGCGACAGGAGGTAGAGGTGGTAATCATTCTACCCCGCGCTACCATTCGCTACTTCATTCTACCTGTCGGTCGGAGGGCGCTCTGGCAGGCTATGAATTGTATCGGGTACGAATCGGCGGTCGGCCCGGCGGGATCGGCGAGAGTCCAGTACTGTAGACATATGCCTACGCCCGTAGCGTCCGTAGGTTAATACCACCCGTAAAAATATACCATGTACAAGGATAGGATTGGTTGGGACTCCAGCCTTTGTCGGGCGGTCTAGGGGGGAATAGGAAATACGGTCCCATGAAACCCCTGAAAACCTCAATTAACCTCAATTAACCTCGAAATAAACCTCCTTAAACCCCCTTAAACCCGCCTAAACCTATACCCCCTCCACCCCGTCGGCGTATCGGTAGGCAATCTCCGTGGGGTCCACATAGCGGCGCTTGGCCAGTTGCTTTCTCAGTTCGATCTCTCGCGCTAGTGCTGCCTTGCGACCGGATTGGAAGTAGACGCGAGCTACCTCCTCGGCAATCGCCAGATCTTCGCGGTCGTCAAACAGAGTCGCGCCTTTCTTCCACTCCTCCAGCCACAGGGCGTACTTGCCCATGTTCCGGTATTCCCCAGACAATTGGAGGTGAGCCTGCCCAAAATTTGGATCTATTTCCAGAGTTCTCTTTAGCTGTTCCACGCTAGCATCGTATTGCCGGGCGGCTCCTAACACCTGGCCGAGGTTGCTGTTGTATTGAAGGTTCAGGGGATCGAGTTCGACGGCCCGACGGAGATGCGGAATGGCTTCGGCGTGGCGTGCTAGCCAGGACAGGAAAAGGCCGTACCAGTGCTGTGCATTGCCATAGTTTGGATTAAGCTCCAGAGCGCGCTTGAATTCCCTCTCCGCCGCGTCCCAGTCCCACGAATCCCAGTATGCGCCGGCCAACGACGTGTGGGACTCGGCAAGGCTGTCGTCAATTGCCACTGCCTTCTGTGCCGCCGACCGCTCCTTCGGGAGGATTTCGCTGTTTGATATGGGGCTGTAATCCGGGACGACGCTGTAATAATTTGCCAAGCCCACGTAAGCCAGTGCGTAGCTGGGATCTTTATCAATGGCCTGATTAAAGTAATCTTTGGATTTTTCGAGCGACTCAGGCGTGCGCTTTTCCCAGTAGTAGGTGCCTTTCAGATAAAGCTGATATGCTTCGGGGTCTTTCGTTCCGCCCTTTCCGACAGCTTTCTGTGTTTCGCCCGAGAGATGTTCCCGCAGCTTTGCGGAAATCGCGCTCGTAATTTCCTGCTGCACTGCCAAGGCGTCAGAGAGCTTGCGATCGTACTGGTCGCCCCAAAGGTTGTGATTTGTTCGGGCGTCAATCAGCTCCGCACTGACGATCAATTGCTCGCCACGTTGCACAATACGGCCTGTAACAATTCCCTCAACCTTCAGATCGCGAGCCACCGCCTGTGGATCCACGTCTCGGCCCTTGTAGTGGAAAACTGAAGCGCGGGACATCACCGCGAGATTTGAAATCTGCGAGAGGTTATTAATCAGACTCTCGGTAAGGCCATCGCTGAGATACTCGGTATTGGGGTCTTTGCTGGCATCAACGAAGGGGAGCACCGCCACCGACGAAATTTCCCCCCGGCTCCTTCGGCTGTAGGATAGAAAAGCACCGGCCCCAACCAGCACCAGTATGAAACCTATCGCTAATCCGGCAACCCAGCGCCGCCTGCCAGCGGCTGGCACAATAGATCCCAAAGCACGAATCTGGGGGGCAATCGCACTGCCCGTAGCGGTTGTTGGCGCTATCCCCTTGGTCGGCATCTGCGCCGCGAGTGGCGTGACTTGTTCCGCCGCCAGGAGCGCGCTCCGGCTGGAATCCGTATCCCGTTTCAATCTTTGCAGGTCAGTGCGTATCTCCGAGGCATGCTGGTAACGCATGGTCCGATCTTTTTCGAGCGCCTTGTTGATGACGTCTTCCAGTTTGGGCGGAAGGTCAGGGTTCAGGCGCACTGCCGGAACCGGAGCCCGCTCTAGAATAGCGTTGAAGATCACACCGGAGCTTTCACCCCGAAAGGGCAAGGTGCCAGTCGCCATCTCATAGAGGACTGCCCCGAATGAAAACAAATCCGTGCGGGCGTCCAACTCTTTGGCCCGCACCTGTTCCGGTGACATGTAAGCAACGGTCCCCAAAGCCGCTCCCGGACTGGTCAGGTGCTCGGCACTAACTCCAGCTGTCGGCTCACCCATGACTCCTGCGGCTTCCGCGACGCGGCTGCCCACTTGCGTCACTTTCGCCAACCCGAAATCCAGAATCTTTGCATGCCCGCGCTTGGTGACGAAGATGTTGGCGGGTTTGATGTCGCGGTGGACGATACCTTCGGCGTGAGCGGCATCGAGTGCATCGGCAATCTCGATTCCAAGCGACAGCAGCACCTCGGTTTCCAGCGGACGCCCTGTGATGCGGTGCTTCAGTGTCACGCCGTCCAGGAACTCCATCACGATGAACGACTGGTCTCCGTACCTGCCGATCTCGTGAATCGTGCAGATATTTGGGTGGTTGAGGGCAGATGCGGCTCGTGCTTCCCGCCGAAAGCGTTCGAGCGCCTGCGGGTCTCGGGCTACATCTTCAGGGAGAAACTTGAGGGCGACAAAGCGACCAAGGTCGGTGTCCTCGGCTTTGTAGACCACACCCATCCCGCCGCCGCCCAGTTTCTCGATGACGTGGTAGTGCGAGATGGTTTGGCCGACGAGTTGAGAGGAGGTAGCCATTGGCGGGAATGTTAGGCTGGGCAGCGAAGAAGGTCAATCGCAACGCTATCAATTCACGAAAAACGGCTACCGCAATCGCGTACTCCGTTCAGAGATGGACATGCGAGAACGTGCTAGAGTGGCTACTGCCGAGGCGCAGTGGAATTTCCGCAACGCTTCCTTGCACCCCGGCACCCGGACATCAACACAGAGTACAGAAAGGACATACTCTTACTGCGGAGGAATGCAAGGAACTTGACGATGCATTGCGCTGTTCACGTTGATGCAGAGAGCCGCATGCATAGTTTCTGCTGTATTTGCTACAATCCTCGCCCAGAGAGGAACACATGGACATAATCGCGCTGTTGAAGGCTGAACGGGACAAGGCAGCACAACAGGTGAACGCTCTGGATACCGCGATTAGGGCACTGAGCGGATTGAACAGCACTGGCGTGTCACATGGACCGCGCAAAATGAGCGCCGCTGCACGAGCAAGAATTTCGGCTTCTCAAAAAGCACGTTGGGCAAAAGCACGGAGCCAGAAGGTTGTCTCAATTGCCAAGCGTCACATCTCAGCCGCAGGCCTAGCGCGGATCAGAGCAGCAAATAGGGCGAGATGGGCGAAGGTGAAGAAGGGTTAGCGTGGAAACACTGTACACCCATCTCATAAATAGCAGACGCTAGGCCAGCGTGCCAACGACGGGAACCGCCCGGCACGCCTGACAATTCTTTAGACCGTGCGCAACCTGGCGAATAGGGGTATCATGCTGTTCTGCTGATCCTCGGGCCCGATCGAATCTCGTGGGGTGGTTCGATGAGATTGCGGCCGACACAATTCTCGTTTTCGTTTCTTCTTCTAGTCTTTTCCTTCGCAAGCGATCTGAATGCCCAAACAACAACTTCCGGCGGGTTGACCGGTGTGATAACCGATCAGAGCAGCGCGGTCGTGCCAGACGCGGCTGTAGAGTTGAAGGACAACGCCAAGGGCGTAACACAATCAGCGAAAACCGATCGGCAAGGAGTATACCGCTTCTTTTTTCTAACGCCCGGTCGATATACGTTGACTGTGACACATGCTGGCTTCCGTGAGGAGACCCGAGCGGTAAACATTCTGCTTGGACCTCCGGTTTCAGTGAACGTCACGCTGGCCGTCGCAATGGCAAGTACAAACGTCACCGTACCCGATGAGGTTCCGCTGCTTCAGGCAGAGAATGGCGATGTCTCTGCGACCATGAATCAGAAGCAAGTCTCCGAGCTTCCGAACCCGGGCAACGACCTCACCTACATCGTGCAGACTGCTCCCGGCGTGGTGATGAACACCGACGTTCAGGGTGGGGCTAATTTTTCGATTCTGGGAATGCCGGGTTTTTCCTATCTTCATACCATCGATGGCATGAATGATAACGACAATGCTTTTAACCTTAGCCAAATCGGTGCGCTCATCCTTCTTCTAGGCCAGAATCAAATTCAAGAGGCCACCGTCGTCAGCACCGGCTACTCCGGCCAGTTCGGTGGGGCTGCAGGCGGAAACGTGAATTACATTACCAAGTCTGGAAGTAAGCAGTTTCACGGAAACGCGCAATACTACTGGAACGGACGGGTGTTCAACGCCAACGACTGGTTCAACAAAGCATTTGGCGAGCCTCGTCCTTTCTCAATAGCCAATCAGTGGGCCGGCTCATTGGGCGGACCGATCAAAAAGGACAAGCTGTTCTTCTTCTTCGATACCGAGGGCCTGCGACTGCTCATTCCCCAGCATTTTCTGGTGACTATACCCAGCCTCCAATTTGAAGCCGCCACGATTGCAAACATCGACTCTGATCCGAGGTTTGGCCCGGCATCCGCAACGGATGCGTTTTACAAGAAAATATTCGATCTCTACAACGCAGCTCCAGGAACAAACTCCACCACCCCCGGCGCGAGTCCCACTGACGACTTGGGGTGCAGCACGTTCTCAGATACCAACACGAGGCTGGGCATTGATGTCCCCTGCGCCCGATATTTCTTCACCACTCGCAGCCGGCCAAGTCAAGATACGCTCACCTCTGGCCGTCTCGATTGGAATGTAGATAGAAACGACCGTGCGTTTCTCCGCTTGCAGTACGATCGTGGACGAGGCGCGGTCGGTAATGACCCGATTAGTTCGGCCTTCGATGTCGATTTCACTCAGCCCTGGTGGCAGGCGCAGATTCTTGAGACGCACACGTTTGGCATGTCTGCTGCGAACCAATTTCTGCTCGCTGGTTCCTACTTTGCCGGCATCTTCCAGGTGAAAAATCCATCGCAAGCTTTAGCTGCATTCCCTACAACCTTGGATTTCGCACAGGCTCCTTTCAACAATCTAGGTGGCGCAGGCAACATCAATGTATTTGGCTTTGGGAGGTATAACACGCAATATCAACTTTCCGAGGACGTCGCGAAAATCTGGGGCAATCACAGGTTGGGATTAGGTGCAAGCTTTGCACGCATATATTGGAGCGAGTTACCCAGAAAATCTGGCACGATTGGACACCTGAGCGTCCAGACGATGCGTGCTTTTTTCCAGGGCGGTGTGGACCCGGCCTCTCGATCGGTTGATTTCACCTCGCTTTCTCAATCTTTTACATCGCAAGGTAATCTGCCGATCTCCTTTTCCAATTTTGGTCTTTACGGCGACGATGAGTGGCGTGCCCGGCCCAACCTGGCGGTCACGCTAGCTATCCGCGCCGAGCATTATTCGAATCCTCTGTGTCGAAGCCATTGCTTTGCGCGGCTCGCTGGACCATTCGGATCGATTAGCCATGAGCCCGATCAGCCATACAATCGGGCGGTCCTGATCAATCAGAGACAAGCTTTTGCGGCAACTGACACTATCTTATGGTCACCGCGAGTAAGCTTTGCCTGGCAGCCCTTCGGCGTTTCTCACAATACTGTGCTCCGAGGTGGTGTGGGTATCTTCTATGACCCACTCCCTGGCCTCATCCTGGATTCGTTTTCGGGTAACCCTCCGCTCTTCAATTCGTACACAGTTGTCGGAGACAATCTTGCGCCCGATGAGACAACCAGCCTCTTTAGGGATGCGGCTGCATCGAACGCAGCGTTTGTGGACGGCTTTGCCAATGGCCGAACTCTGGCTCAGATCCAGGCAGCGGATCCAAGCTTCTTCCCTCCGGGGATAAGTGACCCGGGAGAGCGGACACACTCGCCGCAATTTCAGAGGTGGAGCTTAGAATGGCAGCAGTCTCTTGGTGCGGATACTTCGATCAGCTTCGGTTACTTTGGCCATCATGGCATTCATGGGCTGGTACTGGATCCGAATGCCAACGCATTTGGCTTCGGTTCGCTTCCGAGGGGAAGGTGCAATAATCCAGAGCCATCCTGCGCGCCAGACCCGAGATTTGGCCAGGTCACACAGATCACGACGAACACGGTGTCCAACTACCACGGCACGGTTGTTTCGTTTCGACATCGGTTCAGCCATTTGACCCAGGGCCTCTTTCAGGCTAACTACACGTTCGGCCATGCTCTCGACGAGATCTCAAGCAATGGATGGTTCATATTCACTTCGGCCACCATGACGTCTCCCCAAGATCCGAATAATCTGCGCGGCAGCTACGGATCGGCAGATCAAGATGTACGCCACTCATTCAATGCCAATTACGTGTGGGAGGTCCCGGTGAAGGCGGTCTTACGCGGTCGCGGTTGGCGATCCATGGTTGATGGATGGCAGGTCTCGGGAACGATCTTCGCCCGCACCGGATTTCCTTATACAGTATTCGACTTCGTCGAATCGGGTAATCTGGTTGCGAATAATTACTTCGGCGGAATCTATGCGGTGCCGATAGGTCTTCTTAGTTCAGGGCCAGCATGCGGAAAAGGCGCGGCTATTCCGCTTGCTCCACATCCTTGCCAACCGCCCCAAGTCTTGAGCGATGGCATGACGCCCAATCCGAACGCACACTTCCTCCAAGCAACTTGCGAGACAGGATTTGATATGGGCCATCTGCCCAGTGGCGCAGATCCTTGTAGTGGCCGCGCTGTGGCGTTCAGGCAGGGAAGAAACCGCTTTCGGGGGCCGAGATATTTTAGTACCGATTTCACCATCATGAAAAGTACGAAGCTTCCCGGTTGGGAAAATGCGACATTGGGGATTGGATTCCAGTTTTTCAATCTCTTCAATCATCCCAATTTTGCCTTTCCGGATGCCGGTCTTTCCAGTCCGACGTTTGGTCAAATCGGAGGTTTGGCGCAGCCTCCCACCAGCATTCTCGGTAGCGGATTCGGAGGCGACGCGGCTCCGAGGATGATTCAGTTGAAGGCTCAGCTCCAGTTCTAAAATTTGATCACAAACCTTGCATCAGAAGTTTTGCAGCATCCACATGTTGCCATTTGTCGTCCAGGTCTGGATCGCTAAGTGGCGACCGTCTGGAGACGGTGTTGCCAGTGTTTCGCCTGAGCCTCCAATGTTTTCCCAAAGAACACTCGCGTTCCCCTGAAGATCTACGTGCACAACTACTCTTCCGCCGCGTATGCCGGCCACGGCAAATAAACTCTTACCATCTGCGGCCCAGCTGAAGGCGAGCAGGTTGCTCCAGCCTTTCACGTGGATTTCCCGTATCACTTCTCCGCGCAGAGAGAAGATGGTGATCGGCCCTGAGGCGCTTCGAGTCGCGGCAAAGCGGTCGCCATCGGGAGATAGATCTAACCACCAGTTGTCCTGGTTGGGATCAACAGCAAACCGGGTGAGCTCTGAACCGCGGCCTTTCAACGGATCAAAAGCGGTCACGACTGCTTGTTTGTGATCGCCGGTCGATCCCGCAGTTGCACACAAGTCCGACGGAGCACGAGCGCAGGTGATCAACACGGTACCAGTTGCCGCCGTAAATAATGGTTCAGACGGCCCTCCGTTAATGGAGACGCGCATGACCGGTTCTGGTACGGATGCTGGTGACGCTCCGGTTCTTGCAAAATAAAGAAGCCATTTGCCATCCGGAGTGACGCGAGGACCACGGCCGTATTCTTCTGGAACGAGTGCTTCCGCCGTGTCCTCATCCAGTTCCTGCTTGTAAAGCGCGAACTTACCAGTGCGATTCGACACCAAGATGATCGTCTTGCTGTCGGCTGTCCAATCCGCGAGCCCATCCGAACTCTCACTTAAGGGAAAATGTCTCAGGCGAAGGAGGCGCGTGCCGTTAGCTGCCAAATCACCCATATAGGAACTTAAGTGTCCTACCCACTTGAGGAAGGCAAGCCTTTTCCCGTCCGCCGTCGCGCTCATGCTGTTCATGCAGACGCCAGACCAGTTTGTAAGCTTTTTCGGTTTTTCAAGGGGTTTCCCCGTACGCTCATCAAGCCGCATCCCCCAAAAATTGCAGGCGCTGCTGATGCTGAAAAAGGATTCCGGCTCCTGTACCGAATAGACCAATCTTCCATTCGGAAGCCAACGAACATCGTTTATTCGCTTCATTTCTGAAGGCGGAAACAGCGTGATCACGGGCCCGCCTTTGAGATCGCGACTTACCAGCGTGTCACCAGATTGATCAGTTTTCACGTAAGTGACACGCTGTCCATGGGGGGACCAATTAAGCCCGCCAATGGAGCTGTCTTCCCCCGTTTCATAAAGTTTTCGTGCCTGTTCGCCGTTGCCATCCATCAACCAGACTTCGCGATCGTCAAATTTGCCCTTGTTCGCTCCAAAAGCGATTAAAGAGCCGTCCGGTGAAACCGACCACGCAACGGAGTTATCCCGAAGCTTGCGCGGCGCCCGACCGAGCAGTGAAATAACCCATATGCTCGTGGTCTCCTGTGAGGCCCGTGTAGTCAGATTCGAGGGATGGGCGTTCGCCAGAAACTGGGTGCCGTCCGGAAACCAGGGGCCAATTTCCCAGTCCACCTTCTCATTCTTGACCACGTCCGGCTGTGGAATGGCCTGGGTCTCGCCCGTCTTGATGATCTTAACGAAAATGCGCTTTGCGTCGCTGTACGCCAAATATTTGCCATCAGGAGAAATCGCACCATTCTGGACGGCATTCTCGAAGGAATTGGTGGTGAGTTGCTGCAGCTTCAACTCTGCTTGCGGGGGTTGCTCGAATTTAATAAACCAAAAGATCACACCAAGAATAACGAGCAATGCAGAGGCTCCGGCGATACCCACCCGATTTCGAACAAGCGAACTGAACTGCTTCACGCGAACGTTGCCATCCTTACGGCTCGGGAGTTGTCTCAAAGGGGGAGATTGCTCCACAAGATCGGGTGCCATGTCTACGCTGCGTCCTGACTCCGTGTCCCGTTTCAAGCGCTTCAGGTCGGCGCGTATTTCGGAGGCGACCTGACAGCGCAGCTCCCGATCTTTCTCCAGCGCTTTGCTGATAATGTCAGCGAGCTTATCTGGAAGTTCTGAATTAAGACTCAGGGGAGAGGCCGGCGTTCGGTTTAGGATCGCTTCGAACATGACGGCGGAGGTGGAACCGGAAAATGGCGGCTTTCCGGTTGCCATTTCATAGAGAACAGCTCCGAAGGAAAACAAGTCTGTTCGGGCATCGAGTTCTTCCCCTCGGGCCTGTTCCGGGGACATGTAAGCCACTGTGCCGATCGCCACTCCCGGCGTCGTGAGACGTTCCTCACTTAAGCTGACTGTGGTGCCGCCCGCTCTGAAATCATCAATCCTGGGCCGGGTTCGTTTGGCCAGACCGAAGTCAAGAATTTTGGCCTGGCTTCGGGCCGTAACAAAGATATTGGAGGGCTTAATGTCGCGATGAACGATGCCTCGCGAGTGCGCTGCGTCGAGTGCATCGGAAATCTGAATGCCCAAATCGAGGAGTTCTGCTGTTGGCAGCGGCTTGCCGGCAACGCGATGCTCCAGCGTTTGCCCCTCCAGCAATTCCATCGCGATGAAGGGTTGGCCGTCATACTCGTCCACGTCGTAGACGGTACAAATATTGGGATGGTTTAAGGCTGAAGCAGCGTAAGCCTCGCGTTGAAAGCGTTCTAAGGCCTGTGGATCGCGCGACAATTCGGGTGGTAGAAATTTGAGAGCGACCGTACGTCTTAGTTTCGTATCTTCCGCTTTGTAGACCACACCCATCCCGCCGCCGCCGAGCTTTTCCAGCACGCGGAAGCGGGGAGGTGTTGGACCCGTTGGAATGCGGTCCGTCTTGTGCTCGGTAACGTTATCCTTTGCCATTTGCCTAGCAGCCACGTCGAAAGCGGGCGACTCAATAAACTCGGCGGCCGCACTCTCGTACGAAAGCAATGATTCGACTTCTTGACGCAGCTCCTCGTCATTCTGGCATTCGTCTTTTAGAAAAGCGCTGCGCTGGTCAGTAGGAATCTTCAGGGCGGAGTGACACAACTGTTCGACCCGACGCCAACGATCAGACTCCACGCCGAGCTCCTCCGCCGAGGTCACGCAGTAACCACATCTTGGCAAGTTTCCAGTCGCGCATTACCGTGTCGGTAGAAACTTTCATAACCTCAGCTGTATCTTTCACGCTTAATCCACCAAAAAATCGCAATTCCACCACTCGACTCTTTCGTTCGTCCACAAGCGCCAGACGATTCAACGCGTCATCGAGAGCCAGCAGGTTAGTGTCGGGCTGGGAAGTCACCGTTAGACTCTCATGGAAATCCACTTCGCGTGCGGCTCCTCCTCGTTTTTGGTAACGTCGCGATCGTGCGAAATCGATCAGTATGCGGCGCATCAACTGCGCACAGATGGCTAGGAAATGAGCTCGATTCTGCCATTTGATCCTGCGAACATCCACCAGTCGCAGATAAGTCTCGTGGATGAGTGCGGTGGTTTGGAGAGTGTGTCCGGCGCGCTCGCGAACCATATGACGACGCGCAGCCACGCGCAATTGCTCGTACACTAACGGTACCAGTTTTTTCAGGGCTTCTTCGTCGCCTCGGCCCCAAGCCTGCAACAGACCAGTCACTTCGTGCGACGAAGGGGCTCCCATAACCCTTAAGGCTCTGCAACTTACCCTGTGCAGCGCGAGGTTATCACAGTTCGGATTCTTGATCCATTTTGATCCACGACAAAAAAAGTAATTTCAGTTGCCAGTTTCTGCCTGGAATTCCCGCTTATACCGAAGGACAAAGCAGAGCGCGACCCTCGGAGATATGAAATCCCAAGCATTCCAGTGAATCCCTGCCCGCTCGTCGAAAGCGTCACAGGAGGAAACGGTGAAACCAAGAACACGAATGCCACTAACTGTCGCAGGCGCCATCTTGGCCTGCATCTTGACTGGCGTCATCCCCGCACACGCGCTGTTAAGCAGGACTGGGCACCTGACGGCCAGCACCTTGTCTTCTTGAGGGTGCCAAACCGAGCGAGGCAGAGGAGAGCGAGGCAGAGGAGTAGCTCAATGACGAAGTG
>Ga0209160_1002978_pt1 | contig 14013 bp, 8 predicted proteins | sample GraSoiAngelo_153_FD_186167 | JGI IMG/M metagenome (GOLD analysis project Ga0209160, IMG submission 186167) | Grasslands soil microbial communities from the Angelo Coastal Reserve, California, USA - 14_1009_12_40cm (SPAdes) (version 2) | ecosystem: Environmental > Terrestrial > Soil > Grasslands ...
ATGCCGGCCGCGATCCCGGACCTGTATCCGAAGACTGCGCTGCCCGCCACCAGCACGGTCGCCCCCGCCTTCACCACCAAGGGCGCCGTCTTGGCGTCGATGCCGCCGTCGACCTCGATCTCCATCTCCGGAGCTAGAACGCGCAGCCGCCGGATTTTATCGGGGCTGTGGACGATGAACTTCTGGCCCCCGAAGCCGGGCTCCACGGTCATCACGTTCACCAGTGAGATGTACGGGAGGATCTCGCGGAGCGCCTCCACGGGAGTCGCGGGGTTGATGGCGACGCCCGCCCGGGCGCCGAACTCCTTGATCGACTCCACGGTCCGGTAGAGCGATGTGGTCGCCTCCACCTGGACCTCGATCAGGCTCGCTCCGGACTTCGCGAAAGCCTCGATGAACAGCTCGGGACGCTCGACCATCAGGTGCGCCTCGATCGGGAGGTCGGTGACCTTGCGCACGGCCTCGACCACCAGCGAGCCGAAGGTGAGGTTGGGGACGAAGTGGCCGTCCATGACGTCGACCTGGATGCGGTCCGCGCCCGCCGCCACCGCCTCGCGCACCTGGTCGCCAAGGCGAGCGACGTCGGCGGAGAGGATCGAGGGTACGACCTCGACCTTCTTCAATGAGCCCGGGCCGCCTCTCGGTCGATCAGCCATCGTGCGCCCGCAATCATCCCCGATGGCACTTCACCGCGTTTCGCCTTCGCCACCGCGTCCGCCTTGCCCGCCCCCGTCGCGAGGATGAGCACGCGCCGCGCGGCGCGCAAGACCGGCAGCGTCAGCGTCACGCGTTCGGGCGGCGGTTTGGGCGAGTCGTGAATCCCGATAGCCCATCCTGAGGAATTGACCGCGGGGTGGCCTGGGAAGAGCGACGCCGTGTGGCCGTCCTCCCCCACTCCCAGCAGGACGAGGTCGAGAGGCGCCAGTGAGGCGACCACCGGCGAGTACAGCTCCGCGCCCTCGTCGGGGCCGAGCTCGGCCGGCATGCGGTGCACAGTGGCGGGCGAGACGCGGTCCAGCAGCGCCTCGCGTGCCAGCCGGTAGTTGCTGTCGGGATGGTCCGGCGGAACGCAGCGCTCGTCGCCGAACAGGACCGTGACGCGGCCCCACGCCACCTCGAGGTCGGCGAGCAGCTCATAGCACCGCCGCGGCGTCGAGCCCCCGGCCAGGACGAGCGTTCGCGCCGCGCCGGAGCCGATTGCCGCCGCGATCTCTCCGGCGGCGGCGGCGGCGACCTCTTCCGCCGTCTCGAGAACCGTGACCTCCAAGCTCAGAGGGCTCGCATCAGGTCCGCCCCCGCGGCCAGCGAGCGCGTGTACACGCCATCGCGCGCGCCCAGTGCGAGCACCTCGACCAGGAGCGACGCGTCGGTGGTCGATTCGATGCGCTGCACGTGCCTCAGCGTGTCGGCCGCGCCGATGTCGATGAGCGTCAGCAGCACCATCGAGTTGTCGGGGCTTCTCCGCTCGCGTACGAACACTGTCGGGCGCTGCGGCACGCTCTCCGGGTCGCCCGTGGCGACGTGATGGAGCTGTTCGCGATTCTGGAACGCCATCTCGCGGTGCTGCGCCGCCTTGCGCTGCGCGAGCTCCATGCCGGCGTCGTCCTCGCCACCGGTGGCGTGCAGATGCTGGAACTGCAGCGGCCCGATGTCAGGACTTGCGCGCCGAGGTCGCTCGGGAGCCCGGGAGATCTCGAGCTTGAAGGACGTCCCGCTAGCCACACCCAGGATGCGCACGGTGCTGATCTCGCCCTCGACGAGACCGGGCTTGGCGACCGACCGGAAGGCCACGTCGACGACCCTCCACTTCTCGGCCTCGTACTGGGCCGACACCACCCCTCCCGCTCCGCCGGAGGCGCGCTGCAGCTTCCAGCCCAACGCGCTGGCGATCCAGCCGATCAGCACGGAGGACGGGATCCGGTTGCCGCGGCCCTGTCCTGTGTAATCGATGCCGATCTCGTTGATGCCGGACAGGAACGACCGGCGCACGATCGGGGCGAAGAACTGGGCGATCGTTTCGCGCCACGGGTCCAGGCGCGCCCAGTGGAGGTCGGCCATGCCCAGGCGCTTGTGCGCATGGGCGATGGTGTCCGACAGGCCGACGAACGAGTGGTAGGGGCGCGCGAATCGCGCCGAATCGACGACCAGCGCGTCGGCGACCTGCAGCGCGTCGCGCAGCTCGTGCGAGCCGAACGGCGGGGTGCCGAGCCACCAGATGTACGTGGGCACGCCGCTGACCAGCAGGGGATCGACCAGCGCGCCCAGGTGCGACGCGGCCCCGCCCCGCACGTGCAGCGTCACCAGCTCGTAGTGCGATGGGAAGTCGCCCACGCCGTCCGCCGGCACGAGGGGCGCCGTGATGGATGCGTCGATGCGGCCTTCTTTGACGTCGGCCTGGTCCCTCACGACGATCGCCAGCGATGGATGGTGGACTGCGATCGCCGTGCTTTCGCTGATCGCGCGCTTCTCCTCCGCTTCGGTCGCGGCCACGGCGATCAGGGTCATTACCGTGTTCCGTGGGCGTGGATGATCGTCGTCTGGAAGCTGCATCTGCGCGTACTCGCGCCGGAAGTCGGTCAGCGCGTCGAGGACCTGCGCGATCGTCACCCCCTCACCTTTCCATTGCAGCGGGCCCGACGCTGGTGCGTTCACGGCCTGTGCCATTCCCTGCCGTCCGCCTCGAGCAGCTTCGCCGCACCCTGCGGGCCCCACGTGCCGGCCGCATACATCTGCAGCGGCGGGCGCCCGTCCCTCCACGCGGCCTCGATGGGATCGATCAGCGTCCACGCGGTCTCCACCTCGTCCGCGCGGGTGAAGAGGGTCGGGTCGCCGATCATGCAGTCGAGCAGGAGACGCTCGTAGGCCTCAGGCGCCTCGACGAGAAACGAGGATGCGTAGAGGAAGTCCATCGCCACGCTGCGCAGGCGGATGCCGGCGGCCGGCACCTTGGCTCCGAACTTGAGCGAGATTCCTTCCTCGGGCTGAATGCGCAGGGTGATGGCGTTGGGGTCGAGCTCCTGCGCGGCCGTGCGGCCGAAGGTCAGGTGCGGCGGGCGGTTGAACTGGATCCGGATCTCGGTCGCGCGCTTCGGCATGCGCTTGCCGGCGCGGATGTAGAACGGAACTCCGGCCCAGCGCCAGTTGTCTACGAAGAGACGCAGCGCAACAAATGTCTCGGTCAGGGAGCCCTGCGTCACGTCGGGCTCTTCGCGATAGCTGTGCACGTGCTCGCCGAGCACATACCCGCTCGTGTACTGGCCGCGCACGGTGGCCTTCGCGATTTCTTCGTCGGCAAGCGGGCGAACCGCCTTAAGCACCTTCACCTTCTCGTCGCGGACCGCCTCGGCCTCGAACTCGACCGGGGGCTCCATGGCCGTCAGGGACAGTAGCTGCAGGGCGTGGTTCTGGACGATGTCGCGCAGGGTGCCGGCCTTGTCGTAGTACGCCCCGCGGTTCTCGATTCCCAGCTCCTCGGCCGCCGTGATCTGCACCGAGTCGATGAAATGGCAGTTCCACACCGGCTCGAAGATGGTGTTGGCGAAGCGGAACGCCATGATGTTCTGGACCGTCTCTTTGCCGAGGTAGTGGTCGATGCGATAGACGGAGTTCTCGTGAAAGACGCGCTGCACGATTTTGTTCAGCTCGCGGGCGGACTTGAGGTCGGTGCCGAACGGCTTCTCGACGACGACCCGGTGGTAGCCATCGCCTGCGTTCAGTCCCGCGGCTCGGAGCTGCTCGGTGATGGTCTCGTAGGTCGGCGGTGGCGTTGCGCAGTAGAAGACGCGGTTGCCTCCGACGTGGCGTGAGGTGTCGAGCTCGGCGAGCTTTCGGCCCAGGGTCCTGAAGTCGTCGAGCTTGCCGAAGTCGACCTTGACGTAGAACAGCGCCTCCAGGAACGACTGCAGCACCTGCTGGTCGACTGGCTGCGTTCGCGAGAACGTCGTGATCTTGTCGGTTGCCCGCTTGCGAAAGGCGTCGTCGCTGAGGTCGTCGATCGCCGCGCCAACCACCGCGAAACCGGCCGGCAGTAGTCGCTGCTTGGCCAGGTTGTAGAGAGCCGGCAGCAGCTTGCGACCGCTGAGGTCGCCGGTGGCGCCGAAGATGACCATCAGCGCCGGTTCGGCTACGCGATAGTCGTGCAGGCCTTCCGCGAGCGGGTTCGGCGCGACGACGCTCAACTCTTGACCGCAGCCTCTCCCGCCGCGTCCTTCACTACGGCGTGGCCGCCGAACTGGTTGCGCATCATCGCGAGCATCCGGTCGCCAAACGTGTTCTCCATGCGGCTGCGGAATCGTGCGAACAGCGACTCGGCGATGATCGGCACGGGCACGGATTCGTCGATCGCCGCCTCGACGGTCCAGCGGCCTTCGCCGGTGTCTTCCACGTAGCCCTTGATCGCCGAGAGCTCGGGGTCAGCCTCCAGGCCCCTCGCGATCAGGTCGAGCAACCACGATCGCACGACGCTGCCGGTGCGCCAGGCCTCGGCGATTGCGTGCATATCCATGCCCGGAAAGGCTTTGGAAAGCTTCATCACCTGGAAGCCTTCGGCGTACGCCTGCATGAGGCCGTACTCGACGCCGTTGTGCACCATCTTCACAAAATGCCCTGAGCCCTCAGGGCCTGTGTAGACGAGTCCTCCGTCGTCTGGCGCGAGGTCTTTCAGCAGCGGAAGGCAATGGTCGTATGTGTCTTTCTCGCCGCCGACCATCAAGCTATAGCCGTTTGCGAGGCCCCAGATCCCGCCCGAAGTTCCCGCGTCCATGTAGTGCAGGCCCTTCGCCTTGACCCGCGCGGCATCCCCCATTGCGACCTTCCAGTTGGTGTTGCCGCCGTCGATGATGATGTCGCCTGGATCGCCCAGGGCGATCAGCTGGTCGATGGCCTGGGTCGTGGGGTCGCCTGCGGGAACCATCACCCACATCACCCGCGGCCTGGATTGAAAAGCCTTGACGAAGTCCTCGACCGTGAAGGCGGCAACTGCTCCCTGCGACGCTTTCTCTTTGACGGCGTCGGCCGAGCGGTCGAAGGCGATCATCCGGTGGCCTCGCTTCATCAGCCGCAGGACCATGTTGCCGCCCATGCGGCCCAGGCCGACCATCCCCATCTCCATGGTCAACTCCTCCGCTGGTGGACTATCTGACTGCGGACTTGACTGCTGCCGCTAGCGCCTTCCAGCCGGCAGCGGCCTCTTTCCCGAGCGTCACGCGCAGCACCGGGAGCCGGCGTGAGGTAAGCGACTCGAGGTCGCCCAGCGACTGCGCCTGCTTGAGGATGGAGAAGCTGTAGGGCTGGCCAGGGATGGGCACGTCGCTCGTGTCGTCCTGGACGATCTGCAGGAAGACGCCGGTCTTCGGGCCGCCCTTGTGCAGCTGGCCGGTGGAGTGAAGGAACCTCGGTCCGTAGCCGGCGGTGGTCGCGTAGTGCGTGGCGTCGCGCACGCTCGTTCGAATCGCCGCGATCGCCGACTCCGACGCCGCCGTCCGCGTCGTGTAGGCCATGATCGCGAAGTAGGCCCCCGCCTTGGCGCGGCCGAGCAGAGTCTTCAAGCCGGACCGCGACTTCGCCGCCGCGACCGACTCCGCCGCCGGCAGCTTGCCGCTGGCGCGGTACTTGGCCAGGACCTTCTTGGTGTTGTCCTTGGACTCCTGGACGTTGGGCTGGTCGAACGCGTCGATGCCGAGGATCGATCCGGCGATCGCGGTCGCGATCTCCCAACGCAGGAACTCCCCGCCGAGATCCAGCTTGTCGCGCATCGTCAGCGTGACGACGGGCAGGCCCGCCTTTTCGAGCGCCTGCACCGCCTTGTTCGGAGGATCGGCGTCCATGCGGATGTACACGAACAGCCGGTCGTCGCCGTACACGGCAGGCTTGCCGAGCGCCTCACCCTCGACCGGCACGATCCCCTTGCCTTGCTTGCCGGTGCTCTCCGCGATGAGCTGCTCCACCCAGTAGCCGAAAGTGGCGATCTTGGGTGATGCGATGAGCGTCAGCTTGTTGCGGCCGCCGACCGCCAGCTCGCCCATCACCGCGCCCAGCCACACGCCTGGGTTGCTGTCGGCGGGCACCGAGTCGGCGCACGAGTGCGCCATCTCGACAGCTCGCTCCAGCATCTCGGTGACGTCGACGCCCATGAGCGCGCCCGGCACCAGCCCGAAGTAGCTGAGGGCCGAGTAGCGGCCGCCGATGTCCGGCGGGTTGCGGAAGATCCAGCGGAAGCCGTGGTCCTTCGCCAGCTTCTCGAGCGAGCTGCCCGGGTCGGTGATAGCAGCGAAATGGCGTCCCGGCGCACCGCTCCCGTCCTTGCCCGTGGCCTCTTGCCAGAAGTAGGCGAAATGCGACAGCGTCTCAGTCGTCTCGCCCGACTTGGAGGCGACGATGAACAGCGTGTCCTGGATGCGGATTCGGCGGCGCACCGCGAGGATGGTGGCCGGGTCCGTGGTGTCGAGCACGTGCAGCCGTGGATGGCCGCGGACCGGGCCGAAGGTATTCCGCAACACGTCGGGGCACAGACTCGAGCCACCCATGCCGAGCAGGACGACGTCGGAGTAGGCGCGGCCGTCGGTGGCGAGCTCGCGAAACTCGGACGCATGCTCGAGCATCTTCTCGGCGACGTTCAGCCAGCCGAGGCGGTCGCGGATCTCCTCTCGTTTGGCCGGGTCCGACGTCCACAGCGTCGAATCCTTGGCCCACAGGCGTCGCGGCGCGTCCGCCTTCTGGAGCTGCGCCACGCGTGCGTTGACGCCGGGCTGGAGCGCGCCGAGGCTGTACCACTGCCGCGGGCCCTTCCCCGCCTTGATGTTCAGGCTCTCCTTCTTGATCGTGGCGAGCAGGCTCTCGAACGATTTCGTGAACGACTCGACGCCCTCGACCTCGAGCTCACGCGTGACCTGGTCGAGGTCGACGCCGAACTCGGCGAGCTGCTTCAGCTGCCGCTTGGCCGCATCGACGTTCTCGTCGATGCTGCGCCGCGCCTCGCCGTGCTCCCGGAACGCGGCCAGCGTCGCCGGCGGGATGGTGTCGACCGTGTCGGGACCGATCAGCTCCTCGACGTAGTAGGTGTCGGGGTAGCGCGGATCCTTGGTCGAAGTGCTCGCCCACAGCGGGCGCTGCAGCTGCGCGCCGGCCTTCTTCAGCTTCTCCCAGCGCGGGCCGCTGAACGTCTTGCGGAACCGCTCGTATGCGATCTTGGAGTTCGCGATAGCGGCCTTTCCGTAGAGCCGCTCGAGCGCACGCTTCTGCGCGGGGTCGGTGCTCAGCTCGATCTTCTGCGCCAGCGTCTTGTCGACCTTGGTGTCGACGCGGCTGACGAAGAAGCTGGCGACGCTGGCGACCATGCGGAGCTCGCCGCCACCCTTGTGCAGCTTCTCGAGACCCGAAAGGTAGGCCTCCATCACTTCGCCGTACCTGTCGACCGAGAAGATCAGCGTGATGTTGATGTTGTGGCCCTTCGAGATCTGGTCGTAGATCGCAGGGATGCCTTCCTTGGTGGCCGGGATCTTCACCATCACGTTGGGCCGGTGGCACCGCTCTCTCAGGTCCTCGGCGAAGGCGATGGTGCGGCGCGTCGAGTTGGCGACCGTCGGCGACACCTCGATGCTGACGAACCCGTCGTGCCCTTTGGTCTTGTCGTAGATCGGGCGGAAGACGTCCGCCGCGGCCGACACGTCCTCGACCATCAGCTCCCACAGGATCTCGTCGGGTTTGTGGCCGGCCCGCACGAGGCTGACCATGGCCTCGTCGTAGTCGGACGAGCCGCTGACCGCCTTCTCGAAGATGGTTGGGTTGGACGTGACGCCGGTGAGCCCTTCGTCGCGCAGGCGCGCCAGCTCGCCGGAGGTGATGAGCTGGCGGCGGATGTTGTCGAGCCACAGCGACTGGCCGATGCTCTTCAGCTCTTTGATCGGCGCTGGGACGCGCACCTTTGTCGCCATGTCGCTACTTCCCGGCGAGCAGCTTGGTCGCGGCCGCCACGATATGCCGCGCCGAGATGCCCGCGGCGTTCATCAGCTCCTCGGGCTTGCCCGACGTCGGCAGTCCTTTCACCGCGAGGTGGGCCAGGTGCAGGCCGTCCTCCGGCGCGAAGGCCTCCAGCACCGCGGCGCCGAGGCCGCCCTGCGGGTAGTGGTCCTCGACGACGACGAACCTGCCCTTGGTCGCTTTCGCGGCGTCGCGCAGCGTCTTCACGTCGACCGGCTTCACCGAATAGAGGTCGATGACGCGCGCCGCGACCTTCTTCTGGGCCAGCGTGTCCGCGGCGGCGATGCAGTTGTGGAGCGTCACGCCGGCGCCGATCAGGGTCACCCGGTCCTTAGCGCTCTGGCGAACGACCTTGGCGCCGCCGATCTTGAAGCTGTCGGTAGGCCCGTAGATGGTCGGATACGCGCCGCGCGTGGTGCGCATGTAGACGATTCCGTTCTCGTACGCCATCAGCTGCGTGAGCTTGGCGGTCTGGTTGGGGTCGCTGGGATACAGCACCGTCGACGAGTGGATCGCTCGCATCGCCGCCAGGTCCTCGAGTGCCATCTGCGAGGGGCCGTCCTGGCCGATCTCGACGCCGGCATGTGAGCCGACGAGCCTGATGTTGGCCTCGGAGATGCCGGCCATGCGGATGAAGTCGTAGGCGCGGCTGAAGAAGGCTGCGAACGTGGATGCGAACGGCCGGTACCCGCGGACGCTCATGCCCACCGCGGTCGCCACCAGCTGCTGCTCGGCGATGTAGATCTCGAAGAACCGCTCCGGGTGCGCCTTCGCGAACTCGTCGGCGTGCGTGGAGTTGGACACCTCGCCGTCCATCGCGACGACGTCGGGGATGGCGGCGAGCGCGAGCAGGGTGTCGCCATACGCCTTGCGCGTGGCGACCTTGTCTTCCTTCTTATACGTGGGCAGGGTGACCGGGGCGTCGACGTGTTTGATGGCCGGCGCGCTTGCCTCGGGCTTGGCCGTCTTCACCTTGAGGTGGCGAATGCCGCCCAGCTCCTTGATCGCGCGCTCGGCCATGTCGGGAGGCAGGGCCTTGCCGTGCCAGCCGTCCTTGTTCTCGATCTCCGAAAAGCCTTTGCCCTTGATCGTCTTGGCGAGGATCACGGTCGGCTTGCCCGTCGACGAGAGCGCGTTGCCGTAAGCGCGGTCGATGGCAGTCACGTCGTGGCCGTCGATGACGATCGGGAAGCAGCCGAACGCCTCGATCCGCCGGCGGTAGGTGTCCATGCTCCAGCCGTATTCGGTCTCGCCACGCTGCCCGAGCCGGTTGATGTCGAGGATGGCCGTGAGGTTCGCCAGCCCATAGAAACCGGCTTTGTCGAAGGCCTCCCAGATCGAGCCCTCGGCGAGCTCGGAGTCGCCGCACAGGCACCAGACGTGGAACGGGAGCTGGTCCAGCTTTTGTCCCGCCAATGCGACCCCGACCGCTATCGGCAGCCCCTGGCCGAGGGATCCGGTGGCGACGTCCACCCACGGGATGGCCGGCGTCGGGTGGCCCTGAAGCCGAGACCCGAACTTGCGGAAGGTCATCATCTCGGTGTCGGTGATGGCGCCGACCGCCTTGAACATTGCGTAAACGAGCGGCGAGGCGTGGCCCTTCGAGAAGATCAGGTGGTCGTTGTTGGGGTCCTTGGGCTTGTTCCAGTCGTACTGCAGGTAGCGCGAGATCAGGACCCCGATCAGGTCGGCGGCGGACATCGAGGAGGTCGGGTGCCCGGAGCCGGCGGCGGTGCTGCAGCGGATGGAATCGACGCGCAGCTGCTGCCCCAATTGACGCGCGAACTCGAGATCGGTGGTGGCCAGCGCCTCGGTGGTGACCGTCATATCACTCCCCTACCACTTACGAGTGGCTCGACCCTCCCGCGACTCGACGAATCGCGGGACCCCAGCGTGTGTTGAGTTAAGTCTATCGGTCTCTAAGAATCCCCTCTTCCCACCCGGGAAGCGATTCCGCATGTTCGGAGCCAAACAGCCCCAAAGCGATCGCGCATTTCGCACGTGTGGATCCACACGTGCGAGAGCAGGAACCTCCATCAATCCTGGCTATCGATCGATAATTCTGGTACGGTTCCTGGCCAAGCTCACGCCTAAGCGATTTAGCAGATTGACGCAGCAACCATTAGTGATCCTAGGGCCTCTGCCGGGTCATTGACGCAAGGGACTCAGCCGTCGCTTGCGCAGCCCGTGCGGGGTCCGAAGAGATGGCCCAGCGGCCTCGGCCTTCTCGACCTTCTGATCGGCGTTTTGGTGATCGCCGCAGCGATCATCGCTGTGCTCCCCTTTGTTGCGCTCGGGCGCGGGCTCATCGAGGCCCTGGGCCAGGGAACCCGGGGCCCAACTACGCTCGGCGTCGCGACCTCACTGTTGGCGCTCTTTTTCGGTGGCATCTTCTTCGCGTACTCGGTGAAGTACTACCTCGCCACGGTGGCGATGCTGGTCTCGTCAATGCTCCTCTCGCGTGGCAACGGCCACGTCAATGGCAATGGACTCCCCAGCGGACAAGGCCACCCGCATGGCCGCATGCGATTCCTGCGCCGCCGAAACGGCAACGGTTATCACAATGGAAATGGAAACGGGAACGGCGACGGGAGTTTCGATCTCGGCTATGAGCCGTTTGTATCTATCCACATTGCCGCTTACAACGAAAAGCGCGTCATCGGCCGCCTCCTAGAGAGCTGCGCCGCCCTCGAGTACAAGAGCTACGAGGTCATCGTCGTCGACGATTCGACAGACGAGACGACCCAGATCCTTGACGCCTGGAGGTCCCGACCCGCCTTCAAAGTCATCCATCGGTCTAACCGCGATGGTTTCAAGGGCGGCGCTCTCGCCGTGGCTCTCCAGCACACCGATCCGCGAGCCGAGTTCGCGATCGTCTGGGACGCCGACGTGGTGGCTTTCCCAGACTCGATCCAGACCTACCTGCCCCACTTTTTCAAGGTCAACGGCGCCGGTCCTGAGCCTCGGCCCGAAGTGGCCGCCGTGCAGAGCTACCAGTGGCACGTCCTCAACAAGAGCGAGAGCTGGCTCACGGAGGCTGTGCGTGCGGAGTACGCCGGGAGCTACATGGTCGAGCGACCGTTCCAGGAATTCATGGGCTCGCTGAAGATGGTCGCGGGCACCTCTTACATGATTCGCGCACAGCTCCTTCGTGACATCGGCTGGGGCCGCAGCCTTACCGAGGACTGGGAGCTAACGCTGCGGCTCTACGCGCGCGGCTACAAGGTCGTCTACACGCCGTATGCGGAATCACCCGCCGAATGTGTGGCGACCTTCGGGCGGCTCGCCCGCCAGCGCATGCGATGGGCGGAAGGCCACAGCTACAACGTCCGCCGCTCGTTCACCGAGATCATCGGCTCGCGGCAACTCGGCGTTCTCGAGAAGTTGGGGTTCCTCTTTTATGCGACGTATTACCTGCAGGCGGCGTTCTTTATTGTCGGGAGCGCGGCTTGGCTCGTCGCTGAGGTCGGTTTCCACGCCCACGTGCCCGAATGGACCGCGACGTTGGGTTGGTCTCTCCTTCTTACCAACCTGCTGTCTCTGCCATTGATGAATTTTGCCGGCCTGCTCATCGAAGGTGCGCCCGCCAAGGACTTCATAGGAGTCCTCGGCGCCGTCGCGACGTCCTTCCTCCTGGTGCCGTTTCAGGCTTACGCAGCTCTCAAAGGCCTATTGGAGGACAACGAAGGACCCTGGTACCGAACGCCGAAGACAGGTCACATCACAGACCCGATCCAGCACCTACGCCGCCTCAAATGGCTGCGCCGCTGGCTGGTCGGTCCGATTCCGCGCTCGAGGCGCAAGGCGCAGAGCCTGCGCGCCGCGCCGTCGCCCCGTCGCCCTAGAAGCCGCCGCTCACGCCGGGCTGGCTGGACGGTATCGGCGGTCCTGGCACTGACGCTCGGCGGGCTCGTCGTCGGCGCCGTCCACGCCCCGATCACTCAAGCCGCCGGAACCAGCCTGTTTCTTCACGGCGCCGGTCCGTTCACGCTCGACGCGACCTCGCCCGGCGCTGTCCTGCCGCAGACGATGCTCCTGACCACAGGAAACAGCCGCACGTGGGCCGCGACGTCCACCACGGCGGCCGCGCAAACGATCTCTTCGACGACCTCATTCAGCTTCAACTACTGGACGCTGGGCGTTGGCGGGAGCGCCAACGTCACGCTGACATTCGCGTTCAGCTCCTCCAACACGTGCTCATCGCCGACCACCATCGCCCAGACGGCCACTACGCTCGCCAGCGGCGCGAACCAGACCACAGGGTCGTTTTCACCGTCGTCGAACATCACCGTGCCGGCAGGGTCGTTTTTCTGCTTCATGCTGACGGTCAACTCCATAGGTCTAATCACGCTCACGCTCGATTACGACGCTTCCAGCTCTCCCACCAATCTCATCAGCACCCAGACGATCTTCATCCCCGAGCTTGTGCTGCCTTTCCTGGCCCTGGTTCTGCTCGCACCGATTTGGGCGCGCCGACTGTCGAGCCGCCGAAAGTGCCAAGCGTTATGACGCACCGCGAAGACCTCCCGCAGATCACGGTGCTCGTCGCATGCTGTCTGATCCTGGTCGCATTGCCGTTCGTGACGACATACAACGACCTGCTCACGGCCGGCGCTATGCGCCTGGGCGTGGCAGGACCGCTGCAGTCGGTCAGCCCCATCGAGGCGCGGATGGTGGTGGCGCTGCTCCAAATCCTTGGCCTGCACGCGGCGGCGGCCGGCAGCCAGCTGGTGGTCTGGGATGCGGGCGGCCGCGCCACCAACCTCTTCATCTCGTGGAACTGCATTGGCTGGCAAAGCCTCGTTCTACTTGGCGCCAGCCTCGCTGTCGGCCTGCGTGGCGCTTCCACCGAAGCGCGGGTCCAGGTTTTCGTGATTGGGCTGCTTGGCACCGTGCTTGTCAACCTGGTGCGGGTGGCGATAGTGTGCGTGCTGGCGGCAGTTGCCGGCCAGACCCCTGCCTTGATCTTCCATGACTACGCCGGGACCTTGATGACGGTCATCTGGCTGTTCGCGTTCTGGTTCGCGTCGCAGCGCTGGATTCTTGGGCCGGGCGAGTCAGGGTGACGTCTTAGTTGGTCGCGGCGAGACGCTCCACCTCGGTGACCATGCCATCCAGGATCTTCAGGCCCGCGTCCCAGAAACCGGGGTCGGTGATGTCCATTCCGAGCCGCTTGACGAGCTCATCCGGCCGCGTCGAGCCGCCGGCGGCGAGGAAGTCGAGGTAGTCGTCGACGAAGCTCGGCCCGACCTCCAGGTAGCGGTGATACACGGACAGCGCCAGCAGGTTGCCGAACGCGTACGCGTACACGTATCCCGGCGCGTGCAGGAAGTGGCTGACGTAGCTCCACCAAACCTTGTGCTCGTCGGTGAGGATGAGCGCGTCGCCGAACATCACCTGAAGCTTGTCCTGGAAGAGCTCGCCGAGCTGCTCGACCGAAAGCTCGCCTTCCTTGCGCCGCATCGTGTGGCAGGCGTCCTCGTAGCGGTTGAACGCGACCTGGCGGAAGACAGTGGCGAAAGCGTCCTCGCACTGGGTGCACAACATGGCGAGGCGAACCTTCGGGTCTTTCTCTTCATACATGATGCGATCGAACGTCAGCGCTTCGCCGAACACCGACGCCGTCTCGGCGAGCGTCAGCGGTGGGTGGAAATCGAAGATGTGGTTATTGGAGGCAAGCCGGTCGTGGAGGCCGTGGCCGAGCTCGTGTGCCATCACCAGCGCGTCGCGCAGCTTGCCGGTGAAATTGAGCATCACGTACGGGTGGTGGCGCGGCGTGACCGGCATGCAGTAGGCGCCGCCGGCCTTGCCCGGCACGACTGGCGCGTCGATCCAGCCGCGCTCGAAGAAGTCCTCGACCAGCGCGCCCGCGCGTTTGGAGAAGCGGTTGTAGGAACCGAGCACCAGGTCCTTGGCTTCGTCCCAGGTGAGATTCTTCGAGACCTCGCCGATGGGCGCATAGCGGTCCCACTCGTGCAGGTCGCCGACCCCGAGCAGCTTCTTCTTGACGCGGTAGTAGCGCACGCACACGTCGTA
>Ga0209160_1002979_pt1 | contig 14010 bp, 15 predicted proteins | sample GraSoiAngelo_153_FD_186167 | JGI IMG/M metagenome (GOLD analysis project Ga0209160, IMG submission 186167) | Grasslands soil microbial communities from the Angelo Coastal Reserve, California, USA - 14_1009_12_40cm (SPAdes) (version 2) | ecosystem: Environmental > Terrestrial > Soil > Grasslands ...
TCGACGAGAGCAACAACGGTCTGACGACGTCGAGCGCGATGACCGTGACGCTCTATCAGCCCGATCTGGCGACGACCGCGGTGAGCGCTCCGCTGAGCGGCGCGGTCGGCCGTCCGACGACGATCAGCAGCACGGTGCGCAACCAGGGGCCGGCGCCGGCCGGCCCATTCCGCGTCACGTTCTACATGTCGGCGACGGACGCCACGCCAGGAGCGGGTGTGGCCATCGGCTTCCGCGACCTCACCGGCCTCGCTCCCGGGACGATCTCCACGGTCAGCACGCCGCTGACGATCCCGGCGACGCTGACACCGGGCTCGTATCACGTGTCGGCGGTGGCCGACAGCACCGGCCTCGTCACCGAGCTGAGCGAGACGAACAACGGCCTCACCGCGTCGACGGCCATGAACGTCACGCTCTACCAGCCCGATCTCGTGGTGTCCACGCTGACCGCGCCGGCCGCCGGGATGACGGGGCGTCCGATCACGGTCGCGAACAGCGTCCGCAACCAGGGCCCGGCCCCGACCGTCGCCTTCCGCATCACGTTCTACATGTCGTCGACGGATCCGACGCCGGGCGCCGGTACTGCGATCGGCTTCCGCGACGTCGCGGCGCTCGCCGCCGGCGCCGTCTCGATGGCGAGCACCGTCCTGACCATCCCGGCGACGCTCGCGCCGACCTCGTACTATCTCTCCAGCGTCGCCGACAGCGGCGGCGTCGTGACCGAGCTGGACGAGAGCAACAACGGCCGGACGGCTTCGCTCCAGGTGGCGGTGACGCTCTTCCAGGCTGATCTCGTCGTGACGGCGCTGACCGCCCCGGCGACCGCCGCAATCGGACACGCGATCATCGTCACGAGCACGGTCCGCAACCAGGGGCCGGCTGCCGCGGGCCCGTTCCGCGTCACGCTGTACATGTCGGCCACCGATGCCACGCCGGGCGCGGGGACCGCGATCGGCTTCCGGGACGTCGCGGCGCTCGCCGCCGGCGGCGTCTCGACGGCGAGCACGGTCCTGACCATCCCGGCCACGTACGGGACGGGCACCTTCAACGTCTCGGCGGTGGCGGACACCGGTGGCGTCGTCACCGAGCTCGTCGAGACCAACAACGGCCTGACGGCTCCGACCCCGATGACGGTGACGCTCAACTAGGCGACTTCGCGCCTCGCTTCGTGGATCGTCTCGCCCTCCGACGTCGTGTGGCCGCGCCGGGGTTCCGGATGTACGCTTTGTGCGCCGCGGCCCTTTCGTTCTCTCCTGACGGTGAGGAGGAGCTGCGGCGCGATGCGATGGAGGATCTCGCTCTCCGCGGCTTCATCGGCGTGCTCGCGGACGATGCCGTCTCGCTACGCAACATCGAGAAGCTCGGCTTCAGACACTGGGCCAGCGGCTGGGCCCGCTATCGCTTTGGGCACGTGACACGCTGGACCACCTACGACACCGACCGGAACGGCCAGTGCGGGCTCCGCGCATCGGACTGAGCGGCTTCGTCATCGCCTACGGCCACCGGTTCACGGACCGCTTGGAATATCTGCGCCGGCGTCTGGCCTCGCCGGGGCGCGCGCGCTGGATGCTCGCGGCGCTGCGCGTTCGCCGGCTGCGATGCTGGTCGCTTCGTGAGTTCCGGCTGTACGTCATGCGCGCCGCGGAGCTTCCCCCGTCGACGGACGGTGACGAGCTACGGCGCGATGCCATGGAAGATCTCGTCCTCTACCGTCCCTACTCGGCGGGCGACCTGCCGGCCGGCGACTTCCTCGCCCAGGCGAGGGAGCGGCTGGCCCTGGGCCACCACGTCTACACGTGGGCCGCCGGCGGGGTGCTGCTGCACTACGCCTGGCTGGAAGAGTGCACCGAGCGCGCCGGCAGCGACTTCCACCACGAGTTCCGGCTGGGCGGCCCGGCGGCCGTGCTCTGGAACGACTACACGTGGCCCGCTGCGAGGGGGCGCGGTCTGCAGACCCGATCGATCCGGCGGCGGCTACGGGACGCAGCGGCCGCCGGGCATGAACGCATGTTCATCGGCGTCCTCGCGGACAACGCGGCGTCGCGGCACAATATCGAGAAGCTCGGCTTCAGGCACTGGGCCAGCGGCTGGGCCCGCTACCGGTTCGGGCGCGTGAGGCGCTGGATCACGCGCGCGGCCCCCGGCGTCGCGTCTGGATCCGGCACGCCCGCCGGTGACATGAGCGCTCCGTCATGACCCCATCGGACGCCCTCGCCGTGAGCGCCGTGATCCCGACCTACAATCGCGCGCACTTCGTCGGGCGCGCGGTGGCGTCGGCGCTCGCCGCGATCGCGCCTGGCGACGAGGTCATCGTCGTGGACGACGGCTCCATCGACGCCACCGAAGCCGCGCTGGCGCCGTACCGCGACCGCATCCGCTACGTCCGCACGGACAATCGTGGCGCCGGCGCCGCACGAAACCGCGGCGTGCGCGAGGCCCGCCATCCGCTCGTCGCCTTCCTCGACTCCGATGACGAGTGGATGCCGGACAAGCTGTTGCTCCAGCGTACCGTGATGGCGCGGCGGCCGGATGTCCTCTACTGCTTCTCCGATTTCGCCACCCGCGATGCCGACGGGCGCGAGCACCGGTTCTACCTGTCACGGTGGCATGGCGTTTCGAGAGGGTGGGAAGAGCGCCTGGGGCCCGCCGTTGCCTTCTCGAGCTTCGGACCGCTGCCGCCGGGTCGTCCGGACCTGGCCGTCCGGGTGGGCGACCTCTACCCGGCGATGATGCAGGCCTGCTACGTCAGCACGATCACGGTGATGGCGCGGCGGGATGCCGGGGAGGCGCTGCACTTCGCGGAAGACCTTCCCCTCTACGAGGATTGGGAGTGCTTCGCACGGCTGGCCCGGGCTGGACGCGGGGCGTATCTCGCCTGCGAGACGGCGCGGAATCACGGGCACCGCGGACCCCGCCTGATCACTGCCAACCCGCTGGTCGCCGCCGCGGCGCGCATCACGCTGCTGCAGCGGCTGTGGGGCGCCGACGTCGCGTTCCAGGCCATCGCAGCCGCCCAGTATCGCCAGGCGCTCGCCGAGCAGCACCTCGTTCGCGCGCGGGCCTTCATCGGACGTGGCCAGACAGGCCAGGCGCGCGACGAGCTGCGCCTGGCCGGCGGCGGCCCGCTGGCCTATCGGGCGCTCGCGGCGTTGCCCGGCGCCGTCGCCCGCCGCGTGGTCGCCGCCGGCCGCGTCCTGCTCCGCGCCTGACGTCAGGCCATCCTCGAACCCCGAACCAGGAGACGACGACCATGGCAGTGCTCGAGCTGGAGCGCCCGCTGCGGGTGACCGAGGTCACCGACCGCGGCGCGTTCGAGGCGCTGGCCCACGAGTGGGATGCCCTCGTCGCCGCGACCGACGATCAGATCTTCTACCGTCACGAGTTCGTCAGGACGTGGATCGCTCACTTCGCGCCCACGGCGCCGCTGCGGGTGCTGCTGGCGCGCGACGCCACCGGTGGGCTGGCGGCCGTATTGCCGCTCGTGGAGCAGCGCACCTCGCTGCTGGGCGCCCCCCTGATCGAGCTGCGATCGACGGCGAACGCGCACTCGTGCCGATTCGATCTGCTCGCGGCCGACGCCGACCTCGCCGGCCGGGCATTCTTCGCGCACCTCGCCGAGGACCAGCGCTGGGACGTGCTGCGCATCGGCGAAGTCCCCGAAGGCGGCCGGGCCTGGACGCTCGCGGCGGCGGCGGCGGCCCGCGGCTATCCCGTCGCGTCGACCTCGGTGGATTCGCCGTACGTGCCGCTGCGGCCAAGCTGGCCGGAGCAGAGCGCCACGCTGCCGGCGAAGTTCAGGGCGAACTGCCGGCGGCGTCGTCGCAAGCTCGAGGCGACGGGCGCCGTCACGTTCGATCCCTGTCCGGGCGGCGACGAGCTCGACGCGTACCTGGAGGCGGGTTTCGAGCTCGAGGCGCGCGGCTGGAAGGGGTCCCGCGGCACCGCGATGGCGCAGTCGCAGTCGACGCGCGGGTTCTACACCGAGCTGGCGCGGGCGGCGTGGCGCGGCAAGTACCTGCGCCTGTACTTCCTGCGGGTCGACGGCCGTCCCGTCGCCTTCCAGTATGGCCTGTGCTGGAACGGCCGCTATCTCCTGCTCAAGCCGGCCTACGACGAGTCCCTCGCGGAGTGCAGCCCCGGGCAGCTGCTCGTGGAGGACGTCCTGAAGGACTGCATCAGCCACGGTCTGCGCGAATTCGACTTCCTGGGCGCCGACATGCCGTGGAAGCGCGACTGGACGGATCATGCCCGGCAACACTCCGCGCTGTGGATCTTCCGCAACAGCGCCGTCGGCCGGGCGCTGGCCGCCGCCCGGTTCAGGTGGATGCCGGCCGCGCGGCGACTCGTGCAGCAGTGGAGAACCGCTCGCCCGTGATGTGACGAGAGCGGCGTCCAGCCGTCGTCTCAGCGTCCCGCCGCCGTCCTCTCACGCGTCCCGTTCCGTCGGCTCTCGTCGCGCCAAAATCTTGCGGTGCGCAACGGGCCGTTGCCCAGCGCGACGGCGGGCGGCTTGTGCATCCGAGCGGCGGCGACATCGCCGGTCAGCAATTTCGCGGGTAACTGGCGCTGGGCGGCGGCGATGCCGCTTGGCACACGACCTGCTCATGGTCGCGACGCCATCCACCCGCGATGAGCGCCGCTAGCGGCCGACCATTGTGAAAGGGGAGTGTGACGACAATGAGAACTTGGCTCCGACTCTCCGTGCTGACCATCGTAATGTTCGCAGCCTTCCTATTGCGGGCGCCGGACGCCCGTGCGGACGGCGATTGTCTCGACTACATCACCGGCGTGGGACTGGTTCCCTCGATCAGCGGGTCCGGCAAGGCCGCGTTCGGCTTTGCCGTGGGCTACGGGACGCCGACCTCGCCGCTCGGCGGCTTCTTCGCCGCCACCGATCCGAAGGTGGGCTTCTACATGAAGTCGATCTCGATCGACGACTACGTCGGCTACTTCTGCGCCACCGCGGATGGCTTTCCATGCTACGAGCGCGCGTTCACCGGGATGGCCCAGGTGAGGTGGCCGGGCTTCAGCGGCGTGCGGCCGTTCCTGGTCGACACCATCGACTACGCCGGCCATGGCCCGACGACGCCGAGAACCGACTACATCGACTTCAACGGCGGCGGGTACATCAACGTGAGCCTCGTGAACCAGGGTGGTATCAGCATCCACAACGCTTCGACGGCGCCCGGCTGCGATTGAGCCGGGGCGTGACTGCGGGAGCCGCCGCCACGGCAGCGTCGGCGTCCTCCTCGGCTCGGGGCAATGCGCGGCACCGAGCCGAGCAGGACGCGCCGGGCGGCCCGCGGCGGCCGCTCCCGGTCACGCAATCTTGCAGAGCTGCGCAAGGACGCTTCACGCCGAGGGGGTCCACGCTCGGCGGCGAGGTCGCTGGCGCGCGCAGTGTCGTCACGTATCCGCGGCAGTTTTCGGAAGAGCCGCGACGGCTGGGCCGTGGCACGCGACGTGCTGCCGTGGCGCACGCCTCCTGACCCACGAAGGCAAGGCGGGGGAACAGACATGGCTCGTGGCCGAGGGCGCGTCGTGATGTCGGCGCTCATGCTGCTCGCGGGGACGACTGCGGCGAGCGTCCGGGGCGACGTGCTGCCGATCGAGAGCGCCAGGGACCGCATGGGCGAGCTGGCGGGCCTGGCCGCCGGCGGGGCGCGTGCCGACGGCCGCCCGGCACTGCGCTCGCCGCTGCCGCCGGGAACCGCCATGGCGCTGGCCTCGATGCAGCAGGCGCCCGCGCTGTCGGCGTCGGGGGTGTCGCGCTCGGCCGTGCTCCTGGTCATCGGCTCCGGGCTCGTGAGCCTCGGGCTCATGGTGCGGCGGAGGCTGGAGCGCAGCGACAGCGAGAGCGAGGGGGCCTGAGCCATGTGCGGGATCGTCGGGTACGTCGGACACCGCAACGCGGCGCAGATCATCCTCGACGGCCTGCAGCGGCTCGAGTATCGCGGCTACGACTCGGCCGGCCTCGCCGTGGTCGACGGACGACGGCTCGAGATCCGGCGGCACCCCGGGAAGATCCGCATCCTCGAGGGGCTCGTCCGCGAGCAGCCGGTCTCCGGCGTCGTCGGGCTCGGCCACACCCGCTGGGCGACGCACGGGCGGCCGTCGGAGGCGAACGCCCATCCGCACGCCGATTGCTCCGGCCGCCTGGTGGTCGTCCACAACGGGATCATCGAAAACTATCTGAGCCTCAAGGAGCGCCTGATCGCCCACGGTCATCGCTTCCGCTCTGAGACCGACACCGAGGTCATCGCCCACCTGATCGAGTGGGAGATGAGCGCCGGGGCCGACGTGCTGCAGGCCACGCGCGCCGCGCTGACCCAGGTCCGCGGCGCCTACGCGCTGGCGGTCCTCGACAGCGCCCAGCCCGATCGTCTCATCGCCACCAAGCACGGCGCCGGCGCGGTGGTCATCGGGCTCGGCGACGGCGAGGTCTATCTGGCCTCCGACATCGCCGCGCTGCTGCCGTACACGCGCGACGTGGTCGTCCTCGAGGACGACGAGGTCGCGGTGCTCGCTCGGACCGGCGTCACGCTCATCGCCGCGGACGGCGCGCCGCTCGAACGGCGATCGGTGCGGGTGGGGTGGGCGCCGACCATGGCCGACAAGGGGCACTACCCGCACTTCATGCTCAAGGAGATCTACGAGCAGCCGCGGGCCGTGCGCGACACGCTGGAGGGACGAATCGACAGCGAGCAGGGCAGCATCGCCGTGCCGGAAGCGAACCTCGACCCGGCCCGGGTCCGGGACCTCCGCCGGGTCGTCCTCGTCGCCTGCGGCACGTCGTACCACGCGGCCCTGGTCGGCAAGTTCATGTTCGAGCGCATGGCCGGCTTGCCGGCCGAAGTCGACGTCGCCTCGGAGTTCCGTTACCGGGATCTCATCCTGGGGCCGGACACGCTCGTCATCGCGATCTCCCAGTCGGGCGAGACGGCCGACACGCTCGGCGCCGTCAAGGCGGCCCTGGCGTGTCGCGCGCCCGTGCTCGGCATCACCAACGTCGTGGGCTCGGCACTCGCGCGCGAGGCCTCCGGGGCGTTCTACACGCAGGCGGGGCCGGAGATCGGCGTCGCCTCCAGCAAGACGTTCACGGCGACGGTGACCGCCTGCTACATGATCGCGCTGGGCATGGGACGCGCCCGCGGCTATCTTTCGGCGGTCGACGGCTGGAAGCTGATCGACGGCCTTCTGGAGATGCCGCAGATCATGCAGCAGGCGGTGGAGAGGGTCGACGAGCCGACCCGCCAGCTCGCCCCGGAGCTCGCCGGCCGCACGAGCTGCCTCTATCTCGGGCGCGGCATCCATCACCCGGTCGCGCTCGAGGGCGCCCTCAAGCTGAAGGAGATCTCGTACATCCACGCCGAGGGCTACGCCGGCGGGGAGATGAAGCACGGGCCGATCGCGCTGATCGACAAGAACCTGCCCGTGGTGGCCCTCATGCCGCGCGACGCCTCCTACGATCGGATGATCGCCAACGTCGAGGAGGTGAGGGCGCGGGACGGTCACGTGATTGCGATCTGCCACGACGGCGACGGGGAGGTCGTCCACCGGGCCGCCCGCGTCATCACGGTGCCGCCCTCGACCGATCTGCTGGCGCCGCTGGTGAGCGCCATCCCGCTGCAGCTTCTGGCGTATCACGTCGCCGTGCTGCGTGGCTGCGACGTCGATCAGCCGCGCAATCTCGCCAAGAGCGTGACCGTGGAGTGAGCGTCCTCAAGGCCGATCTGCACCTGCACACGCGGGAAGGCGATCCGTTCATCACCTATGACGCCTACGGCCTCGTGGACCGCGCCGCCCGCGAGGGGTACGACGTTCTCAGCATCACCAATCACGATCTGCTGACGGCGGGGAAGCCGCTCACGGACTACGCCGCCGAGCGAGGCATCCTCCTGGTCCCGGGCGTCGAGGCCACCATCGAGGGCTGCCACGTCCTGCTCTACAACATCGACGTCTCGCTCTCGATGCTGCGCACCTTCGCCGATCTCCGGCGCTACAAAGGGCCGGAGTGGCTGGTGCTCGCGCCGCACCCGTTCTTCCCGGCCACGTTCTCGCTGGGCGGTCGGCTGCTCCGCGAGATCGATCTCTTCGACGCCATCGAGCTCTCTCACTTCTACACCCGGCACATCGACTTCAATCGGCCGGCCGTCGCCCTGGCCCGGACACGGGGCTTGCCGCTCGTGGCGAACTCCGACAGCCATCTGCCGCGACAGTTTGGAACGGCCTGGTCGCTGGTGGAGGCCGAGCCCACGGTGTTCTCGGTCCTGTCGGCGCTGCGTCAGGGGCGGGTCCGCCCGCGCAGCGCTCCGTTGACGCTGGCGGCGCTGCTCCGGACCGGCGCCGAGCTGGCCGCACGCGACGCCTGGCACCGTCTGGCGCCCCGGCCCGCTCGAGCTCAGTCGTCGCCCGGTCGCGAACCCGGCGCCGCCGTGTCGGCGATGACCACGCGATTGGCGCCCGCCTGCTTGGCGGCATAGAGCGCGCCGTCGGCGGCGGCCACGAGCTCGTCGCGGGTGCGACCGTGGTCCGGCATCGTGGCGATGCCGATGCTGACGGTCGCGCCGCCGCTCGCGAACGGGTAGCGCTCGACGATGCGCTTGAGACGCTCGGCATACGCGGCGGCGCCGGCGGCCGGTGTGCTGGGCAAGATGATGGCGAACTCGTCGCCGCCATAGCGGGTGATGACGGTGTAGAGGCGGGACTGGTTGATCAGCACCTGCGCCACCCCTCGCAGCACGACGTCGCCGGCCTGGTGGCCATGGCGATCGTTGATGGCCTTGAAGGCGTCGAGGTCGACGAGCGCCAGTGAGAGCGGCTCGTGCGTCCGGACCGATCGGCTGATCTCCTCGTCCACCCGGAGATCGAAGTAGCGCCGGTTGTAGGCCCCGGTCACCGCGTCCTTGAGCGAGAGCGCCTGCAGCCGCCAGTTCCGGACGGCCACCGTGGCATAGGCGGCGATCACGCGAATGAGGTCCTCACGCTCGCGCGGGAAGCCCGTTCGGGTACCGCCGCGCTCGGTCGCGTTGAGCAGCTCCAGCACGCCGACCACGCCACTGGTGGCGTCGCTCAGCGGCACGCACAGGACCGAGCAGAACTGCGGTCGATACTCGGGACCGAAGTACGAGTCGAAGCGGTACGGCTGCCCCGGCCCGAGCGCCAGGGCGTCGGGGATGTTGAGGACGGCGCCCGCGCGCGCCGCATAGGCGGCAACACTGTCGCCGGCGAGGGCGACTCGCTGCGATCGAAACCGGCGGCTGAGGTCGGAGCCGACGTAACGCCGTTCGAGGACGGCGTTCTGGCTGACGGCGATTTCGAGGTGATCGCCCTCCACGAGAAAGATCGTCCCCGCCTCGGCGCCGGTGAACTGGCGCGCGCTGCTGACGAAGAGCTCCAGCAGCCGCGTGAGGTCGGGCTCGCTCGACATGGCGATGCCGACCCTCAGCAGCTCGCTGAGCAGGGTGCCGGTATCGGGCCCTATCTGGCTCGCGCCGTCACCGACGTTCACGCCGGAAGATAGAAACGACGACCGCCGTCCACCTTCGCGCGGGCCATCATCGTCTCGGCTTGCTTCAGCAGCTCGTCGGCGTTCGCGGCGGTTTTCGGATAACAGGCGCCTCCGGCGCTCCAGGGGATGCCCTCGAGGCCGGGCGTCAGGCGATCCATGATCGTCGGCAGATTGGTGTCCTCGGCGTCGACCAGGAGCATGGTGATGCAGTCGCCGTTGCGGGCCGAGATCGCATCGGTGGCTCGGATCGACGGCGCCACTCGCTGAGCCAGCTCCGACGCGGGCCAGGCCGCGCGGCCGGTCTCGTCGATGCCGAGGCAGACGAGCGAGACGACGTAGCGCATGCGCTGCGCCTTGCGGGTCTCCATCTCCACGAGGACCCGGAACAGCTCGGGGTCGACGATCTGGGCACCGACGCTCGGCGCAGCCATCCCTGGGCCTCCCCCTTCGCCCGGCATCGAAGACGATCAACTGCGTACCGGAGAGGGCGCAACCTCTCTGCCTCGACAGTCGACCACGACAAAGGGCGCGAAGTCGAGTTGTTCCTGAGCGGTCACCGGATCGCCGCGGGCGAGGGGTCACGATCGGCGTAACTATGCGACCCGAAAGGGTCGGGGCGGGCTCCGAGTGCCGGGTCGGAGGCTCGTCGTCGGAAATGTTGCCGGGGATACGTGGCACCGACGTTGCTCTGATGTTTCGCATGGCGGAGGATCCGGCACACGCCCCCTCGGAGCCCGCGGGTCCGGTGCACCAGTTCACGGTGCATCGCGGGATGCTGATCGTCCTGGTGATCGAGACGACCTCCTGGTACGCGGGCCTCCTGCAGGCCGCCGTCGCCCGCATCGCGCTCGAGGGCCAGAACTAGGGGCGATGCGGCGCCGGCTCGCCGTCCTCCTGGTCGTCGTGACCGGCGTCGCGGGCCTGCTGATCGCCACCGGCGTCCTGCGGCTGCGGGTGCGCCTCGAGCCCTCCGACTGGGTCAGCGCCTCCCCGTTCTGGCGGGAGGAACCGGGGCCCGCCGCGCTGCCGCCCCCGCTGGGCCTCTGGGTCGAGCTGGCGCGCGTGGTGAGGCCGGCTGTGGTCAACGTCAGCACCTTGCAGCGAGCGCCGCGCCAGGGCCCGGAGGACTTCTTCCGGCGCTTCTTCGGCGAGCCGGAGGCGGGACCGCGCGGCCGCCAGAGCCTGGGCTCCGGCTTCATCGTCTCCGCCGACGGCTACGTGGGCACGAACTTTCACGTGGTGCGCGGCGCCTCCGAGATCGTCGTGCGGCTGCCCGACCACAGCGAGCACCGGGCCAAGCTGGTCGGCGGCGATCCCAAGGCCGACATCGCCCTCCTCAAGATCGACGCCACCGGCCTGCCCACGCTCCCGTTCGGCGACTCCGACCGGCTGCAGGTGGGCGAGCCGGTGATGGCGGTCGGCAACCCGTTCGGCCTGGAGCAGACCGTCACCACCGGGATCGTGAGCGCCAAGGAGCGGTTCATCGGAGCCGGCCCCTACGACGACTTCATCCAGACCGACGCCTCGATCAATCCCGGGAACTCCGGCGGGCCGCTGGTCGACGCGCGGGGCGCGCTGATCGGCATCAACTCGGCGATCTTCTCCCAGACCGGCGGGTCGGTCGGCATCGGCTTCGCCATCCCGGTCAACATCGCCAAGGACGTTCTCCCCCAGCTGCGCGAGAGGGGCCGGGTGACGCGCGGATACCTGGGCGTCGCGGTGGTGCCGGTGACCCCGGACATGCGGCGTGAGCTGCGCCTGCCCCCCGACCGCGGCGCGCTGGTCGCCGAGGTGGTCCCCCGCTCCCCCGCGGCAGCGGCCGGTCTCGCCCCCGGCGATGTCGTCACCGCGTTCCAGAACGCACCGATCCAGAGCGCGAACGAGCTGACGCGGCGGGTCGGCGGCACGCCGCCGGGCGCCCGCGTGACGCTCACGGTTGCGCGGCCCGGCGGCGAGCGGACGATCACCGCCACGCTGGCGCAGCTTCGAGACGAGCCCGCCTCCGAAGACCGCTGACCGCCCGCACGCTGCAGCCGAATGCGGGCCGCTGGTCCCCCACGTTCCCAAACGACGCAGTCCAGTGGTCATTGCAACTCTGGCCAAAAATGGGGCCGACGCGCTACGATGCCTCTGTGGGCCGAGCCCACGGACTTTGACCTCAGAGGGGAGGAGCGCTCATGAGAACACGCAGCCTCATCGCGTTCGTGGTGGCCATCGTCTTCGCGCTGGGCGCCTTCGGGACGCCGGCCGTGTTCGCGCAGGCGAAGACCGACACGAAGCCGGCCATGAAGTCGGACACGAAGAAGGGACAGGTCGACCTCAACAGCGCGTCCGAGGCCGAGCTCAAGGCGCTGCCCGGCATCGGTGATGCCTACGCGAAGAAGATCATCGAGGGCCGGCCCTACGCGCGCAAGGACGAGCTGGTGAAGAAGAAGATCGTCCCGACCGCGACCTACGAGAAGATCAAGGATCAGATCATCGCCAAGCAGAGCACGGCGGCCAAGCCGTCGAGCACCGCCGAGAAGAAGCCCGCGACGAAGTAACCCGTCATCGGGGGCCGGGCCCAGCGGCCCGGCCCCGCTCAGAAGAACCCGCGCCGCTTGCCCGGCGCCGTCCGCCGCTCGCAGTCGGGACAGAGGTCGGGGGAGACGTCTGCGGCGGACTCGCGCCGGACGTAGTCCTCGAGTGGGATCCACGCCTCGTCGTGGCCGCGCGCCCGCCGACACCACGCGCACACGTGGATGACGCCGGAGAGCATGCGGATGGTCTCGCGGGCCTCGCGCAGCTCCGACAGCCGTCGCCACGTGAACACCCCGAAGGCGATGACGACGATGAGCACGAAGCTGACGAGATCGTCGACGAGCTGCTGGTCGTGCAGCCAGAGCGCGAGATGGCCGAACACGTCCAGCGCCGCGGACAGCACGAAGACGATGGCGCCCACGACCGTCAGGATGATCACGTCGTCCCGGGCGCGGCTCGTCACCTCGATGCGGGGCTGGGGCATGACAGGCACCTCGGCAGTCGTCTTGGCGTGTCGGCCGAGACTGTGACGCGGCGCCCCGGTCGTCTATTCACCGCCGACGGGTGCCCGTGCGCGGCGGCCCGGCGATGCTAGAATCCGACTCGCCATGACGGACTCCCAGCGCGCCGCCCCGGGGCAGCTCCAGGCCGACCTCGCCGCCCTGGCCGGCGCCATCGAGCGCATGGGCGGCGAGCTCGCCCTCGGCGAGGAGCCGTCGAATTTCGTCGCGGCGCTCGACGCCGGAGCGCCGCGTGACTGACCTCACCCTCGGCGAGCTGGCCTCCGCGATCGCCGCCCGCAAGGTCTCGGCGCTGGAGGCGACCGACGCCTGTCTCGAGCGCATCGCACGACTCGATCGGCGACTGCGCGCGTTCATCACGCTCGACGCCGACGGCGCGCGCGCCCGCGCTCGCGCGCTCGACGCCGACCTGGCGGGCGGGCGCCGCCGCGGCCCGCTGCACGGCGTGCCGCTGGCCTACAAGGACCTCTGCCACGTGCCCGGGCTGCCGACCTCGTGCGGCACCCGTACGCCGGAGTACTTCACGGGCGCGGTCGAGTGCACGGCGGTCGCGCGGCTCACGGCCGCCGGCGCGATCACGCTCGGCAAGCTCAACATGACGGAGCTGGCGCTGGGACCGTTCGGCGACAACCCGCATCACGGGGACGTCGACAATCCGTGGAAGGCGGGCCACGTCTCCGGCGGCTCGTCGAGCGGCTCGGGGACGGCGGTGGCGGCCGGGCTCGCGTTCGGGGCGCTTGGCTCGGACACCGGCGGCTCCATCCGGCTGCCGGCGGCGTGCTGCGGTATCGTCGGCCTCAAGCCGACCTACGGGCGGGTGAGCCGCGCCGGTGCGATGCCGCTGTCGTGGTCGCTCGACCACCTGGGGCCGATGACGCGCAGTGTGCGCGATGCGGCGCTGATGCTCGAGATCGTCGCCGGCCACGACTCGCGCGACGCGACGTCCAGCCCTCGGGCAGTCGGACCGCTGGTCGCCGCGCTGGAGGCGCCGGTGCGGGGTGTGCGCGTGGCGCTGCCGGAGAACTACTACTTCGACGGCGTGACGCCGGAGGTGCGGGCCGCCGTGGAGCACGCGGCGCGCACGCTGGCTTCGCTCGGCGCCGACGTGCGGACGCTGCGGCTGCCCGATCCGGCCCCGATGATCGACGTCTGCAACATCCTCGCGCGCTCGGAGAGCTCGACGATCCACGCGCGCGTGGCGCGCGAGCGCCCGCACGAGCTGGGCCCGGCGGTGCGCGCCCGCCTGGAGGTCGGCTTTCACATCTCCGCCCACGATTACCTGCAGGCGGCGCGTCTGCGCGCGCGCCTCACCCGCGCGTTCGTCGACGAGGTCTTCGGCGAGGTCGACGCGATCCTGGCGCCGACGATTCCCGAGCCGGCGCCCGCGCTGGCGACGGTGACGGCGCCGCCGGTCGAGGAGATCGTGCGGCGGATGGGACGCTTCTCTCGCCTGACGCG
>Ga0209160_1002981_pt1 | contig 14009 bp, 16 predicted proteins | sample GraSoiAngelo_153_FD_186167 | JGI IMG/M metagenome (GOLD analysis project Ga0209160, IMG submission 186167) | Grasslands soil microbial communities from the Angelo Coastal Reserve, California, USA - 14_1009_12_40cm (SPAdes) (version 2) | ecosystem: Environmental > Terrestrial > Soil > Grasslands ...
TGTAGAGCGCCTGATTCATGGCGTTCTGACTGGCCAGCTGCCGATCGGTCATCTGCATTGTTTGCGTTTGCGCACCGCGTCCCATGGAGCACCTCGCGAGAAAACGAGTCTAGAGCCCAAAGTTGAAAGTCAAGAATTCAACACCTGAGGTTCACAGCAGGAAAAGCTAATTCGGAGCTGAGGCTCGAAGGTTCAAACCGGAAAGTGTGCCGGCAGGAAGCCGGCGCTACCAAAAGAAGCCAAGAGGTCCGCGCCCCCTCTTCAGCGGCGGGCCGGCGGAGCGAGGCCCTTCGACTCGCTTCGCGCTCCTCAGGGCAAGCCGGTGGCGAGTTCGACGGGTTTGCCGTGGGGTGTGCGGCGATAGGCTTCCGCCCAGGCTTCCTTGCGCGCGACGAGCGCGGCCGGATCGGCCAACCCTTTTTCCGCCACCAGGCGTTCGAGAGCGGCGAGCCAATGATCATAGTAGCGCGAGCCGTCGTCGGGCTCACCGCGATCCGCTGCCGCTTTGAGTTCGGCGGCCAGCGCGGCAGCCCATTCTTTCCAGGTGAAGTGACCTTGTTCGGAAAGCCGGACCGCCAGCGCGAAGGCTTGGGCCTGCCAGGGTTCGGCAAACACGGGGCCGCCCTCGTCGCGGGGCAGGCGCGGCAATTCGGCGATTCGCTCGGCGGCGGCTGTGGGCTCAGGCTGGCTCAAGGTGATCGTCCCAAAGATTGACGTAGACGGCATCGCGCGGCGCGGCCGCGTCGCCCCAAAGCTCGCGGGCGGCGAAACGCACGGAGTAGAGGTGCTGCGGCTTCTCGCCCTGGAAATGCGCGTTGGTGTCGGGAAACACAAAGACGCCGTGGTCTCGCTCCACCGTGCCGAGCTTGCCGCGTGCGTAGCGCGGCAGGCGCGTGTGCCCCGTGGGATTGATGTTGCGACCGCGAACGCGCTGACCCGCTTTGAAGCGCGCAGCCACGGGCACATCCCGGTTCGCGGGAGTGCCTCGCGCGATCATCGCCGGCACCATCTCCGCGGTGAGCGGAGGAGTGGCCCTAGACGAACCCGCTTCAGGCGTGCCGCTTTCGATCTCGGCGCGCGTGACGAGTCCGCTCTTCGCCAGGAGTTCGACGAGCCCCGACAGCCACTTCTCGTAGTAACTCATCCGCAGATATTCCGCCGGTGGGATAAGCTCCCGCTCGTGGCGCGAGGCGTCGAGATTCCACTTGCGCCAAGCTCCCATCGCGCGGTTCATCGCGAAAATCCGAGCTTCCCAGCGCTCGCGGAAGACGGGCTCGTTCTTGTCGGCCTGGATCGGGCCCATGTCCTGCATGCCGCCCATGTCATGCACGCCGTTCATGCGTGGACTCCGGGCGGGAGCGTCACTTTGGCGACTCCGATCATGGAATCGCGCGTCACGAGCGCGGCCAGTTCTTCTTCGTTCAATTTCTCGCTGCCCGCGGGCCGTTCCGGAAGCACCAGATAGCGCAGCTCTGCGGTGCTGTCATGGACGCGGATCTCCACGTCTTCGGGCAGCTCGAGTCCAAATTCGCGCAGCACGCCGCGCGGATCGATCACGGAGCGCGAACGATAAGGCGCGGATTTGTACCACACCGGCGGCAGGCCAAGCACTGGCCAGGGATAGCAGGAGCAAAGCGTACAAACGACCATGTTGTGAACCTTGGGCGTATTCTCGACAACGACCATGTGCTCGCCCTGCTGTCCGCCGTAGCCCAGTTCGGCGATCGCGCTGTCGGCATTTGCCAACAGCCGCCGCTTGTAAGTGGGATCGAGCCAGGCGCGCGCCACCACTTGCGCGCCGTTGCGCGGCCCGATTTTACGTTCGTAGGTGTCAATCAGTGTATCGAGCGCGGCGGGATCGACCAGGCCTTTTTCCACCAGCAGCGATTCCAGCGATTTGACGCGCAGCGCGGGATCGGAAGGAACCAAGCTGTGCTCGTGTTCGTGTTCGGGCTCTTGCGCGTGAGCAAGATCATGCATGGCTGCGGCCGCCGCTCCGGCATTCGCTATGAAGTCGCGTCGAGACGTTTTCATCACATGCACCCTCTCGGCGGTGCGGCCATCATAATAAACCTGAACGGCGCTGAGAGCGCGGATTTTTTGTTTCTGCCGCAGCCCGCGCTTTTCGGGCTCGACAATTCCTGTGACGCGCCTCGATCCCCGCCTCCGCAAATGAGTCACTCTCCTCATGCAAGGTGCTTTTGCGACGGGCGTCTCGGGTGGTAGAATCCCGCCCGGCCCTCCCCCAGCGAGTCCGATGCGCGCTCAATTAGCCATCACCTACGTGGTGCAAAAAGGCAAGGAAGCCGGCGTCCTGCTCGTGCCGCATCGCTATCGCGACGGCAAATTTCTCGCCAGCAAATGCAAGCAGGGCCCGCATTTTCGCGTGGACTCGACGGAGGAGTTGCTCACCTACATGGTCAGCGGCCATTCCATCCGCATGAGCAATCCCGAGACCCGCACCCATCGCGCGCCGCGCCTTATCCGTCCCCAATCGATCCGCGTCGAGTGGGTTTCCTAGCGAAGCTTCAGAGCTGCCGCGTGTAACACGCCCAGGGATCGCGGCGCCAGCCCAGCGATCGGAGGCGCCGTCCGAACGCGCGCGCCACGCGCGGCGGCAAAAACGCCTGCACATCGGCGAGGCCGCGCGCCGCGGCCTCTTGCCGCACGGCTCCGTGCAGCGCCAGCAGCCAGCGCCAGCGCCGGCGCGGCGTGCCTTCGCGCGGATCGGCAAGCAGATAGGCCTCCGCGGTGAGCCGCAGAAATGCGGCCATGCGCGGCCGGCCTTCTTCTTCCACGACGCTGCGAACCAGAAACAGCGGATCGCCGAGATCGGGAAAGGCGTAACCGAATCCCTGCGCCGCGTGCATCGCGCGCAGCGCTTCGAAATCGGCGTCGGTGTACGCGCGCACTTGCATCAATTTATTGTGAGCAGCCGCCTGGAAGCAGCCTAGAGCTGGTTTGCTCTTGTAGCGGCCGCCTTTAGGCGGGCCGTGATTTTCTCCTGCCGCCCTAAAGGGCGCCGCTACAAACCAACTTCAAATCACCGATCGCAACAAGCTCTGGGGCGGCTATACGGTTGTGGCGTTCGTCTCCAGCGTGAGCGCGGTGCCAAATCCGCTGCCGCCCTGCTGCCCGGTAGCGGTGCCGCTGCCGGAAGAAGGCTGCAGGGTCGGGCCGGCAGACCCGCCGCCCGCCACTGCCGTGGGCGGCGAGCCGAACGTGACCGGCGCCGAGGGCGCCGAGCCGATGTACTGGCTATAGCCGCGCCAATACAGCGTGAGGTTGCCGAGCGCAACGCGCAGGTTGCGCGACGAGCCCATGAAGTAAACGCGCGGCGCGGTGAAGCTCGGCGAAACATCCGATTCCGCGAAATAATAAATCCCGCGATGCACGGCGGAATTATCGGTGATGGCGATATCGAAAATTCCGTTCGCCGCCAAGGCGGAGATGCCGCCGATCCGGTCGGGCTGCAAGATCGAACCTGACGGATCGACGCCGGTGGCGCGCCCGATCGCATTGATCGCGGTCACGATCTGACGCAGCGATTCGTAGACGTACGGATCGCGCGCCTTCACCTGCGCCAGCTGCGCAATATTCAGCATGCTAATTTCCGCCGCGGACCGGAGACTTTGTTAACGCGCGAAAGCTCTTGATGTCCATGACTTTCGCGCGGGTAATCAATTTCCACCTCTCACCGGGCTCCAAGGATCGGGCGCGAGCGAAGCCACCATCCGCGACAGCCGGAACCAGGACCCGGCCTGGTTCGTGCCCACCTGAAACCCGGCGCGCTCGGCGAGCAAGTTGAGGGTCAGCTCGAGGTCTTTGCTGCCAGGTGAGCTCAGCGCCAAAGACGGCAGCGCCGCGGGAAATCCCTCGCTGTCGGCGAAAGAAGTCAGATTCAAGTTCCCTGCCCCTTCGGCATAGCAGGTCAGGTAAGAGAAAAGCTTGCGATGCGCGCGCACGCCGAGTTCGCCCTCCTGCTCTGCGCTGGGGAAGAAATACGTGGTGTAGTAACCGGCGATGGCCGCTCCGTCATCGGAGAACTGCGTATCGCTCAGCTGATAAATCTTCCCGGTGCCCGCGCCATTGCCGACAAAGAACTGCGCCGTGCCATCGCTGCGCTCGATGAGCGCGGCGGAATTGGCGGTGATCTTCCAGGGCGCCCACTTGCGCGCGCGGCTGACGGAGATCATGCGCCCGGTCATGGAACTCGTGTGCACTGAAGCATACGTGGCGATGTCCGCAGCCGTGGAGAGGCTGCGATAATCGAGCACGAGCACGCGATTCGGCAGCGTGGCCGGCGCGATGGGCACGCCCACCAGAATGCGCTTGGCGCGCGTATCCACACGCACCCAGAGCGTATAGCCGTATTGCCAGTTGATGGTGTCCCAGAGCGGCTGAATCTCCTGCGATATTTTCACCGGCTCGCCGCCGTCAAAAATAAAGAGGCCCGCACGATCGGCGATCACGGCCCAATCTTCGCCGGTATCCACGCCATCCACCGAGGGCGTCCCCACGCCATTGGAGACTTCGCTGAGCGTCCAATCGGCGGGCTCGTTGACGCCGTCGTCGCGCGTGGAATAGATGGAGTGCTCCTTCACGAAATAGAGCTGATCGCGCAGCACAAACGCGGCTCGCACCGCCTGGCCATTATCTTCGGCGACGGAGAGCAGCCCGTCGACGCCGTCGTAGCTTTCAGGATCCTCGGCGCGGCTGCCGCGCACGATGCTGGCGTTATAGGGCTGTGCGGTGGGATAGATTTCGATGTTGTCGAAGATCACGCCGCAGTTGGAGTTGAGGCCGTCGGCATACACGCGCAGCAGCAAATCCGCGGGCACCGGCGAAACTATCCCGCTGCTGAGCACGCCCGTGAATTCCTGAAATTTGGTGGTCAGTGAGGTGGCCGCGACGTCGAAGCCCACGTCGATGCTCTGCGAAGCGCTGTAAAGATGCACGTGCAGATTGCCCGAAGTGGGCGGCGAACTCGCCGGATCGTTCATCGCGCGCAGGCGCACCGAAGAGCCCATATTCGGGTGAATTATGGGCACGCCATTGGAGTCAGTGTAGGCGCTCTGCGTGATCATGCCCTTATCGTTGGCGACGTTATCGCCAACGATCTCCCAGGCGCCGCCCCAGAGCGCGCTGAACGCGCTGCCTCCCGCGCCCCCGTAAGTATTGTCGGAAGTCCACCCCAGCGGCGGCCGCACGCCCGCGCCGCTGCCAACGAATCCGCCGTCGAAGCTCAGATTGCGAAAATTCTCTACCTTGTTGCGCTCACCCCACCAGAAAAGCCGCGAAGCATAACCGATGACGCCGGCACATTCGCCCAGCTCCACTAAGCGGAAGAGCGGATCGGCCAGCGTTCCGCCCAGCAAAGCGGTGTCGGAGAAATCCAGCGTCACACTCGTGGTCGTGGTATCCGCGATAACCATCTGCGGCGTGTTATTGAGCCCGCTGGTGTAATAAAAAGATGCGCCGCCCGCGGGAGTGAACGCCAGAATGCGGGCCACAACATTGGCGTCGTTCAGCGGCAACGGAATTCCCGTCAATTGCACGCGGCGATTGCCCGAAGCGGTCCAGGTCACCGGCGGCGAAGGCTGCGTGAGATAGCCTTGGCGCGTCTGAAAAAAGACGCAGACCTGATGCACGCCAGCCGAAAGTTGCGGAGCCAGCGTCGCCGTACCTCCGCCCGAATTGCTTGCCGCACCGAGCTGCTGATACGTCAGCGTGGTCGGCGATGGCACCGACTGCACCACGAAGGTGCCGTTGAACGAAGCATCTACCACGCCGGCGATCAGGACGGAGGCTCCCGGATAGAGGTTGTGCGCCGTGGTGGTGGTGATAGTCACGACGTTGTTGTTGCGCACTGCGCCCGCCGGCGAATTGCCGACGGTGTATACCGGCTCGGCCGGCGCATCAAAGGCGGTCACCGGACCCGCGCCCGGCCCCACCTGGCTTACCCGGTCGAAATTCGTGCCGTCGTATTGCCGCGGAATATCGAGGCCGAATCTTCCATCGTGAAACGCGATATATTCGCGGCCAAAGAGCGTCGCGGACTTGGCGCGGCAATTCGGCGCGATGAATTTTCCGCCCGGTCCTGTATTGATCTGCGTCAGCGTGCCGGGCGTAAATTCGCCCCAGAGCGATCCGGCCGAATCGAGCGCCAGCAGAGTTTCCGCGAGATTCGGCTGAATGTACGTCTTGACGTAGTTGATCGTAGGATTGCCGGAAATCGCGGCGAACACGGACAGCAGCCCCGGCCGCGTCTTCACCGCGCCCGGCACGAAGGCCACGTCGGCACAATCCGGCGAAGCTCCCGGCGGCAAATCCGCCGGAGCCACATCCGTCACCAGCCCGCCAAACATATCCAGCGGCGCATCGGTTGTGCCCAAAACATTCATGCCCTTTTTCTAAATACGAGTACCCGTAAGAGTTTTGTCATTCCGAGCGAAGCGAGGAATCTGCCTTTTGTTAGCGGTTCGGGAAATCGGCTAAATTAATTTGCTGAAGACGGCTTCGATCTGGATGTTCGCGTCGCCAGTGATGCGGGCGGGATAGGCGCCTGCGCCAAGTTCGCTATTGGAAGCCGTGTTGATCTTGATCTTTCCGTTGGCCAGCGTCGGCGAGGCCGCGCGCACGAATCCATAACTGTCTCCGGTCGTGCCGCCCACCCACACCTGCACCGGGGCCTGGCTGGTTCCCAACTGATTGGCCACGGTGGTGAAATCGAGCGTATCGCCCCCGCTCGAGTAATTCCCGGACGCGGTCACCGTGCCAAAAACGTAGAGATCATTTTCCCCCGCGTCTATATCGGTAATATTGATGGCAAGAGCCATTTCCCTTCCCTCCCGTTCTGTCGCAAGCTCAAACAATCGGCCCGTAGCCCTGGCGCCACGAATACGGACGCCGGCGGTGCCCGCTGTGCTGCTCGCGATGCGTCGCGCGCACGAGCAAGTCCTCGAGCGCATCGGTGCCGGCGTCATCCCAGCGCGCCGCTTGCGGTGCTCCGCGGGCCGCCGCGGCCATGGCTGCGGTGAAGTAGGCGATGGACTCGATGGCGTCGCGAATCAGCACGGAACTCGTGCCGTCGACGAACGCCGGATAAGCTTTTTCGTAGCGCAGGCGGATCTGTGTATCCTGCGTGGCGCCGAGGAAATAGAGCCCGTCGGTGCGCCACTCCCAATATTGAAGATTGAGTCCCTGCGGCTGGGACGGCAGACCTCCGTGATCGCTCAGGTCGGTCATTTCCACGAAATCGTCGGACGAGCCGTTGCGGCGTTCCCACAGCTTCAGCGGCACCAACAGATCCACGGGCAGTTGATTCGGCGGCGCCGTCGCGTCGGTGATGGAAACCTGCAGCGAAGGGTCCGTGCCCGCCACGGCGGGAACTACCAGCAGCACGTCGTCGCTGAGGAAGCTGCCCGAACGGATATTGGCCAGCGCGCGCTGTACTTTGCGGTAGGCGGAATTGGCGTAGGGTATGAGGACCGTGTCGGTAAAAAGATTTCCCGCGGCGTCGTTCAGCAGCGAACGCACCAGCGAGGTCACTTGTCCCGCGGTGTTATAGGCCGTCGGCATAATCTACTCCTGCGATACCCACCCGTACGACTTCAGTGCTGTCATCCCGAGGAAGTCAGCCGAAGGCGGACGACCGAGGGATCTGCTTTTCAGGCTGGCCTTTTCGGGCGGCGTAACCTGTGCGTATTGTGCGAGCCCAGACAGAAGACTCGATAAAAATAGGCTCTGTGGCGCGATTATTCCCTCTGATTATTTGCAGGCAGCGGCGATTGTTTCAGATACGCTGCCACGCCGATCATGCCGCTCATCAGCGCGCTCACCCCGGCGATGGCCAGGGTGGACTTCAGGCCCGCTTGCAGATTGAAATGCGCGGGATCAATACCTACGGCCGCAAACCCAGTGATCACGCCATTGGCAGCGCCGGCGATTGCTGCAGCCAAAAGGCCTTTGGCCCACAGTTCGAGGTTAGGCGTCACGACTGTTCTGAGAATGCGCACTGCGGTTCAAACGGAATTTACGGCAACGCCGCGCCAGCGGTTTTCCGAGACGGCCGATGTGGAGCTAACCCCAAACTGGCCGCCTTAGTGCGATCCAAAATCGCCCCGCAAGTCCTGCACACGGCAACCCCAGGCTTGATCTTTTCTCCGCAGCCGGGACACTCCACGGTCTCGCGCGCCTGGTAGAACCATTCTTTCTCCAGTCCCAGATACTGCGCCGCGCGGCGCTCCACGTCATTGATGAAGAGATAGGAATGCGAACGCTCCCATTCGCGATCGGCGCCGGCCACGAGCCGGCGATAAAACGCCACCAGCTTTTCGTGCGCTCGCTCCAGCTCGTCCTCGCTGGGAATTTCGCTTTCGGCCACGAAAACGCCAAAGTTGCTCTCCTCGCCGCCATCGGAATTGATCTCGCGGCAGAGGTCATTGGCGAGCTCGGCCGCGGAGATGTGCACCGGCGCGGTGCGCTTGTCGCCCATATCCATGAAGGCCGTGCGCGCCTCGACTCTCGTCAGGGCGTAAGGCTCGCCATCTTCGCTGCCGCGCACTCGGTACGTGCCGTAGCTGCGATGCAAGATCCAGTTTTGTTCCGTCAGATTTACGATCACCGCGTTCATTTGGTTCGCCATTTTCCCCCTCACTTTTTTTAGCGCCAAAAGCGCCGTGATGGCCACGGCCTTTTGGCGCCCGACAACACCAATACGGGATTGCCTAGAGCAACTCGAACCCCAAAACCGCCTCACGTGAACGGCGGCTTTTCGCGCTACAAGACATTCACGAATGGCACGCCATGAAACGCCGGGCAGCCGCTATCGAGCACATCCCAGGCCCAGCGATCGTAATCGCGCTCGCTGCGGCGCTCGCGTTGCTCGATGGCCTTGCGCCGTTCGGCCGGGCTCGAGCGCCGTCCGGCCTCGATCGCGCATGCGATATATTCGGCCACCGCCGATGTGAGTTGCACGAATTCCCCGCGCGGGCCTTCCAGCGTGAAGCAGTGCTCGTATTCGCCGCGTTCGGGATAAGGCCCCAGCGCGGGCACGCTGACGCCGTCCTCGCGTTCGATAGTCTGCGCGTACCAGGCGCGCGGCGAGCCGTAAGCCTCCGGCGGCAGCCATCGTTCGATATGCCAACGGTCGTGCGGCGCGTATTTGGGTACGCGCCGCAGCTCCACGCATTCGCGCACGAGCTCGCCCGCCGCGTTGCGGTCTTCCCATTTGCCGCCCACCCACGCCAGCCGCGACCACCCCCACACCGCGCGGTAGTTTGCTTCACCGAAGCGGTTTCGGCCGCCCGCAATCTCCAGCCGCCGCATTACTGATTCGGGAGCGGCATGCTGCTCCCGAATCACTCTTATTTGCGCGCGTGGTGAGATCGTCGAGCCGGAAAAAGGCGTGCCAATCACGCCGTTTTTCCGGCTTAAAGAAGTCGCCTCATGCTGCTCTCGCATCACGCGAATCATTTTGTGTTTTGCTGATGGATTGCAAGAGCTAGTTGCTTATGCTAGGTTTCGTCCGTGCGACACGCATCTGTGGTGGCATCGGTGCTCGCATTCGCCTTATGGGCGCAAGCCGTGCCCCAGAATGGCCCTAAGCGACAAATCCCATGTAAGACAGCGGAAAATGCTGCGACTTGTTTTTGGACTCATGGTAGGCTTCAGGAATATGAGGAAACGCCGGCCTACCGGTTGTGGAAGATCGGCACTCGTCACCTCTTCGGCATTTACAATGGCCCCTCCGCTTGGAGAGGCAACCGACTCGCGATCGACAACGAGGGCCCCGAGCTTCCTTCTAATCTCCGTAAACTAGTTCAGTCGGGGTTAGTTCAAGTATTTGGAGATTTTGAGGTTTGTCCCTTAGAACCGGAACGCCCCGGCTCCATGCAAGCCGCCTGCATCGAATCCGCCAAAAATCTGTTCCTACAGAAGTAACGGCCCGTCACTCAGGTGGGTTTTCATAGATGCGTTAATTGTCAGTAAACGACCGGCCGTCTTGCTGCGGATTCTCCTAGCGTGTTAGCCTCAGATATGCGTGCTGTGCCGCTGATAATGACTATCTTTTCGGTGGCGTTGTGCCTCCAAGCACTACCTCAGAACTCCCCCAAGCGCAGGATTCCCTGTAAAACTCCTCAAAACGCCTCCGAGTGTTATTGGACGCACGGGCGAATTACAATTGGCAACGGCACCCCAGCTTACCGCCTCTGGAAAATTGGGACTCAACGCATCCTCGGTATCTACAGCGGCCCATCAACCTACCACGACCCTCTATCCCTCGACAACGAGGATCCAGATTTCCCCGCGAACGTGGAGAAGATCTGGAGCCCGAGAGTCTATAGGCCGCTCTACGGCGATTTCGAGGTTTGCCCCCTCGCCCCTGAGCGTGCTGGTTTTATGCGGCCCGTCTGCGTCGAATCCGCAAAGAACCTCTTCGTCGACCGATCGCTCCTAGGCAAATAGGCTGTCAGCAGGATCTGCTTCTATCGGGGATTGGACGGAGATGAACGTGGCGAATCGTCGACGGCATGAGCATACGAGTCGCACGTCGCGCCGCGCGTGGGTATTTGCTGGAAGGCCGCGGTTTGCAGCGGCGCGGTTCTAAGCCGCGCCAGTCTTCTCGTCAGATGCTCGTGCGTCCACACGCCCCAGAGCGCATCCTCGATATCCATCTTTCCCTGTTGCGTAACGATGTGGCCATTATTCACGATCCTTAGATGTACCGGCGGCGCGCGGCGCAGCCATACGAACTGCAATAACTCGCCTTTCGTCCTAGTGCGATTCCAGAACGCGGCGTAGACGTTGTGCGTCTCATCCCGATAGTCATACTCTCCGGGATTCTTCTTCGGCGCCTCGTACAAATACGTGAATCTCAGCGCGCCATCTTCGTAGAGCTCCTTCGGAATCCACGAACCGCCCTCCTGATGGATAGCACATTCGGGAATCCTCGCTCGTAAGATTGCTCCTACATCCTCCGCGCGCCCCGGAAGAGAGATGGAAGCAAGAACCAGCAATATCGAAGTGAAGAACCGCGGCCGAGCGATCATTTTCGCGGCCTTGGCGGCTGCCAGTTCGGGTCCCACTCGGGATGTGGATTCGCGAAGGAATCACACAGCACGCCAGTTTGCTTGATTTCGCGCCCGGCGACAACCTGCACCGGCGCCGCGCGAAGCTTCCGCACGCGAATCAAATAGTGCTCACGCATCCATTCCCCGCCCTGGAAAAACTCGAAATTCAGCTTTCCTCTGGAAACGGAGATCTCCCCGCTATTGGAGATGGTTAGCCAATCTCTCGTGCCAGACTTATCGACAGAGAAATCCAGGAACTCTGCATCTGCCTTGGAGGGATTCCAGAAAGCTACGTAGAGATATCGCCGCTCGTCCTTGTAATCATACGGTCCTGGCTTCAGATTTCGCGTTTCATGAAGGTAAGTGAATCTCAGCAGCCCGTCTTTAAGCAAGGTTTTGGGTTGCCAAATGCCGCCATCTGAATGCATCGCACAGTCGAGCATCATGTCAACTAATCGCTGTTGGCTGACTTGCGCAGCCGCAGGCAGATTGACAAACAAAACGGCGCAGAGCAACAACCACCGTTTAGCAGCTCTCATCTCTTTCTGGGAAGGCCTGGCATAGGGTTTTGGTTTTCGTTGATGTCAGTATATACATTTTGGTTTCCTTTTTGAAAAGGGCCGAACACCTTGAATACGCCGACCCTGCGTGCGTTTGGGTCTTTGGGATTAAGGTTACGAAGAGCTGTAGAGGCAGTAGGGCGATTATTGAACCACATCCTGCCGTCCGTCGGGTCCTTGCCCCCAAGCTGCTCCTGAAAGGCTTGCCGTGCCGCAGCGAGTGCCTGTTGGTATTGGGGCGAGTTCTCCAGTTCGGGCGTAACCTCGCTGGGCGCGGTATGGACACGATCAAGTCTTAAGCCGCCGTAGGTGCGATCGCCATTGATTATGGCATGCGCCTTCCAAACCTTGGATTGGTAGATCTCCTCGGGCGAGGAAGTTCCACGGGTGACATCCCGATCTTCGTTCGCGATGATGTTGGCCACCTGACGCCCAGTCAGTTTATTGATCTTCATATCATCATAAGCCTCCGGCGGCATGCCCGGCGGCGCGGGAGGCGGAGGCGGCTCGGTCGCTGATCGTGGCGTGGTCAGGTGATCGACCAGCCGATCCTCCAAGGAATTGCCAGAGCCGGTCTGATCTGCAAGACCGGGAAAGGCATCCGCGATCCGATCCTGCTCGAGTGACTGGCCGTAGTCGCCGTTCATGTAATAGTTGCCGTTGACGATGGGCATACCGTGAACCTTTGCCGGATTTCAGTTGGGAGAAGCTGTCATTCCGAGGAGTCCGCCCGCGGCGGACGACGAGGAATCTGCTGTTTCGATAGACAGAGAAAAGCAGATCCCTCGCTTCTCCACCCCGGATTCGCTCGGGATGACAACCCTTCGAGCCTTGTAGCTCAGGTCGTACCGCCGATCCCTTCCTCGGCGGGAGACCTGAGGCTTTTACAGGCGCTAAAAGGCTAGTAGCCGATCGGGCGAGCTAGCCCGTCGATATACGCCCCGCTGCGGGGCGAATCGGAAAACACTTGGAAGCCAGTATCGAAATAGAAGATGAACGCCGCCGAGAGGCCGCCCGAAGTTCCGTAGATCGGGAAGACGGTCTGGTCGCCGACCTCGAAGTAGTCGATGTCCTTCATCACCGCGCGTCCCCAATGCGAGAGGTCGAGAAAATCCACGCGGGTCTGGTCGGCGCTGATGGAAGACTTGATGGGCACGCCCGACATCGTCTTACGCCCGGAAAAGAGCAGATCGAGATCGTTGGCGCTGCCGGCCGCATTTTCTTTGATTACTTGGCTGATGGTGATGCCCAGATTTTCCCAGGCGTGTTCCTGCTCGACCGAGGTGTAAGCGATCAGCTTGCCGAGTTGGCCGATGCCCAGGGCTTTGCGCACTTTGTTGATGGCCAGCCGCACGTAGCCCGGCACGAGCGCCGAATTTGCGGCGTTGACGCGCGGCGTCTGCAATTGCTGCGGGTAGGTCGCGCGGTTGAGGTTCATCCACGTGCCGGTGGTGGCGTTGTTCTGGTGATACTTGATGCCAAAGAGCGAAGTGGGCTGCGCGCCGGAGAGCCCGTCGTGCACGATCACGTCGGTGGCTACGGTTCCGGCGGGCAACGCGTCCACGGTGATGGTCTGCGTGGTGCTGATCGGATCGGCGGCCACGACGTTGCAGGAGCCGCGGTTGGTGGTGATGGTCGTGTCGTAGATCTGGATCGTTTGGCCCACGTAAACCAGCGCGGCCCCGGGCGGCGTGCTCATGGTGAGCGTGGTGCCGCTCACGGAACCGATCGTGCCCAGCACGCCGTTTCCGGCGGTCTGCAGGACTTTGTCGAGAAAAGCGCGGAATTGCTTCATTCCGTTGGCCACCTCGCGCTTGGCCGCGTTTTCGATGGCTTTCTCGCGCGCATTGGTGCTGTATTCGACGAGCTTGCTGATTTCCACCGCGAAGCGGAAGAAAATCGGCGAAATCTGAGCCACGTCGTAGACGCTGCCCGAGCCGCGTCCCAGGTCGCCGCCATCGGCGTTGTAGGAGCCGGCCTTGCCTCCGGGATTCACCTGCAGCGGAATGCGCATATTGCGCGAGCTCACTTTTTCCACGTCCCCGCGCTGCTGGATCATGCTGAGCAGGACGTCGTCGCGTTCATACAGCAGCGGCACTTTGTCCCGCACCTTCTCCAGTTGCAGCGCAATGGTCTGCGTATTTTGCATTTGCGCCATCGTGTTTTCTCCTTTTTGCAGTAGCGCCGGTGTCCCCGGTAAGGGGAGCCCGGCGCGTTAATACAGTTGCACAGCCACTTCTGGCCGTGCGGGTTTGGCTTGTGCCGCTCATTGTGGCCGCACTGCGGCCATGTTCGCGGTGTCCTGCGATCAATTTGCGTCTAGTTCACCTGTTGCCGAGAAACGGTAAGTAAGTTGAAGGTACTGCAAGGGGTG
>Ga0209160_1002988_pt1 | contig 13984 bp, 10 predicted proteins | sample GraSoiAngelo_153_FD_186167 | JGI IMG/M metagenome (GOLD analysis project Ga0209160, IMG submission 186167) | Grasslands soil microbial communities from the Angelo Coastal Reserve, California, USA - 14_1009_12_40cm (SPAdes) (version 2) | ecosystem: Environmental > Terrestrial > Soil > Grasslands ...
CACCCTCGGCATCAACTGGGCCTTCGGCCCCGTATGCGACCTCGACCTCGAGCCCAAGAACCCGATCATCCAGACCCGGTCGTTCGGCAGCGAGCCGTTGCGCGTCGGCGAGCACGCCGGCGCCTGGGTGCAGGGGTTGCAGGAGCACGGCGTGCTGGGCTGCGCCAAACACTACCCCGGGCACGGCCGTACCCTGCGGGACTCGCATGAAACGCTGCCCCGCGTGACGACGCCCAGGGCCGAGTTGCTGGCGATCGACGGCACGCCCTTCGAGCGCGCGCTCCGCGCCGGCGTGGGCAGCGTGATGAGCGCCTTCGTCGCCTATCCCGACTGGGACCCCTCCGGCCGGGCGGCGAGCTTCTCACCCGTCATCCTGGGTTACCTGCGCGAGGCGCTCGGGTTCGCGGGGTTCGTCGTCACGGACGCCCTCATCATGGCGGGGGCGACGGCGCGGGAAGCCGAGCCGTCGGCGACCGTGTCCGCGGTCGCCGCCGGATGCGACGCGCTGCTCTACCCGGAGGACTTCCGGGCCGTGGCGGAAGCGCTCGACCGGGCGGTGGGGACCGCGATCCCGCGGGCCCGCGCCGACGAAGCGCTGGCCCATGGCGACCAGGCGGCGACGCGGTGGGGTGGCGGCGCGGACCAGGGCGAACCCGACCTCGCCGCCCACGGCGCCTTCGCCGACGGACTGGCGGCGCGGGCGCTGCTGCTCCACCGCCAGGATCCTCCATGGCTCCGCGCCCCGCTCAGCGTGCATGTCGTCGACGACGACGTGGGCGGACCGTACACCGTCGGGCCGCGGGATATCTTCCACCAAGCGGTTCGTGAAGGGGGAGTGGCGGTGCAGCCGCGGAAGGGAGAAGGGGGAACGGGGACCGGTGTGGTGCTCGTCTACGCCGAGCCGCGGTCGTGGAAGGGGCGGGCGGATCTGGGTGCCCGCTCGCTCAGCGCGCTGCGTCGGCTCGTGCCGGGGGCCGCGCTGGTGGTGCTGTTCGCGCACCCGCGGCTTGTGGCGCAGATCCCGGGTGACGGGCCCGTGCTGTGCGCCTGGCACGGGCAGCCGCTGATGCAAACAGCAGCGGCGCGATGGATACTAGAACGAATCCGGTGAAAGGCCGCGGAAGGGGGAAGGGCTCTGCCGGCCCACGCCGATGTAGGCCTTGCGGAACATTTCCACTGCGCCGGCGCGCGCCCCCGACAGGAACGTGAAGCGGGCGTTCACGGACTCCGGGAGACGAGGTAGACGGCGGCGGCCACGAGCGCCGCCACGACGACCGCCGCCGCGACCATCCGCCAGCGCACCTGTCGGCTCGGCAGGGGGGGTGGGCTCCCGCGGTACACGGGGACGGGCTCCGTGCTCGTTTCCGTGTCGATGAGCGGGTAGAGCTGGTGTCCCACTTCCTCGTCCCGGCCCGCGGGCCGGAGCCCCTCCCCGTCGAACCGCGCGATGATGACGGTGATGTTATCGGGGCCACCGCGCTCGTTGGCGAGGGCGATGAGCCTGTCGCACGCGGCCTGCAGGTCCCGCTCGGCGCTCACGATCTCGGCGATCTCCTCCTTCTTCACCTGGCCGGAGAGGCCGTCGGAGCAGAGCACGAGCACGTCGCCGCGCCGGATCTCCTGATGGGTCAAATCCACCTTCACTTTTGCGTCGGGTCCGAGCGCCTGGAGGATGATGTTCCGCCGCTCGCTCTGCGCCGCCTCCTCCTCGGTCAGCTCGCCCGCCTCCACGAGACGCTGCATCAGCGACTGGTCCTTCGTGAGCTGGTAGGCCCGGCCCCCGCGGATCAGGTAGGCACGGCTGTCGCCGACCTGCGCGAGGTAGACGTGGTCGCCCAACACCCCTACCGCCGTCGTGGTCGTGCCCATGCCGCGCACCGCGGGATGCGCCTTGGCGTGGGCGTGAATGCGGCTGTTGGCGACTTCCACCGCTTCCTTGAGGCGATAGGCGAACCGTTGGGGGGTGACCTCCCGCTCGCCGCCCCAAGCCCGCACGAGCTGGGAGTAGATCGTCTCGGTCGCCATCTCGCTCGCCAGCTCGCCGGCCGCCGCCCCGCCCATCCCGTCCGCCACGACGAAGATCGTGCCGTGTTGCCCGACCACGTGGTCCCGCACGCTCGGTTGCAGGGACGCCTCTTCGCGCGTGAGGTCGGCGACGAGGAAGCAATCCTCGTTATGGTCACGAGTCTTGCCGAGGTCGGTTTTCCCGAAGACCTCGATGCGGACGGGCTTGGGCGCGCGTCGGAACATCGGCCTAGGCCTGACTCGCGGTCTGCACGACCTCGGTGACGCACACCGGATAGAGCTTCACGCGGGAATCTCGATGCGCAGCAGTTTGTCGCCGACCAGGATGCGCGAGTTGTGCTGCAGCGGGAGGTCGCCGCGGGCGGCGAGGGCGATGCCGTTGCGGCTGCCGGCGTCCACGACGACGAAGTCCGCGTCCTCGGAGCGGACCAGCGCGTGCTCCGCGCTCATCGAGGGATCGTAGGGAAAGACCCACTCGCCGCGCTCCCGGCCGACGCGGATGTCGCGTCCCGGGGACAACTGCGCGACGTCCCGGGCGCTGCCGTCCGAGCGCAGCTGCGTCAGGCTCGCGATGTCGGCGCTGGGCGTCAGACTTCCCATGCGGCGCGTGGCGTCGGCGTCCGGCGCGTGAGGGCCGGGGTATCCGAGCCGGCGGAAGCGGATCACCTGTGCGCCGATCAGCAGCAGGTCGCCGTCGGCGAGCCGATGCGGCTCCTCGAGAAACACCCACGTACCGTTGCGGCTTCCCAGGTCCCGTACCACCAAGCGGTCTTGCTCCCAGGAGAGCTTCGCGTGCAGCGGTGACATGAAGGGATCGTCGGGGAACCGGACGTCGCCGTCCTGCCGGCCGATCGTCGTGTCGAGGGTCTTGCGGTCGAAGCGCTGCACCACGTTCCCCACTTCGTCCAGGAGCACCAGCGTGATGGCGAGGTTCGTGCGCGTGGTCGGCGGGGCGGAGGCGCGGACGGGCAGGAACTGCGCCAGCGGCGCGCCGCACACGGCGCAGAAGGGGGTGCCCGGGGTGACGGGAGACGCGCAGCGGCCGCACGCCGGCCCCGAGCCCGGAGCCGTGAGCCGGCGTCCGCAGTGCGGACAGAACGGCAGCACGGCGCTGACCTTGGCGTTGCAGAACGGGCAGGCGACGTCGCCCTTCACGGGGGTCGTGGCTGGCGTCGCCACTTCACGCGTGCCGGGGACCGCCGGCGCGCGCGCCGCGGGCGCCACCGCGGCCGCCGCCTTCACACCGCCGGACCTGACCACGGGCTTGCCGCAGTCCATACAGAACTGCGCGCCCGCGTCGTTGTCGCGGCCGCAATAGGCGCAGGTCACCGAGTTCGCTGCTCCACGGAGCGCACAAGTTTAGGCTTGCCAATCTATTCCGCAAATTGACGGGTCGAAAGGGTCGATGCTAGCTTCGGCGCCTGTGCCAGCCAACAACGCACTGCCGTGATCGTCGTCGCCCGACGCCGTGACGCCACGCTCCACGGGGTCCGGCGGAGGCGTTCGTGCGACGTGGCGTCGTGGCGTCGGGTGGCGCTGTGCGCGCTGTCGCTCCTCGCCGGCCGGGCCGAAGCTCAGGTCGATCCGTCCGGTCGCTGGCGCACCGTCCATACGGAGCATTTCCGGATCCACTTCCGCGCTGCGTACCGCGCGGTCGCCGAGCAGGAAGCGCGCGAAGCGGAGCGGGCCTATCGTCTGCTCGCCGGAGAGCTCCGGGCGCCGCGCGGCGTGATCGACCTCGTGCTGGGCGACGATGTCGATGTCGCCAACGGGGCCACGACCGTGTTCCCCTCGAGCCGGATCTATCTCTTGCTGCCGCCCCCGGTCGGCGACCCCGGGCTCGAGCGGTTCGACAGCTGGCTCCGCCTGGTCACGGTGCACGAGCTGACGCACGTCTTCCACCTGGACCGGGTGCGCGGCGTGTGGGGGGTGCTGCAGCGGGTGTTCGGGCGCGCGCCGGGGCTCTTCCCGAACACGTTGCAGCCGAGCTGGGTCATCGAAGGCCTGGCGACCTACTACGAGTCGAAGTTCACGAACGGCGGGCGCGTGCGGGGCAGCTTCCATGCGCAGCTGCTCGCGGCCGACCGCGCGGGCGGCGCGTCCCGCGCCCCGACGAACGCGCTGCTCTTCACCCGCTGGGCGGACGGGCTGGTGCCGTACGCCTACGGCAGCCGCTTCTTTCATTATCTGGCCGGTGCGGCGGGGGACTCCGTCGTTCCCCGCTTCGTCGAGGCGACCGCGGGCCAGCTGATCCCGTTCCGCGTTGGGCGCCCGCTAAGACGGGCCGCTCCGGGGCGCGAGCTGCGTGAAGACTGGGCGCGGGCCACACGGCCCGAGGTCCCGGCCGGCGCGGCGGGCGACGTGCTCGCCCGGGATCTGTGGAGCGAGCCAGCGCCGCAGCTGTCGCCGGACGGGGGCCGCGTGGCTTACCAGCGTGACGACGGCAGGGGGGCGCGGCAGCTCCTCGTCGCGGACGTGCGGGACTGGCGGGTGCTGCGGCACCATCGCGTCAACGCCGGAGTGAGTTACGACTGGCTGGGCGACACGCTGGTGGTCGCGCAGCTCGATTGGACGTCGCGCTGGCGCCTGCGCAGTGATCTGTATCGCTGGCTCCCCGATGGCGGCTGGCGACGGGACACGCGCGGCGCGCGGCTGCTGCGGCCGCGCGCCGGCGGTGCGCGCCTCGCCGCGATCCGCTTCACGGCCGCGGCCGCCGAACCCACCCTCCCCGCGCCCACGGAGCCGGGGGCCGTGTGGGGGGACGTGGCGCCGTCGCCTGACGGCCGGTGGGTCGCGGCGACCCGCAACGCGCAGGGCCATTGGGCCCTGCTGCGCTGGCCCGCCGACTCGCCCCAGGCGGCGACCGTGCTCCGCGCGACGGCGGGCGTGATCGCCGATCCCGTCTGGACCGGGGACGGCGGGCTGCTGTTCGTGGCGGAGCAGACCGGCTTGCCGCAGGTGTACCGCTGGAGCGATTCGCTCGGGGCGGTGCAGCTTACGCACGAGCCGCTGGGCGCGCGCGCCCCGGCGGCGCTGCCCGACGGCAGCCTGCTCTACGCGACGCTGTCCGCCCGTGGGTGGCGGCTATCGCGGGGCCGCCTGGCGGCCGCCGCCGCGCCCGCGCCGGCCGACGCGCCCGCGCCGTTCGATTCCGCTCCGCCGGTCACGGGGTTCGAGACCGGGTACACCGCGTGGCCGTCACTGCGACCACGGTTCTGGCTGCCGTATGGCGTGAACGCGGGTCCGGCCGGGCGCTTCTTCGGCGGGGTGACAGCCGGGAGGGACGCGGTCGGCCGGGACACCTATGGGGCGGAGCTCCTCGTCTCGCCCGCTCCGCTGCGCGCCGGCGGCGCGTTCGCCGCCGTCACGGCGCGGCTCGGCAATCCGACGGTCGATGCCTCCTTCGACTCCGAGTGGTCGCTCGCCGTGTTGAGCCCCGGCGATACCAGCGTCGCCGAGCGCGACCAGAACGCGGCCGTGGGCGCGACCTTCGTGGTGCGGCGCTTCCGCACGTCCGCCAGCCTGCGGGTCGCCGCGGAATACGAGGGTAACCGTTTCGTCGTGCTGCCCGCCGGCACGCCGCTCGCGGCCGCCTGCAGCGCGTGCCGGGTCCGCGATCTCGTGGGCGGATCGCTGTCGCTCGGCGTGGCGCACTTCGTGACGGCGCCCCTCGCGATCTCGCGGCAGGACGGGTTCGCCTGGGCCGTCACGTACCGGCGGCGGGAGCAGCAGGGCACCGCCCGCTGGTCCAACGAGCTGCGCACGCGACTCGCGCTGTACGCCCGCGTGCCCGGCCCGGGCGGCTTCGCGCATCACGTGCTCGCCGCGCGCTTCGCGGCCGGGGCGACCGGCGGGCCACTCGCCGATCTGCTCAAGGTCGGCGGTGTGTCGCAAGGCGTGCTGAGTCTGGGCTTCACCGGTCCGCTCGGGGGCTCGCGCACATTCCCGGTGCGCGGCTACCGCGGGAACGCTCTCCTCGGGCGGCGCGCCGCCACGGCGAGCCTCGAGTACCGCGTCCCGCTCGCCCTCGTCGGCGAGTCGCTCGGACATCTGCCCTTCGGCGCCGACAAGCTATGGCTCGCGCTGTTCGGCGACGCGGGCGACGCGTGGAACCCGGGCGTCGCGCCGCGCCTCACTCGGCTGCGCTCGGTCGGAGTCGAGCTCGTCGGCGACCTGACCGTCAGCTACGACTTTCCGCTCGAGGTCCGGCTCGGCGTCGCGCAACCGCTCGCGACGCCTCCGTCCGGTGACGCGCGCCGCCCGCTCGCCTATGTCGCCTTCGCCGCGGACTTCTGATCGCGGCCGTCGTCGTATCGTGGTGCGGCGTCCGCGAGTTGACACTTGCTCCGATGGCTCCGTAACTTTCCGCGACTCCTCGGAGAATGGATGTATTGCTCTCGCTGCGGGACCCAGAACGAGAACGCGAGTAAATTCTGTCGCTCCTGCGGCATGGACCTGACCGCCACGACACCCGTCGGCGCGGTGCGGGACCCGCAGCAGGAGATGACGGACATCGAGCTCGTGCGGGAGCAGCTCAAGGAGGAGTACGAGATCGTAGAGGAGTTGGGCCGGGGGGGGATGGCCATCGTCTTCAAGGCCCGCGAGCGCCAACTCGAACGCGACGTCGCAATCAAGGTCCTACCGTTTTCTCTCTCCTTCGATAAAGAGTTCGTCGAGCGCTTCCAGCGGGAAGCGCGCACCTCCGCCAAGCTGGAGCACCCGAACATCATCCCGATCTACCGCGTCGGGAAATCGGGTCGGGTGATCTTCTTCGTCATGAAGTTCCTGCGCGGCAAGCCGCTGTCGTCGGTGCTCGCCGCGCGGGGCACGCTGGCGCCGGCGGAGATCCGCCAGGTCCTGGCCCAGGTCGCGCGCGCCCTCGCCTACGCGCACAGGAGCGGCATCGTCCACCGCGACATCAAGCCCGACAACATCATGTTCGATGAGCACGGCCTCGCCATGGTCACGGACTTCGGCATCGCCAAGGCCGCGACCGGCGGCAAGCTCACGGGCACGGGCATGTCCATCGGCACGCCGCACTACATGAGCCCCGAGCAGGCCCGGGCCCAGGCGCTCGACGGCCGCAGCGATCTCTACTCGCTGGGCGTGGTGGCGTACCAGTGCCTCACGGGCGGCGTCCCCTTCGACGGCGAGGACTCCTTCGCGATCGGGTACAAGCACATCATGGAGGAGCTGCCGACCCCGTCGCTCGAGACGCCCGACAAGCGCTCCCTCTTCGAGATCATCCGCAAGATGATGGCCAAGCTGCCGGACGACCGCTTCCAGAACGCCGACGACCTGGTTCAGGCGCTGGAAGGCGGGGCGTTCGCTCCCTTGCAGCTCGCGACGGCGCCCACGCGGGCCATTCCCTCGCTGTCGAAACTCACGGCGGCGCCCACCACCCCGCTGCCTCGTGCCGGCCGACTGGAGGCTCCCGCCGAACATCACCGCTCAGTGGCGGCCGCCGTCTCGATCTGGCTGTTCATCGTGTTGTCCCTCGCCGGGGGCGGGGGCTTCTACGCCTACAAGAAGGGGTGGCTACTCGCCACGCCCGGGCCCGCCGCCGGGTCGCGGGACTCGACGGCGCGCGACACCAGCGCCGCGGCCGACACGAGCGGTGCGCTCGCGAGCGCCGACACTGGGGGCGCGGGGCACGACACGTCCCGCTCCCACCAGCCGCCCCCCCCGCGCCCCCCGCCCCCCGCTCCCGGCACGCCGGCGCGGCTGACGCTGCAGGGCGTGCCGCCGGGCGCGCGCGTCACGTTGAACGGCCAGCCGGTGCGCGGGCCACAGCTCGACGTCCCGCCCGGGGTCTACAAGCTCGCGGTGCGCGCGGGTGGGTATCAGCCGTACGAGCGGCAGGTGGTCGTGCCTCCCGGAGCGCCGCTCACCGTGCGGGTCGAGCTCCAGGCGGCGGTCGAAGACGCCGAGAGCGGCGTCGGCCCGTGCGACGCCTACGGACCGGCGTACAATCAGGACAAGATCTGTTTCGATACCCGGCCCATCCCGCTGCAGCCTGCGCTCGTCCCGGTCCCCGGCGACGCGCCGGTCTTCCCCCGACCGGCCATTCTCCTGTTCCACGTGTCCCGCAGCGGCGAGACGCAGGAAGTGCGGGTGTTCGTGCGGTCCAACGTCGAGACGTTCAACGATCAGGCACTCGACCTCGCGAAGAACCTGCGGTGGAACCCGGCGCTCAAGAACGGCGAGCCCGTGGATGCCTGGGTGCAGTACCCCGTGAACCCCACGAGGCAGTAATCGACATCCATCCGAGCGCCTTCATCGCCCCGGGCGCCGTCGTGCTTGGGGATGTGACGCTCGCCGCGCGCGTGAGCATCTGGTACGGGGCCGTGCTGCGCGGCGATACGGCGCCGATCAGGGTGGGTGAGGCGAGCAACGTGCAGGACGGCTCGATCATTCACGTGGACGAGGGGCTTCCGGCGACGATCGGCGCCCGGGTGGGCGTCGGTCACCGCGCCGTGCTCCACGGCTGCACGGTCGAGGACGAGTGCCTGATCGGGATGGGCAGCATCTTGCTGAACGACGTCCGGATCGGGACCGGAAGCGTGGTGGCGGCGGGGGCCGTCGTACCGGAGGGGATGGTGGTCCCCCCCGGTTCGCTCGTGGTCGGCGTCCCCGGCCGCGTGGTGCGGCCCGTGGACGCGACGCTGCAGCAACGGATCCGCGGCACGTGGCAGCACTACGTGGCGGAGGCCGAGCGGCACCGGCGCGGGAACTTCCCGATCGCCGGCACAAGTTTGTGATGTGAATACAGGAATGCCTCGACGCGACGCGGCTCCTGTCGCGGGCTTGCCCGACCGGAGCGGGCTGTCTACCTTGACCCTCCGCGCCGTCGCGCCGGTCCGCGCGTAGCTAAATTCACCACACGGACGCACGAGCAGTCCTAGGGCCGCTCTTACCGCAGAGGGACGAGCAAGCATGACCGCTTCCACCCGCAAGGGGATGCTGGACCTGACGGCGAACGCCATCACCGTGCTCGCGCGGCGCTACCTGGTCAAGGACGACCTGGGGGCCCCGGTCGAAGGGCCCGAGGACCTGTTCTGGCGGGTCGCCCGCACCGTCGCCGCCCCCGACCAGCGCTACGGCGCGTCCGCCGGAGCGGTCGAGACCCTGGCCGAGGCCTTCTTCGAGCTGATGGCGACCCGAGTGTGGATGCCGAATTCGCCCACGCTCATGAACGCCGGCCGCCCGCTCGGCCAGCTGTCGGCCTGTTTCGTGCTGCCGGTGGATGACTGTCTCTCGGACGGCAAGAGCGGGATCTACGACACGCTCCGCGCCATGGCGCTGGTGCATCAATCGGGCGGCGGGACGGGCTTCTCGTTCTCCCGGCTGCGGCCCAAGAACGACGTGGTGCGTTCCACGATGGGCGTCGCCTCGGGGCCGGTCTCCTTCATGAAGCTGTACGACGCCTCGACCGACGTGGTGAAACAGGGCGGCACGCGCCGCGGCGCCAACATGGGGATCCTGCGGGTCGACCACCCCGATATTCTCGAGTTCATCACCTGCAAGGACGACCTCACGCAGGTCACGAACTTCAACATCTCCGTCGCGGTCACCGACGCCTTCATGCGGGCGCTGGAACAGGGGGCGAGCTACGACCTGATCCACCCCCGCACCAAGCAGGTCGTGGGCCAGCTCGACGCCCGGGACGTGTTCCGCAACATCGTGCACGGCGCCTGGAAGACCGGCGAGCCGGGCGTGTACTTCATCGACCGGGCCAACCACTACAACCCCGTCCCCCACCTGGGCAGCTACGAGGCGACGAACCCGTGCGGAGAGCAGCCGCTCCTCCCGTACGACGTCTGCAACCTCGGGTCGATCAACGTCGGCCTATTCGTGCGGGACGGGGGGAGCGTCGATTGGGAGCGGCTCCGCGCCGTCGTGCAGCTGTGCACGCATTTCCTCGACAACGTCATCGACGCGAACAGGTATCCGTTACGCGAGATCGACGACCTGGCGCAGCGCGTCCGCCGCATCGGGCTCGGCATCATGGGGTGGGCGGACCTGCTGGTGCGCCTGGGGATCCCCTACAACTCGGACGAGGCGGTGGCGCTCGGCCGCAGGATGATGCAATTCGTGGACGAGGAGGCGAAGGTCGCCTCGGAGAAGCTGGCGGAGCAACGGGGCGTCTTCCCCGAATGGGAGCGGTCGATCTGGGGGCCGGACGCCACCTGCGCCCGCGCGCCGACGGGGGAGCGCATCCGGCCGATGCGGCGGCTGCGGAACTGCAACCTCACGACCGTGGCGCCGACGGGCACGATCTCCATCATCGCCGGGTGCGCCTCCGGCGTCGAGCCGCTCTTCGCCGTGGCGTTCATGCGGAACCAGGCCGGCGTCCTAATGCCCGATGTGAACGAGGACTTCGTGGCTATCGCGCGGCGCGAAGGCTGGTACTCGGACGATCTGGTGCAGCGGATCGCCGCCGCGGGCCACATCCACTTCGACGAGGTCCCGGCCAAGTGGCAGCGCGTGTTCGTCACGGCGCACGACGTCACGCCGGAGTGGCACATCCGGATGCAGGCCGCCTTCCAGGAGTTCACCGATTCGGCGATCTCCAAGACGTGCAACTTCCCGCACGACGCCACCGAGGCGGACGTCGAGCAGATCTACCGCCTCGCCTTCGCACTGGGCTGCAAGGGCGTGACGGTGTACCGGGACGGCGCTCGCGAGGGTCAGGTGCTCTCGACCGGCTCGACCGCGAAGCAGGCGCACGAGAAGGCAGCGACGACGGGCGGGCAGAGCGCCCTGGCCGAGGCGCTCGGGCGCATCGCCGAGCTCGACGCTGAGCTCGCGCGCACACGCGACCAGTTGCACGAGGTGGAGGCGGAGAACCTGCAGCGTCGTGCCAAGCGCTCGCGCCCTGAGCTGCTCAAGGGCTCGACCAGGCGGGTGGAAACGCCGCTCGGCACGATGTACGTCACCGTCACGGAGGACGACAGGGGCCAGCCGTTCGAGGTGTTCATCTCCCTCGGCAAGGCGGGCGGCGCCCTCATGGCCGACGTCGAAGCGATCGGGCGACTCATCTCGCTCGCCTTGCGCTCCGGTATTCCGCTCAAGGAGATCTACCGGCAGCTGCGCGGCATCTCGTCCGACCGCGCCGTCGGCCTCGGGCCCCACAAGGTGTTGTCCGTGCCCGACGCGATCGGGATCGCGTTCGAAAAGTGGATGCAGGACAAGCAGGGCATCCAGCAGGATCTGCTGGGCGGCGCCGCCGGCGCACCCGCCGTCGCCGCGCCGGTCCGGGAGTCCTTCGGGGCCCGCGAGCTGCTCGGCGAGCGGGGCCGGGAGCAGGAGTTTCTCGGCGCCTGCCCGGATTGCGGTTCACAGCTGACGTTCGCTGAAGGGTGCGCCAAGTGTCATGTCTGCGGCTACAGCGAGTGCGGGTGAGCGGCGGGCCGGGTGCTGCGCGCCCGCAGCAGTCGGCCATCGAGCGCTGACCATGCCTGCTGTGACTCGAATCACGACACTTTAGGGGACCGGACGTTAGCCATTAGAGCATGACGATCGGCTCGATCACTCCCACTCGGATTCAGGCCAAGGGATGGGCTCGCGTGGGCAGAGCGGGCGCCCACCTGCTGCGCCGCGGCGCGTGGTATCCCGTCGTGCGCATCTCCTCCAGCCACATCGTCGTGCTCGACGTGAATCGCCGCAACGTCCCGGTGGACCGCCGCTTTCTCGAGATCCGGTATCACCCGCCCGAGCGCTGGAGTATCGTACGGTGCGAGCCGCGCGAGATCCAGCGGGTGGGCCGGCCGTTCCCGCTCACCTACGGCGTGTGCCCGAGCTGCCGTCACCGGCAGGCATTCGACGGGGATGCGAAGGAGCTCACCTGCGACCGCTGTCACAAGAGCGCGGGGCTGGCGTGGGATGAACTGAGTTAAGGCCGGTAAAAGGCTGGTAATAGGCCGGGGAAGAGGGAAGGGCGGAAGGGTGGTGGCCGCTTCCCCCTTCCCCCGCTTCTTACCGGCCTCTTACGCGTCGAGCAGTACGATGCGGTCGCCGAGCGAGACGATCCCCGCCCCCTCCCCGCGACAGTAGAACCCCCGCGTCCCTCCGTCCAGGAACTGGAGGTGGGATTTCAGGACCTCGCTTTCCACCACGTTCCCCAGGGCCCAGCCGGTGAACGGCCTGCAGGGGTGAGCGACGTCGAGCACGCCGAGACGCACGACCTCCGCCCCGCCCGTGCCGACGCATACCAGGCCCGCCGCGAGGTCCTCCAGCGTGAACCGTCGGCTCGTCTCCACGATGATGTTCTCCCCCGCGCACCCCAGCGTGACGCGGTCGCTGAAGCGCTGCTGCATCGCGTCGTAGTGGGACGTGAACCCGACCGACACGCCGTGCAGCCCGTCTGGGTTCTTGGTCCGCGGGTGCGCCCGGTGGTGCACGTCCACGATCCAGGATTGGTCCTCGCCCTCGCCCAGCACGCCGTCTCCGTCCACGGCCAGGCGCCGAACCGAGAGGACGGGGGAGGGGTCGTACACGCGGTGGGGCTTCTCGCCCGTCTTCAAGGACGAGCGCTGGATTTGCAACCGGACGACGGCGCCGATCTCGCGCATAACGAAACCTAACGAAAAGTGATATCATGGTGGCTCTGGTCTATGGGCAAGCTCGGCTGGGCGCGGTGCCTCGACAACGTGGCGGACATCCTCCGCCGGGGGGCGTGGTATCCCGTCGTGGAGGAGACGGGCGACGGCCACCTCGTCGTGTCGGTTCGTGACGAGCGGGTCCGGCTCAGTCGGCACGACGTGCGCATGCGCCCCGACGCTCCCACGCACTGGAGCGTCGTGGTCCGCACCGGCGTCCTGCGGCCCACCCTGGGAGGGAAGGGGATGGAGGTGGTGACGACGTACGCCGTCTGCCCCCACTGCCACGAGCGCCAGGACTTCAGCGGCAAGCCCGATACGATGATCTGCCGGCGCTGCGGCCGCACGTCGTTGGTGGACTGGTCGGAGACCTGTTGAGAGCGGCTATTCGCCATTGGCCGTTGGCTGTGCGCTCCCGCACGACCCCCCTTGCGGGGCAACCCAGATGTAATTAGTATATTAACGGTCAACATGTTAACTACATCCCAAGCCGGCTAATGGCCAAGAGCTAACGGCTGTCAGTATGACCGACCGCTCCGAGCTGGCCCTGCAACTCACCGACGCCGTGAGCGCGGCCTACACGGCCATCCAGCGGGCGGGGGATCGGGCGTTTCGCGCCTTCGGGCTGTCGCACCGCGCCCACGCCGCCCTCACGGCGGTCGACCAGGGGGGCGGCGACGGTGCCCGCCCGAAGGAGATCGCGGAGTCCCTCGGTGTGTCGCGGGCCGCCGCCACGACCTTCGTGCAGCGGCTCGAGGCAAAGGGGCTTGTCGAGACGACGCCCGACCTCGAGGACGACCGCGGGGTGCGCGTCACCCTCACCCGGCGCGGACTCGAAGTGCTGCTGCGGGTCGGCCAGCTGGAGCGGCGGCTCGCGGCTCGGGCGATCGAGGGGATGCCCGCCACGACCATGGGCCGCGCCGTCCACACGCTGCAGGAGTTCAAGCGTCGCCTCGACGAGAAGCAGATCAGCGTGGTCCATTAGGGCGGGGAGGACGTGATGCGCAGGGCCAAGATCGTCGCCACGCTCGGACCCGCCACCGGGACGCCCGACCGCATCGCCGCCTTGATCGAGGGCGGCGCGAACGTCATCCGGGTGAACGCCTCGCACGGCACGGCGGAGACGCGGGGGCAGTGGATCGAGGCGGTGCGGCGCGCGGCCGACGGCGCCGGCGTGCCGGTGGCGGTGCTGGTGGACTTGCAGGGCCCGCGCATCCGCGTGGGCGAGCTTGCCGGTAGCCGCGTGCTCCGTCCCGGCGAGGTGGTGGTGTTCGCGCCGCAGGAGCTCGCGACCGGCGGCGAGATTCCCACGACCTATGCGGACCTCGCCCGCGACGCCCGGCCGGGCGCGCGGATCC
>Ga0209160_1002995_pt1 | contig 13978 bp, 16 predicted proteins | sample GraSoiAngelo_153_FD_186167 | JGI IMG/M metagenome (GOLD analysis project Ga0209160, IMG submission 186167) | Grasslands soil microbial communities from the Angelo Coastal Reserve, California, USA - 14_1009_12_40cm (SPAdes) (version 2) | ecosystem: Environmental > Terrestrial > Soil > Grasslands ...
GCCAGCGCGTTGCGGGCGCGCGTGAAGTCCCTGGGCGCGACGGCGTAGAGGCGTTCGAGGGCGCGCGCGGCGGCGCTCATGGCTTCACTGTACGTCCTCCTCCGTGCTTTTTTCAGGGAGGCCGGAGGCCCGTGCTCGGCTGACATGTTGTCAGGCCGAGCGCCAGGTAGGCGACTGCTCGAAAAGCTCTGCGCCCCGATAATGACGGTTAACTAGCGGAAAAATTTAGTGATGGAGAAGCATCCGGCCTGGCATCCACTGTGCACTCGATTCCACCGACAGGCAGGAAATCGCGCGAAGGTGCGCGAGCGATCTCGAAGGGGGCAGACATGGGGATGTTCCGGAAACGCCTCACGCTGGGCGGTCAGCGCGGCTTCACGCTCATCGAGCTCTTGATCGTCGTGGCGATCATCGGCATTCTCGCCTCGATCGCCATTCCGCTGTACGCCAACGTGCAGCAGCGCGCTCGCATCGCCAAGGCCCAGGCCGACGCCCGCGCGCTCGCCTCGGCCGCCTCGATCTACGGTGCGCACATGGGCGTGGTGCCCCCCAGCGGCGCCGCAGGCCTCACGGCCCTGACGACCCAGGTGACCAACGGCCAGGGCCAAGTCGCCGGTCCGTTCCTGGCCTCTGTCCCGAACCCGCCGTCGGGCTGGGCGGCGTACGTGTACGCGTCGGACACCGCCACGGGCGTGTTCACGATCAGCGCCAGCGGCGACGGCGCCACCGTTTCGCTACCGTAACGCCCGTCCGATCCTTCACCCGGCGTGCCGCCACGTCCGGCCGGTCGCCCTCACGAGCCCGAGCGCGTGTTGGCGACCGCGGGCGTGGCGGAATGCAGCGAGACGCGCGCCGGTGTTCGCCGACGGCAATCGTTGACCAGCGCCCGCGAGTCCGCGACAATCCGGGCGCGGGCGGATAGCTCAGTTGGGAGAGCACGGCCCTTACAAGGCCGGGGTCGCAGGTTCGAGCCCTGCTCCGCCCACCATTGATTTCTTCGGCATTTCACCGACTTCTTGGGCATTTCGGCGTCTCACCCCGACACCTCAGAAAACCGCAGAAAAGCCCTAAATCGCCCTCGATGTGGCAGCGAAATGGCAGCATGTTTCGCGCCGCCCGTGCGCATGTCCTCACCGGTCGAAGCGGCGGGATCAATGGCGACCCCTGTCTTCGTCCCTCAGATCCTCATCAGTGAGCGCAGAGATGTCGCAGAAAGATAGAGAGGCGAGAAGCACACCGAGCGCATCTTGAATCACGAGGACAATCATGATGGCTTCGAACGACATCCTCGCAGCGGCCCTTCTGTCTCTCCTTCAGTTTCGCCTGTCACCTCGAGAGCAAACGGTCCTGCGAGCCATCGTGCTTGCGCCGGCGCCGCCAACCGCATGGGAGGTGGCGCAGCGCACCCGCCTCGCGTACTCACACGTCAAGTCGACGGTTCGGACACTTATCGCCTGGGGGATGCTGACGCGGACCGCGGAGGGCCTCTGCTTTCAACCGGAGCCTTCGTGCTGGGGACCGCCAACGGTCCCGGTACTTCCGAATGATGTTGAGACCGACCGCTCGCCGAAGGCGACGCTTGAGCGCTGAGGTGGCCAAAAGGCGCGGGGCAGCGAAAGCGGGACTGCCGGCGGACCCGGTGCGGACTGGGTGTGAACTCGGTGAGCCACGCCGGGTACCAGGGCGCAATGGCGGTACTCTCACGCCGCGGATGCCGGGGTCGAATGGCGGAGTGCATCGAGGACCCGACCTCAAACCGCGCAACCTCATTCGCGCCGTCGTGCTCAAAGCGCTGAGTGACCCGGGGTACGTCGCTCCGGCCCGCCGGTCAGGCGGAAAGCGCCAGAGCTGGCGGCACATCAAGCAGCGTCAGGCCGGGGTGCGCCATACGGCGAGAGCTCGGCAGAGCTGGAAGGCGCTGAGCGATCCCAAGTATGCAGCCCCGGCCCGCCGGCCGGGCGGCAACCGTTCGAGCTGGCGGCAGGTCAAGAAGCAGCGTCACGCCGCGGTGCACCACGCGGCGAAGGCTCTGCAGAATCTGATGTACGACGCGGCGTGCGGCATCTCGGAGGCCTACGGCCCAGCGATTCGGGCGCTGCGGCTGATGCATCGAGTCCTGCAGCGGTGAAAGGACGAGCCGCGGAAGCCGACCGCGCCGACGTCTTTGGTCGACAAGGACGGCCAGGCCTACGTGGACGGGGACGGCTGACCGCGCTGGACGCGCTCGAGCTCCGGTCTCTCGTTTAGCAGCAGCGCGTTCCGCCCATGTGAACAGTGCGCAGGAGCAGATCGCGCAAGTGCCCCCGCACGTTTCGCGGCGAGCCCCTCATATCCGCGCTGCTTCACCTCGCCCCCGGCGTCTAGGCCGTGCGGATGCAGCCGCCGCGCCCTGTTCGACTTCTTCTACGTCCCGGGCCGAGAGCGCAACGAGCGGCGCGCGACGCTCGACGCGAAGCAGAAGGACGCCGTGCGGCCGACGCTCAGCGAGATGCGAAAACAGCCGCGCTCGTAGGTCGGAGGCCGTCATCGTCGCGCGGTTGGCTCGTGTAGACTGAGCGGGATGCATCCCAGCCGCACAGCGAAGATCGAGGAGATCGCGGCGCACTTCTGCGCTGCGCCGTTGACGGCAGAGACTGTCTTTCTGCGGCCCGCCTACCAGAGCTCACGAAGACCGGCCTTGTCGTGCGGCACGTCTCGCCGATGGCTTACCTCGATCACTGGGGGCTCATGAAGTTCTCCGACGAGACGGCGCTCGGTTCGCGGCTGGCCGGCGCCTTGAAGAAAACCGAGGGCACGCTGACCGTGTCGTGGTTGAACTTCAGCGAGTTCGCCACGGTCACCCACCGCGACCAGCGCCAGCGCGCGGAGCGGCTGCTCGACAGCGTCGCGCCCGCGCTCTTCTGTCTGAACTCCGAGCCGTTTCAGGTTCATGCCCGGCAGCTTCGTGGTGACGTTATGCCGCACGCTGACGAAGAACTCGCGGCTCTGTTCGTCAGCACGCAGCGCACGCTGACCGCGACCGGGCTCTTCGAGCCCCTCAACCACCCGCGTTTGGTCAAGGGCAAGAAAACCCTCGCACGCACGATCCAGGAGCGTCTCGAAAAACTGCGCCAGGAGTGGGCCGACAACACGAGCTTCCGCTCCGAGGTCGCCCACGCCGACCGATCCCCGGAGGCCCGGGCGGCAACGCGCACGCTGGCCATCGCGCGGACGCTGGTCGCCACGTTCTTCCCCGATCTGCGGCGGCCGATCACCGAGAACGACGCCATCGACTTCCTGCACGGCGTCTGCCCAAAGTTACCTGTTATCGAACCAGTATTCGCCCTCCGCGGAATACTCGGCCCGCGTAGCTTTCCCATCGGGGTTGAACTCGGAGCGCCCCGAGAACCTGCCCACGCCCTTGATGCCCTTCAGTTTTCCAGTCCCCCCGGTCATGACGTACGTGCCAACGAATGTCGTCTTCTTGCTTTGATCCGGATTCACGACCGCCTGGACGGTATTTGAGTACTCGTTGAACACCTGATCACCATTCTCGAAGCGCCAGATAGTGTAACCACGAACGAGCCCGTTACCCGCAACATTATCAGACGTCGCCCGACTGATCGCCTCGGCGACTTTCTCGCCTTGGATGGTCGGAGCACCGCCGTCCGGCCACGTGGAGCGGAGCTCAAACAACCGAAGAACGTGTCCCGAAATGTCGGGAATCTCGAATGTGTGCTGGAACGTATACTTCGCGTTCTCGGGCTTGGCGGACCACGAGATCTTATGCTTCTCTTGAGCCAAGCTCTGAGCCGGAGCGAGCAGGAGAAGGCCTCCGACCAGGGATAGTGCAAACACGGTGGCGAAGCTACTGCGAGTAATGCTTGTCATGCTTTCCCCTCCCTCGTTGAACTTCACTCCACGAGACGGTCCGCTTTCGCACGTAGTGATGGCGAGCTCGGACTTCGTGTGCAGCTCAACGGCGAGCTCCGCCGGATTGGCGCCCTTCAGGATCTTGTCCACGTGTCCGGCTGACCGTCGGAAGATGTCGGTCAAGTCGATCCCGTACGAGATCAAGCCGCCCGCGTTGACATATTCCTTCTGGGGGTACATCGCCGGGAGGCGACTCTTGCCGGCGAGGCTCACGATTCGTGCCCGAGAAGAGAACATCAGAGGATCATCGACGACCACGAGCGCGTCTGCGCGAGCCCTTGTCATACCGGCGAACGCCTCTTCGAACCCTTCGGGCTTGTCTACCTCGAACGGTTGGGCTTCGATCCCGGCCGCCCTGGCGAGCTGCTGCCAGTCCGTCAGGCCGCGAGCCGCGAATCCGCCGCCTGGATTCGCAAGGACGGCGAGACGAGACATCTTAGGAACTATCTCCTTGATCAGGTCCAACACTCTCGTCCTCGGTATCGTTCCTGAGGACACTCCAGTGATATTGCCGCCGGGCCGCTCGAGGCTGGCGACGTAGCCCGTGCCGACCGGGTCACCTACGCCCGCGATAACGATCGGGATGGCATTCGTGGCGTCCTTTGCGGCCCGGAGAGGGCTCGTCGCGCCGACGACGATGACGGCGACTTTGCCGCGGATCAAGTCGGCCGCGAGCCCGGGGAGTCGGTCGAACCTGCCCTCCGCAGCTCGGATCTCGATAACAAAGTTCTTCCCGTCGATATAACCGCGCTCTCGCATGCCTTGTCGAAACGCTTCGATGAGGTGTTGGAAGGCTGGCGGGGAGCCGCCGGCAAGAAAGCCGACCCGAGGCACGGTCGATTGTTGGGCATCAGCGACGAAGGAACCGAGGCACAACACCAGCATGAGAACGAGCACCGGTGCGATAAGAGACGCTGTCGTCAGTTTGTCCTTCATCACCTACCTCCGGTCGTTGTCTCGATCATGACGGCTCATACCCAAGAGATCCAAGGCTAGCTAAGCTAGCCCCCGAGGTCATGGCCGCCGCTTGCGACCGGCGTAGATCTCCTGCATCTCCTTCTCGGCCCACGCGATGGCCTGGTCGGCCGTCAGCTTGCCGGTCACATGCTGCGCGAACATGTCGGGGATGATGTAGAGGTCGAGGACCTGCTGCGACGCCGCCGTGGTCGGCCCCGGCCAGGACGGCGGCACCGACACCCTGGCGACCTCCGGAATGAAGCGGTACTGCTTGTCGCTTTTGTACACGGCATGCTTGGTCAGCGTCGTCAGGAACGGCATGTTGTAGCCGTGGCCGGCTTCGACCCACTTGTTGAGGTTGTGGGGCTGGAAGTGATACCGCAGGAAGTCTTTGGCGAGATCCACGTTCTTCGAGAAGTTCCAGATGCCGATGCAAAAGTAGCCCGCGGTCGTCCGTCGGTCGACCGGGCCGCGCGGCGTGTTCACGTGGTCGATGACGTCGGCGATCTCACGCTGGGTGCCGGGCACCAGCACCTTGTCCTTCTTGGCGGACTCGTAGGCGCTGATCGGGTTGTGGATGGCGATGCATTTGCCGGCGTTCAGGCAGCGGTTGTTGCTGGCGTCGTCCCAGGCCAGCACCTCCGGCTCCATCGCCTCGGTATAGAGCCGCTTGACGAACTCCAGCGCCTGGCGCGTCTGTGGCGAGTCGATGGTGATCGTCCGGCCGTCCTTGGTCACGTAGGAGGCGCCGTACGACCACAGGATCGAGAGCAGTGTGATGTTGGCGTCGCCGGTGTGGCTGATGGCCGTTCCGAACGGATGGCCGATGGCCTTGCCCTTCTTGCCGACGCGCAACCAGTCCTCCCAGGTGTCGGGGTTCTTCTCACCGACCTGCTCGAGCAGGTCGGTACGCACGGCCATCGGGAAGGGCGGCATCCACCACGGCAGCAGCTTCCACTTGCCACGGATGAGGTAGTCGCTCTCGTTCAGCCAGCCGCCGTTCGTGGCGCCCACATCGCCGGCGACGTCGTTGAGATCGACGAGGTGGTCGAAGTAGAGGTCGGCGTCACCGAGCCCGCCGCCGAGCACAATGAGGTCGTGACCCGAGCGCGCCTGGACCTCGGCCGCCTTCTTCGTCTGGAACTGCAGGCCGGCGATGATGTCGAGCCGCACCTTGACCTTGTTCTGTGCGCCCCACTCCTCGAACTGGCGCCTCAGCTCCTTGTCGGTGGCGGGCACGAAGCTGGCGAACGTGAGAAAGGTGAGCTCGCGGGTCTGGGCGATGGCCGGCAGGCGGCCGGTCGCGAGGACACCGGCCAGCCCGGCGGCGCCGCCCGCGGCCGCGCGGAGGAAGCGACGTCGGCCCACACGACGTGAATCGAGGACGGTAGGAGCGCTGGGTTTGGGCATGGTGCTCCTCCTTTGTGCGTGGCTACCTGACGGCACCCGCCGTCAGTCCGGAGCCAAGAGGCGCATCCCCGAGCTTTCGCAGTCATGGGGGGTGCGGCCACAGGATGCCTCCTTGTTGGGTAATGGCGTGGCGAATGGGGATTCGGAACCGAAAGGTGCTCCATAACCCGTGAAGTAGCAAGAGATAAGGTCTGGTCAGAGGAGCCCCGTCGTACCCATAGGCATCTTCCTTTGCCGTTGACTTCAGACCTATAGGCTTCTAGAGTCCATACGCGTTTCCACGTAGTCCGAGCCGCCTTCCGAGAGAGCTTCACGGGCCAGATCGATCCTGAGGGTCACGCTAAGTAGGTCGGGCGGCGCGAGAACCGAATCCTTTGGCTCAGGGCGAGCCGAATGGTCGCGGCGGTGACGGGATGGTGTTCTCACACCGACGGGTTGTCAAGGTTTAATTTACGCTTATTCTGCCCTCGCCCGGGCGAGGGCAAGCCATAACGCCCCTCGGACGAAGGGCCTTACTGCTCGTCGCGTTCTGTCTCTGCGCCTCCGCCGCGACGGCCTTCGTCAAGTGCGCGTGGGCGTTGTGGACGTTGAACGCGAAGATCGAATGGATCTTAGATCGAGCGTTTCCATAAGGAATCTCGCGAACCTTAAGTGCCTCCCCGACACCGGGACCCGCGCGTGGCAAGGAGGGGCGCGATGACCAACAGGGCTCGGACGGTAGCGGCGCTGGTAGTGGCGCTCGGGGGTTGCGGCAGTGCCTCGCAGACGTACGACGCGCAGGGCAAGGACGAGCAGATCGTTGGCGAGGACGCCGAGCCCGATCCATCGCTGCATTCCGGTCGGCCCTCGGTACCGGCACCGCCGCAGCCCGTGGCGACGCTTGAGCGCGCTGATGCGGCCTTCACTGCCGGTGCGCCGACGGAGCGCCGCGCGAGCGGCTCGCGAGCGCTCCTCCCGCGGCTGGCGTGGCAGGACGACGTATCGGACGCCGCGGTCGTGCGCCGCGCGCTCGTTGCTGCGCGAGGCAAAGCCGCCGTCGGCGACGGCCAGGTGCGGAGCATGGTCAAAGAGCGCGATGTGGCGATCGAGCGCCGGCGCCCAGAGGGCGCGTTCCGGCTGGCCTCGCTCACACACCTCGTAGTCGGTGATGAACTGCGCCTCGGCCTCCTGGATCTTCACGAGGCGCCCGAACTCGACGTCCTCGTCATCGACGACTGGGGACTGGCTCCAGTCCAGGAGCAAGAGCGGCGCGATCTGCTCGAGATCCTCGAAGATCGCTACGGCACCCGCTCGACGATCGTCACCAGCCAGCTGCCGCCCGCCCAGTGGCACGAACACATCGGCGAGGCAACGCTGGCCGATGCGATCTGCGATCGGCTCCTCCACAACGCGCACCGGCTCGTGCTAAAAGGACCCTCACGGAGAAAGGAGGCCAAGCTCGACAGCTGATCGACGGCCTCGCGTCGCTTCGCTCCGATCACGATCCGCCGATCTTGCTGATCACGATGGAGCGATCTGAGTGATCACGATGACCGAAATGCGCAGTCAACTGAGTGGGATGAGGTTTTGGCGAAGGACAGCGCCGACAACCCCTGCCCCTTACAGTATCCAGCGTTTCGGAGCCCCTCAGATGAGCACGGACGTGCGTCCTGCGAGCCCGGACGCGGTTTTGGCGAGGCACACCTGGCACACGAGGAGCTGCAGGCATGGGACGCCGCGCTCGCGGACTACGAGGCCGTCGCCAAGGGCAGTTCGGATTCGACGCTGCGCGACTGGGCGCGCGAGCGCGCCAGCGCGGTCAAGGCCCGCCTCAACAAGCCGGCCTCGGGAACGACGCCCGCGCCGTCACGGCTATCGGCGCTCGGATCCGAGCTTGCGGCGCTCTCCGTCGTCACGCTGACGGTTGCGGATCCGGTCGGCAGTAGGCTCGTGCGGTCTCTCCGCCAGCTTTCCTAGATCGGTCCGGCTGTCCCGAAGATCCCGTAGCAGTTTGTCGGTCGCCTCGTCCATCACCAGCCGCCTCCTCACAGGGCGCTTGCGACTGACGAGAACACGGCGGGGACGATCGGTCCGGCTGTCCCGAAGATCCCGTAGCAGTTTGTCGGTCGCCTCGTCCGGTTCGCTGTACTGAAGGTAGGTCGCGATGGAGCGACGACGACGCATCGTACTTATTACATATTACATAGAACGAAGTACAGAGAACGAAGTCCAGACGGGAAACCTTTTCCTATCCACACCGGCGCTGTCACCGATTTTGGCCACATCCTTACAGGAAACGCGACAGTTTTGCCGGTCGATTTTGCCTTCCGGTCCGGAATACGGCTTGCAGCGCCAACGAGGGGCCGATTCGAACCAGCAAGGAGACTCCGTTGCTCTACGACTTTCACCTGGACGGTCCTGGTTGCCCGGACGACCGTCGCATGGCTGATGTAGTCGCCGCGGATCGAGCGGTGCCCGGACGTGAGTGAGGCGGGTGTCGTCCTCGTCCGCGGCGGCGCGCGCGACGGTCGAACGCTGACGCCACGAGAGCAGCGCGCGATCAAGGCCGCGCCGGACGAACGCGAAATCAGCGGCTGACGGGCTAGTGGGCGAGTGCGCAAAGGGGAACTGTCGGGCCTGACCGGAGTCCGGTTTTACGCGGCACTCTTCGTCTATTGGTATCACGTCATCTTGATCATCCCGGGGATGTACGCGTTGGCCGGCCGCAGTCTGTTTCTCGATGCGGCCGAAGGCGGCGTATCTTTCTTCTTCGTCCTCAGCGGATTCATCCTGACTTACAACTACGCGGACGTGTTCCGGGATGGCATCTCCGCAGCCAGCTACAAGCGGTTTATCTGGGATCGCCTGACGAAAATCTATCCCGTTCACTTCTTGGCACTGCTGCTGGTGCTGCCCATCGCGACCCTCAGTCCGCAGCTGCGCCTCGACTGGCGCGCTGTGCCCCTCCATCTATTACTGCTGCAATGCTTCTGGCCGTCCTCGACACCGGCGTTTTCCAGTTATTTGAACGTCCCGTCGTGGAGCATCAGCTGCGAGTGGTTCTTTTATCTCCTTGGCCCGGTGGTTATGTTCTTGGCGTCGGGGAACCGCCGTCGTTGGGTGCTCGTGGCTGTGGTCATGGCGTATGCGTGCGGCCTCGGATTGTTCCTCTGGCACGGGCAATCCGACGAGGCCCGCTTCTATTTCGTGTCCCGGTTCGCCCCCTCGAGGTTTGTGGAGTTTCTCCTGGGTGTCTTCTTGGCCCGCGTCTTTCTGACGTCGTCGGGGCAAAAACTCGCGGGCGTTTCCGGCCTGGCGCAGGCGACAGGTATCGGGCTGCTCATCGCTGGGGCCATGTCCAGGCCGTACGTGCCTTGGCCATTGTGGGGAGGGCTGCTGTACGTGCCCGGCTCGATTCTTCTCGTCCTCGGTTTGGCCCATGACCGCGGGTTTTTCGTGGCTCACCTGAGTCGGCCCTGGCTCAACCTGCTCGGCAGGGCCACCTTTTCCCTCTACTTGATTCACACCCCGCTTCTCCGTGCCGTGAGAGGCCTCTGCCTCTACCTGGGATGGGAAGTGCGCTCGTGGCCCGTCTTTGGGGCTGTCGTGATCGCGATGTTCATGGTCGTCCAGACCGCAGCGCTGCTTGTCTACTCCGGGTACGAAATCCCACTGCAACAGCGTTTGAGGAGTTGGCTCGTCCAGCCGCGCGGGGTCGGACGCGGCGCGCGTCAACTCGATGACCGCGCAGCCTGACTACGTGCCGGCCGTGACGCGGGCGACAAGCACCTCGGCTATCTGCGGCTCGGTGGGGGAGTCCCGTTACCCGCGTGACCGATCGCGGTGGGTGTGCTGTTGCTGATCGAGCTCGGCTAGGAGCTGCGTCGCGCGGCGCGGCGTTTCGCTTCGGGCCAGGTGTTGACCTTCACCACGGCCCAGCCGCACTCGCGGATCTCGCTGTCGAGCGGGATGCGCTCGCGACGGTGATTGGCCCGGCGGTCCCTGCCGTCCGGCGCACTACCGCCCCGACTGCGGCGCTCGCCCGAGCGGCGCTCCAGGACCACTTCGCAGTCGGCCTCCTCGGACAAGGCTTGGCGGAGGGCGTCATACAGGTCCATTCGCTCGCGGGAGACGATGAAGAGCAGCTGGCGCCGGACGCTTTTCCGAGCCGTCATACGCCGCATCATAGGTCAGACCTAATCGTCGCGGCAAGAATGATCAGTGGCCGACGCCCGCCAGCTTGCGGTGGTCCCAGCTGACGATCCGGGTGGGGCGGAACCGCAGCGCGCAGGATCTCGACGTCGCACTCGAGCATGACGCCACGCAGCGTCCCGTAGGTATCGCCCGCTTCGATCTGAAGGGTGGCCTGCGGCACGCGCTCCAGGTGAGGGCGGCCGTTCGGACCGAGGGTGGCGCAGGTGACGACGCGCTCCTCGGCGAGGAAGCGCTCGAGCTCAGGACCGCGGTTCGGCGAGTGACGAGGTACTACAGGCCGAGGACGCGGACGAGTCCGGTTACGAGGACGATCGCCAGGAGCGCAGCGGCTCCGATGATGTCCGAATCGCGCGGAATGATCGTCATGCCGTTGACCAGACGCAAGAAACACCCCGTCCTTCGCCGAGCGCGTAATTTCCGCGTCCTACACGGCCGTAGGAAAAAATTTTCACGGCTTGTGAGTCCACACTCAGGCGCCTAAGGTGATGCAATCCGGAACAGGGGAGGAGGGGTAGATGGAGGGCTGGTGGAACGAGATCGATAATGACGTTCGCTCGTGCCTGGAGCGGTTCGGCCCGATGAGCCCGCGCGACCTTGCCCGCCAACTCCGGCTATCCGAAGGGGCCGTGTCCTGCGTGCTCTCGATGCTGGCGCAGGAGGGAAAGCTCCGCATCTCGCGCGTCGAACTGCCTCCCGACGACGACAGCCGACAGCTCTCGCTCTGATCGAGCACTCGAGCAGCAGCGCGGAGGTTAGCGATAGCGACTCTCAGGGGACCGCGATCCTTCGGGCTACTCGCGTTTGTTGCGCTCCTGGCCGATGGAGGTTCATCGGCGAACGGCCAGGGCCACACCCCGGGGTACAATCCGTGAGTCGTGGTACACTCGCGGACGCTAACCCGTTGATTTCGGGTGCGGGCTCGTGGTGCAGCCTGGTTAGCACACTGGACTGTCAATCCAGAGGTCGCGGGTTCAAGTCCCGTCGAGCCCGCCATTAAATCGCAGAGTTAGAGGGCCGCGGCATCCGTCGCGGCCTTCACTTTGCCCAGGACTTTGCCCTCGGCACAGACGGAGAATTGCATGGACGCAAAAGACACACTCAAAAACCCCAGGGAGATGTCCAGGCTCTTGTTCGGGCTTCAGGCGTTGGAGCGCGATCTCAAAGCGTCGCTCAGGCACGCGTGGGAATTGCACGAACACGGACATTTTATCGCAAGATTTGCGGGACTCTGTGGGCGCAGTATTTCTAATGATCGAAGCGGAGCACAAGCGAGTGCTATCTGAACTTGGCCCTATCGGAGCTGGCCTCGGCGTCAGCAGAGTCCGCTAAACCCTAGCCGTCACCGCATAGGCCGCCAGCTTCGCCGCGCCTTCTCTGAGCATCACCTCGTCAACGATCGCGTAGCGCCGATAGATCGCCTCCGTTCGGTGGCCCACCATCGCCATGGCCGTGGAGCGCGGCACACCGGCGCGCTCGAGATTCCGCACCGCCGTCCGGCGAAAGTCGTGCGGGATCCGCCCGGGCACGCCGGCGGAGAGACAGGCCGCACGCCACGACTTCGTGAAGATGCTTGGTCGTGACGTGCCGGAAGCCCACCGTCAAGGCCGCCGCGGAACGCGGCGTCTGCGCTGAGACGTGAAGGCCGAGCGCGCCTACTGGACCAAGGTCCAATATCGCCCCTCCAACGATGGTCGTTACGCTCTTGCCGTGGCCTCCGCGCTGACCATGCGATCCGCCAGATTGCCCTCTTTTGCCGTGGCCTCCGCGCTGACCATGCGATCCGCCAGATTGTCGCCCTCCCGTAACTGCGCCGAGCGCGCGGCGAGGGCCTCTCGGCTTGTCATTGAGTTCCGGCTCGAACGGAGTTAGGGCTCCCCGGTGGGGCATTCGCCCCGTGGTCGCTTTCTTCGTCGGCCGGCGTCAAGGGTCATGGTGCCCACGCCGCCGAAAGGGCTGCGGGGCCGGTGATTGAACGAGCTTCGAGCAACAGTAGCCTCATCGACGTTCTCGACCGGGTGCTGGACAAAGGCATCGTCTTCGACGCCTGGGTCCGCGTCTCGCTCGTCGGCATCGACTTGATCACGGTCGAAGCTCGGGTCGTGGTGGCGTCGATAGCGACGTACTTCTCGCACGCCGACGCCATCGCCGAGTTACCCCGAGCGTCACCAGCAGGTCGTGTTCTGCGGCCCGCACAGAGTTGACCAGAAGCGATCACGTCACGACGGTGCGCCTTCCGCGCGGATCAACGGTGCGGTAGTGCCCCTCTCGCCCATCGCCGCATCTGGCTCTGTGGTCGCGCCTTCGCGATCGTCACGCCCCCGAACGAGGAAGAGACCGAGCGCGACAAACTGTGTCCGGCATGCCTTACTTTGCCGCCGGCACCCCAGGGGACTGACCACCGAGAGTTAATGTCGCGCGGCGGTCAAGGCTTGCCGACGTGCGGACCGTCAGGTCTACGCGCCGCGCGCTCGGGGCAAGTCTCCCACCCGCCCGAGTGGTGATTGTGGGCACAGTGGCGACACCACTGAACTGTCGTGGCGCACTTCGGGCACGTCCTCGCCTTGTTCATGCGGTCTTCTTGGAAGGCGGGGCAGGGTTGGCGCCCTTGCGTGTACGGACTGATCACATTGGCCATGACGACCATGCAACGCTGCCGTAGTTCCGAGTGTCAAGGCCTAACCCGGGAGCCACAATGAATCCCGAGGGTTCCGGCGCCCTGGGCCTTCGCCCGCTTGCCGGCTGACCCTAAACGGCGCGATAGTCTCAGGCCACATGATCTCTCGCCGCGGGTTCGTGGCTGGGTCGGTCACGCTCCTCGCCGCGCCGCTCGCCGCCGCGGCGCAGCTTGAGGCGAGGCTGTCGCTTCCGGCGCTGTCGCGGCGCTCCGTACGCGCTACGCGATGCCGCCAGGATTCCGTCACACCGTTGTGCAACAACGAGCGGCCGTCGATTCGGATGGTGAGGGGGTACTTACCTGTGCGGGGAAAGAATTTCACAACCTCACGGCGATTCTCCTTGACCGGCGAGTGCCGCCTACGCGAAAAATGTAGGTAGAACTACGAGGTTGGCGCGAACGGTCCGTATAGCGGCCGTTCCACCCCCGCCTCAGCGGAAACGGGGCATGACGGGTCAAGTGACGAGGCGAACGCGGCGTCCAAGGCTTTGTAAAATGAACATGGCCTTGTGGAGTCCCGGCACAGGCTCGCCACGACCGTGGACAGGATCGCGCTGAGCCGCTACCGCCTCACGCGCCGTCGTTCGATTCAAGCCGGAAGAGACGGCGACGCTGCAGCGGATCACGTTCCCAGTGAGCCGCAGGAGGCAGACACTACCGCCGCTCGCTCTCGCGGTGCTGGACTCGTCCTGATTGCCGACGACACCTTCGACACTCGAGAACTCTACGACATGTACCTCACGCAGTGCGGATTCGCGGTTCTGACCGTCACGGATGGCGAAGCGGCCGTTCAGACAGCGTTGGAGTCGCGGCCTGACGTGATCGTTCTTG
>Ga0209160_1002997_pt1 | contig 13972 bp, 10 predicted proteins | sample GraSoiAngelo_153_FD_186167 | JGI IMG/M metagenome (GOLD analysis project Ga0209160, IMG submission 186167) | Grasslands soil microbial communities from the Angelo Coastal Reserve, California, USA - 14_1009_12_40cm (SPAdes) (version 2) | ecosystem: Environmental > Terrestrial > Soil > Grasslands ...
GCGAGGGGTCGGCAGTTCAAATCTGCCCGTCCCGACCACTTGCTCCTAGAGATCCTTCGCTGCGCTCAGGATTTCGCCTGCGGACTCCCGTCGCTACGCTCCTCACGCCCGCAAGACGGCTCAAGTTAAATCTGCCCGTCCCGACCACTTGCTCCTAGAGATCCTTCGCTGCGCTCAGGATTTCGCCTGCGGGCTCCCGTCGCCGCGCGCCTCACGCCCGCAAACCGGCTCAAGTTCAAATCTGCTGGCCCCTACCTAATTTCAGCGCACCGGACCCGCGGCAATCTTTTCTGATTCCAGCGCATTTTGAAACGCGGCGTCCCGCTGCTTTCGTATGGTTGCATCCACCCCGTTGCCGCAGAACACCTTTGACTTTGGATCTGCCGAATTGCAGGAAGCTTCGAATATCCGTTCCTCGGATACAACATCAACGACGCCAAACTTTTCTACTTCATGACGCTTACCCGCAAGCATGAGGGTGGAGGCCAGGCAGGAACCGCGGCCTGGGCTGAAATCGATACGTTCGATCACCGTCTCGCCGCTATCACGGGAATTTTTGGTGTATGCCGCGGCTAGATTCTTACAGCATAGGCGCGCTTCAAAGTTTGTTTTTTGGGGGCGAGCGTGCAGCGAGTGAATCGTCTGCACCAGGCCAGCACCTAGGAGGGCACCTGCACCTACAAGTACGATTTCGGTCTTGGATGGGAACTCCATTCGAGCGGTGAGTGTATCAAATTTTCCGAATGGCGAGTGCTGGTTGCGGTTTTGACCTGATTCGAAAACGCGGCTGGATGGTGATGGTGTCGCGGTTTTCTCTTGAGCTCGATAACCCGCCGGAGCTGGTCATTGCGGCTACCCTGAGCTCGCTGACAAACGGCACTAAACAGAAGTCTGAGCGGGCAAAACACCAGCATCATCTTGCGTCCGCGGCAAGTCTGACACTCAGGCTCTTATCCGCTCTTGCGGGTCCTGCCATCCGACCGGCTAGAATTCCCGTTCGCCAAGGCCCACGTTTTTTGGATCTCCACTTGGAGAGCTCTGGCGACCGCGTCGGACCTGCGTTCACCCCGCGCAACCCGGCTCACATAGGAGGGATCACATCCGATCTTGACGGCAATACGGTTGTACATTCCGCGATAAAGAGAAGGCAGGCTATACAAATGGGTGTTACCGTTTTGATTGGTGTTACCGTTTTTATTAGTGTTACCATTTCTACTGGAGACTGAATTCATAGAAGCCCCACTCTCGAAAGAGTGACTATAATGTTATATCGGAAGTGTTAGTAAAGCAATGCCCAGAAAAGCGAGGGCAAACACGACGCTCGAATGGGCCCAGCGCATCGCTTCGTTGCGCCAGCGGCTGGGGATGAGCCAAGCCGAGTTGGCGCACCGGCTGGAATGTTCCGCTATGACTGTGTCGCGCTGGGAACGCGGGTTACTTGCGCCCTCTTCCGATTACTACATTCAATTAGGAAATCTGGCAGGGAAATCGGAGTGCTGGTTCTTCTGGGAACGAGCCGGCCTGCGCCTTCCTGATGTTGTGCGGGCTCTGCCGTCAAAGATGCGCCCCAGGCTTCCGGTTTCTGCCGTCCCGGCACTGGAGGATGCGCGCGCGGGCGGTGGCGAGAAGCAGAGAGATTCGAGTCGACCCGGTCTAGTGGCTATTCCCTTGTTAAATGTTGTCGCGGGGTCTCATGGGAATCAGGGAGATAAGAAGGTAAGCCTGGACTACATTCCAGCGAGCCGGGTTATGGGAGCTCCCGTTGAATGGTGCCCCAATCCCCGTTACACCAGTCTGCTGCGTGTTAAGGGGAATTCCATGCAGCCGATGATGCATGATGGAGACATCCTGGCCGTCGATTCCTCTCAGACCGATCGTTCGCAGCTAAACGGCAAGGTTGTTGTCGTGGCAAATGAGCAAAAGGGATTGTGCATCTCTCGTTTGCGGCGCTATGAGAACGTTGACGTTCTCGAACCCGAAAACCGGGATTACAAGCCCATCGTTTTCACTAAGAGTGAAGGGTGGCGGATTGTTGCAAAGGTCTTATGGTGGATTAGTGAGGCCCCATAGTTAAACCCCAGCCGTGTTCGACACCGAACATACCGTCCGCTTTCGGTAGTTAACATCTCCTCCATACCTCCTAAAGGTCGCGTATTATGGCAGAGCAAGCCCAAACGACTTGCGTGCCGTGTGCAGCCTCGCCCAGGCAGAGATGGATTCCGCAAGGCTCCAGCAGCTCTGTGCAACAGATTAATCATCTGCTAGAGACTGAACAGAGCGCTAAGAAGCAGCAGCGAGAGCCGGTCCGGGCGACTCCGAGAACGGACGCTTAACGCTTTTCTCTCAGGGGCATTCCGATGAAGAAATCTCTTCGCAAGAAGGCTCCGACTCGCGGTCGAAGTGTGTCACGAAGCAGTCCTTCGGCGGAGAGTAGCAGCTCGAAGCTTTTTCCCATCGTTGGCATCGGCGCGTCGGCCGGAGGCTTGGAAGCATTCTCCGATCTCCTCCATCACCTGCCTGAAAAAACCGGTATGGCCTTTGTGCTGGTGCAGCATCTGGATCCAACGCATGGTAGCGTCTTGCCGGAAATTCTGGCGCGGAAAACGACGATCCCGGTCGAGGAGATTACCGATGGGGTCCACGTGCTGCCTGACCACATCTACGTTATTCCGGCCAACAGCAACATGCTGCTTGAGGATGGGGCGTTGCGGTTGAGTGCGCGCATAGTGGTGCGAGGGCAACACATGCCCATTGACGCTTTTTTTCATTCGCTGGCGAACGAAAGGGGCGCTCTTGCGATTGGAGTCATTCTGTCCGGCACTGCGTCTGATGGCACAGAAGGATGCACCGCCATCAAAGTAGCGGGCGGAATTACATTCGCTCAAGATGAAGCTTCAGCCAAATACAGCAGCATGCCTCACAGCGCAGTGTATGCGGGCTGCATAGATTTCGTGCTCACCCCAAAGGATATTGCAAAAGAACTCACAAGAATCGGGCGGCATCCGTACGTCGCCACTGCGCTCGCGAAGCAGGAAGAAGCGTCTGATATCGCGACCGGGAGCGAACTGCAGACGCTCTTCTCATTATTGCGCGATGCGTCGGGAGTAGATTTCGCGAATTACAAGCAGAGCACTCTGCAGCGCCGGATCAACCGCCGCATGGTGCTGCACCACCTTGAAGAACTCAAAGATTATGTGCGCTACATCAGGCGTAACCCGAAAGAGCTAGACGAGCTTTACAGTGAGATCCTGATTCATGTAACTGGATTCTTTCGAGACCCTGAAGCCTTCAACGTATTGCGCACAACCGTGTTCCCCCACCTTTTCAAGGATCGAAACCCGGAAGACGGTCCGGTGCGCATCTGGATTCCAGGATGCTCAACCGGCGAGGAAGTCTACTCCATCGTCATTGCTGTCACTGAATATATCTGGGAGGAGGCGCGCAATCTTAAAGTGGCTTTTGCCGGCTCCAAGGCGGTGCAGATTTTCGCGACAGACATCAGCGATATCTCTCTTGATCGCGCCCGCAGCGGACTGTATACGGAAGCTGCCGTAGCGGACGTTTCTGCCGAACGGCTAAAACGTTTCTTCGTGAAACTGGAGAAAGGCTATCAGGTCGATAAACCGCTCCGGGAAATGTGCATCTTCGCCAAGCAGAATATCGCTAAAGATCCGCCTTTTTCGAACCTGGACCTGATCAGTTGCAGGAATCTATTGATCTATCTCGGCCCGGTCCTGCAGAAACGCGTCATTCCCACTCTGCACTACGCGCTCAAGCCGAATGGTTATCTGATGCTGGGGGGCTCCGAGAGCCTGGGGGCATTCTCCGATCACTTCACTCTGGTCGACAAGAAATACAAGATTTATCAGAAGAAGCAGACCGCGGCGCCTCTGATTACCTACCTTGCCGGACTTGATTACGGTGTTCGCAAACCTCAAACCAGCAGACCCCAGAGAATGCTGACACCTGAAGTCCCGGTGGACCGTGAAGTGGACCGGACGCTTGCAAACCGCTTCATCCCGGCCAGCATTGTGGTCAATGACGAGATGGAGATTCTGCAATTCCGTGGGCGTACAGGCGCCTATCTGGAACCGGCGGCAGGTCATCCCACATTCAGTTTGTCCAGGATGGCCCGCGAAGGTTTGCTGGTTGACTTACGTTCCGCGCTGACCAAAGCAAAAAAGGACGATGCGATCGTCCGTCGAGAGCGTGTGCGTGTGAAATCCAATGGTGGCACGCGAGAGGTGAACCTGGAGGTGATACCGATTCGCGGGCAAGGCACCCACGAACGCTTTTATATAGTCGTGTTTCAGGATGCTAGAAATCAGGCCGCTCATCCAGTTACCCGTAAGCCAGCGGGTGGCGCGGAGCAGGCGAAGAACGCTCCCCTCAGGCAGGAGAACGAGCGCTTGAATCGGGAAATTAACCAGTTGAGGGAGCAGTTGCAGGCGCTCATCGAAGATCACCAAAGCACTTCGGAAGAGTACAAGTCGGCAAACGAGGAGGTTTTATCAACCAATGAAGAACTGCAGAGCACAAATGAGGAGTTGGAGACCGCCAAAGAGGAGCTGCAGTCCAGCAACGAAGAACTGACTACTGTCAATGAAGAGTTGCAAAACCGCAACACCGAACTGAGCCAGGCCAATAACGACCTGCTGAACCTATTTGGGAATGTCAACATCCCCGTGGTGATGGTCGGCAATGACCTCCGCATCCGCCGCTTCACCCCTCCGGCACAAAAGCTTCTCAACCTGATCCCAGCCGATATCGGCCGACGCGTGGGGCAAATCCGGCCCAATGCGGATTTGGAAGACCTGGAGCAGATAGTCCAGACGACCATCGACAGCACGATTCTGCACGAACGTGAGGTGAGGGAAAAGGACGGTACCTGGTACTTGATGCGCGTCCGTCCTTACAAGACCGCGGAAAATAAGATTGAGGGAGCTGTGATCAGCTTCCAGGACATCGACGCGCTGAAGCGTTCTTTAGAGCAAAGCCGTCATTACGCTGACGCGCTTATCGAGAGCGCGCGAGAGGCCATTCTGGTTCTGGATGACAATTTGCGAGTAACGGTCGCGAACAGCGCGTTTTATCGCAAGTTCGAGGTCTCCAAAGAGGACACTGAGGGCAATCTGATTTACGAACTCGGGAACCGGCAGTGGAATATCCCGAAGCTGCGGGAGTTGCTGGGAAAGATCACAGAACAAAACACCCGCGTTGATGATTTCGAGGTACAGCATGATTTCCTCAATCTGGGCCCGGGTACCATGCTGCTGAATGCGCACCGCATGGAAGTGCAGCCGGGCAGGCACATGATCTTGTTGTCGATCGAGGACGTAACCCAGAAGAAGAAGCAACTGGATGAGCTAAAGCTACACGCAGCCCTGATCGAGATGGCGAACGAAACTGTACTCGTGCGAGACCTAGAGGGAACAATTCATTTCTGGAATCGTGGCGCGGAAGAGATGTACGGCTGGACCAAGGGTGAAGCATTGGGAAAATCAGTTCCCGAACTTTTGCAAAGCCAGTACCCTGTGCCCTTCGACGAAATCAGAGAGCAATTGTTCCGCACTGGCCGCTGGGAAGGTGAACTCGTCCACGTTCGCCGTGACGGCGAGAAACGGATTATAAACAGCCGCTGGGCGCTGCAGAAAGAAGATGAGGGTGATCCCGTAGTGCTGGAGATCAATAGCGATATCACTGAGCGCAAGCAATCGGAGGAAAACCTTCGCCAGCTTTCCGGATATTTGATGCGAGTTCAAGATGAGGAGCGCAGGCGGATCGCCCGCGAGTTGCATGATTCAACCGGGCAAAAACTGGTGGCGGCTAAACTGAATCTCGAAGCTATCGCGAAAGATGGAAAACGCAAGGCGGCGCCCGCCAAAGAGTCGCTGAATCAAACCATTAAGCTGGTAGATGAAGTGACCAGGGACATTCGCACCGTGGCGCAATTGTTGCATCCGCCGCTCCTCGATGAGGCGGGCCTGATTTCTGCAACTCGCTGGCTGGTAGACGGCTTCTCAGATCGCTCCAAAATCCAGGTAGATTTGGCCCTGCCGCCGGACATCGGCCGTCTGCCGGAAAACGTGGAGATTGCGCTATTTCGAGTGATTCAAGAATCCCTTAACAATGTGCACCGGCATTCGGGCGCCAAAAAGGCCACCATCGAACTGAAGCGCAATGCGGAGCACGTTACTTTGCAGATTAGCGACAACGGCAAAGGTCTTCCCGTGGGGTTATTGTCTGAGACGGGCCAAACCAGAGCCTTTGGCGTAGGAATCCTCGGCATGAAGGAACGCCTCGCCCAGTTGGGTGGGTGGCTTGAGGTCACTTCCAACAAAAAGGGAACCACCATAAAGGCGGTGGTTCCGGCGCAGTGACCAGGGTCCGCGCTTACTGCCTTGCGGTGTCGATGTTGCCTCGCAATATGTTGACGGAAGCCGCCGGCAGTGTGTACAGCGCATCTGGACCACCGGTTTGCGTCGATGTGACCGGAGGACCGTCCGGGTCCGCGTAGCCGTTCTTTCTCGCAGGATGCCACTGATACTGAGCTTTCCCGAAGCTGATTATAGTCACGGGGCCTCTGAAACTGTGACCCGTGTTGCTTGAGTCGTCATGGAAGACAATTCGCACTTGATGTGCGTTGTCATGATCTTTGTTCACAACCATCAGCGACCACTGCCCATCGGGACGAAGCACTGGATACGCGGTCACCAGCACGTGTCCCTGAGCATCCTTGACGTCGCTGACAGCCGTGAACAGCTTGTGGTCAGCGTCTTTCGGTTGCACCCATTCTTGCGTAATTAGCTTCGCGGCAAAAAACTGCGAGATGCGCTGCCGAATCTTGTAATCCTTATCCACCATGAACATGTGATATGTTCCCCAGCTATTTGGGCAAGCCGGATGCGCTGGAGAATACGGCAGAGCATGATAGTAGTGCGTGCTCTTGCCGCCCGCGGTCAGAAATCCCGCAAAGCTGTCGGCCAGCCAGAGCGCGCCAAAAATATCGACCGACGCCTCTCCTCCATGCGCGTTAGTTTCAGTGTCGAGCATGGGGATATTTGGCGGCAATCCATCGTCCCGCCAAACCTGCATGATGTGCTCGATCAGTTGTGGCTCCTGATAGAGGTTCTCCCACGGCGTGTCGCAACCGTCGTAGGGATAGTGCTCGAATGACATGAACGCGAGATCTGCCAGCCGACCATGTGCCTTCAAATAATCGAGGAACCGGCCAAACCATGAATTCTTTCCCTGTGCATTCCGCCAAACTTTTATGTCCTCAGTGACTCCCTCGAATACAGGTCCACCCAATTTGAAGGTGGGATCGACGCAATGAAGCGCCGTCGCCCATTGCAAGTAGAGAGCCCCGTAGTCCTCAGGCAGCATGTATTGGCCATCAGGCTCTTCTCCCATTTCCACGTAAGAAATTGGATAGCCGCGCTTCTTCAAGTAAGCCATCTGCGCGGCCGAATCTTCAGGCGTGCCATACAGCATGGCGACAGGCACAATTGCGGGCAGGCCGCGTGTGATTCCGCCGGTGAAGAACAGATCAAAGCCGGGCTGATCTCCGGATTCCATGCGGTCAGGCGCGACATATAGGTCTGTCGGCTGATGCCAGGGATCGACCGAAGAACAATATGTCAAAGATTGCTGCTGATCCGGCGAATGATGCAGCAGATCGTGAAATCCGCCGCTCGCATCCGTGTTGCCAACATAAACTTCTTTAATCGCGAATCCCGCGCAGTTCCGGCGGTCGCCTGGGCCATGCGTGTCGCAAGTGTTCGAGGACTTTGTCATCAGAATACGTATGAATTTCGTGTTCACCTGAGATGAATCAAGCCGCAACGTTACAGTGCCGCCGCTGCCGTTCGTGACCACTCCAGACGAAAATGCTTTCCAGTCGCCGCTAGCCGGATCGTCCATGGCATCTCCCGTGCCGTTCCAATACTCGACGGTATATGCCTTTGCATAAGGCTCAGCCCAGGCGATGCGGATCGCATTCACGTCCTGCTTCTTTCCCAGATCAATCACCACCCATTGCGGATGAGCGGAGTCGTCCTCGCCAGTAAAAAATTGCGTGAGGTAAGGATTACTTTTCCAGTAAGTGTTCAGGTCGCCGTCGTCAAGCCGGGAAAAACCGTCAAATTCCGTTCCGCCGTTGCGCGTGAACCCACGATGCTGCAGCGAATAGCCATAGGAATGGCGGATCATCTCCGTGGGATTCGAATCGCCGGTGAAATATCCCTTACCTGACGCATCGCTCCAAGTTCCCTTGGGATTCCAGTGCCAGGCCTGCACAAACAATTCTGTATTCTGCCGGTAACTGACCACGCCCCATCCCGCTGAGACGACCTGTTTGATTTGATCTGGCGCGAAGAATACGTCGGTTGCATTGCTCGGCACCCGGTCCACGGTCGTGCCCAGCGCATACAGAGGGCTGAAGGTGTTAACGACGTGAGAGGGAGTTGTATCAACTTGAATCGTTTGGGCGATGAGCTCATTACGACCCGTCCCTGCCATTATCATCAGGCAGCAAGTAATCACGGCCATCGTGGTCGAGCAACGCGAAGTGATTTGGCGGATGCGCTCTGCAATTTTTCTTTTCACGGGGTGAAAATACCTTTCGCCAATCGTACCTACGTATTTTGCGGTTTTGTATAATACCGGAACTTCAATCAAGGCTGCGAATTCGTAGAGATCTGAAATGGTGCTGAAGGTATTACCGGATAAGAGTTCTCTAAGCAAGATGGCCGCCGAACACGCTGCCGAGGCTATTGGTCGCGCTATCTGCGATCGCGGTCAGGCGCGCATCATTGCCGCCACGGCTGCTTCGCAGTTCGAATTTCTGGACGCGCTGACGAAAATGCCCGGCATCGATTGGCAGAAAGTAGAAGTCTTTCACCTCGATGAGTACATCGGCCTGCCAATCACGCATCCGGGCAGCTTCCGCAAGATGCTTCTGGATCATTTGATCAAGAAGACCGGTATCGCTAAATACCATCTTCTCGATGGCGACGCCGATCCTGCGGAGGTCGTCCGCCGCGTCGGAAAAGAATTAACGTCCGCGGGGATCGACGTCGCTTTTGTCGGCATCGGCGAGAACGGACACCTTGCTTTCAACGATCCTCCCGCCGATTTTCAGACTGAGGAGCCCTATCTAATCGTGGACCTCGACGAAGCTTGCCGGCAGCAGCAAGTGGGAGAAGCATGGTTTTCGGACATTTCGCAGGTTCCCAAACAGGCGCTGTCTATGTCTGTGCGCCAAGTCTTGAAAGCAAAGGAAATCCTCGCGGTAGTGCCGGATTCGCGCAAAGCACAGGCGGTAAAGGCATGTTTTGAAGGCGAGATCAGCCCAATGGCGCCGGCTTCTATTTTGCGCACTCACCCGAGCGCAACTGTGTATCTCGACCGCAATTCTGCCGCGTTGCTGAGTGCGGCATTGCAGACATCTGCCTAGACAATCGAGCCGGCATGGCGACTCCCGGGCCACACGCTTCGAGCAAAGTTCGCCCGATACCGTCGTTGCGCTGGTGGATTGGCGGTCTTTTATTTGCCTCGACGGTTATCAACTACATTGACCGGCAAACCCTCTCGCTGCTCGCCCCTTATCTCAAACTCGAGTATCGCTGGACGAATACGGATTACGCGAACATCGCGATCGCTTTCCGGGTCGCGTATTCCATCGGTCAGACTGCCTTCGGCAAACTCATGGACCGGATCGGAACCCGCCGTGGTCTGACTCTCACGGTCATCTGGTATTCGACGATCTCGATGCTGACATCCTTAGCAAATGGCTTTTATAGCTTCTCCACCTTCCGCTTTTTGTTGGGAGCAGGCGAATCGGCCAACTGGCCAGCGGCGACAAAAGCTGTCTCGGAGTGGTTTCCGAAGCGCGAGCGCGCGTTAGCCACGGCCCTTTTTGACAGTGGTTCTTCTATCGGGGGCGCAGTCGCTCCATTCATCGTTCTGTGGATTTACTTCCGCTGGGGATGGCGGCCGGCATTCATGATCCCAGGCACACTGGGATTCTTCTGGCTGATTGTCTGGCGATGGCTGTACTACCCACCGGAGATACATCACCGCGTCAGCCGGGCTGAGCTAGAGATGATCGTGGAGGACAAGAGCGAAGGTATTTCCAAACAAAATTCGGCTCGTCCGCGATGGCGGGACTTGTTGAAGCTGCCCCAGACCTGGGGAACTATCATCGCGAAGACTTTTACCGATCCGGTCTTCTTCTTTATTACCGAATGGTTCCCGATCTATCTGGTCGCGAAAGGCATCGAGCTCAAAAGCGGATTGATCGCGATATGGATCCCTTTTCTCGCCGCCGATCTGGGGAGCTTCGCGGCAGGTGTCGTCTCCGGACTTTTAATCAAACGAGGATGGCCGCTTGGCGCCGCACGCAAGGCTCTGATTATTTTTGGCGGAATTGGCATGACCATGCTCATTCCCACAATCTTTACGACCAATCTGTACTTGATTGCCTTGCTTTTCGCGTTAGCAACCTTTTGCTATGCAAGTTTCACGACCATGGCGAACGTGCTGCCATCCGACCTTTACAACAGCGAATCCGTGGCATCGGTCAGCGGTCTCAGCGGTACCGGTGCAGGCATCGGGACTATCGTTGCCTTCAAACTCATCGGTTATTTTTCTGATGTGCGCCAGGCCAGTGGCACTCATTCCTTCGATCCAATTGTGATTCTCGCGGGACTGGTTCCGTTCGTCGGCATGATTCTCGTCTTGCTGCTGGTGCGTAATACTGCGGCTACGGATCAAGGATTGGTACGCCGAATCTGAGGCTTTCTATAAACTCAGTGGCGGCGGTTTGAGGAGGATCTGTTGAAGATCACCGATGCCAAAGTGTTTGTCTGCTGCCCCGGCAGAAACTTCGTCACCCTGAAGGTGCGTACCGATCAGGGTATCTATGGGCTCGGAGATGCCACTCTGAATGGCCGCGAGTTATCGGTTGCTTCTTATCTGCAAGATCACGTGATTCCCTGCATCATCGGACGCGATCCCTTTCAGACCGAAGATATTTGGCAATATCTGTACCGTGGCGCCTATTGGCGTCGTGGCCCCGTGACCATGACCGCCATTGCCGCTGTGGATATGGCGCTTTGGGACATCAAAGGTAAGGCTCTCAGCACTCCGGTGTACAACTTGCTCGGTGGCAAGAGCAGAACCGGTGTTCTGGTCTACGGTCACGCCAACGGACGTGATCTTCAGGAAACCTGCAATGAAGTTGGAAAGTACATCAGCATGGGATATCGCGCCGTTCGTGCGCAAACGGGAATTCCCGGACTTCCCTCCACTTACGGGGTCGGCAATGAAAAACTGTTCTATGAGCCCGCCGAGAAGGGATTGCCACCGGAAAACACTTGGTCAACGGAAAAGTATCTTCTCCATGTGCCGAAGCTTTTCGAAGCCTTGCGTGAAAAGTACGGCGATGACATTCATCTGCTCCACGATGTCCACCACAGGCTGACGCCTATTGAAGCCGCTCGCCTCGGCAAGAGTCTGGAGCCCTATCACCTGTTTTGGCTGGAAGATCCCGTTAGCGCCGAGCTTCAGGAGGGGTTCCGCATCATTCGCCAGCACACAACCACGCCTCTTGCCGTGGGCGAAGTGTTCAACTCAGTATGGGACGCGCACATTCTCATCACCGAGCAGCTCATTGATTACATCCGCATGACCGTCGTTCATAGCGGCGGCATTACTCACCTCAAAAAGATTGCCGCGCTGGCTGAGATCTACCACGTACTGACGGGCTGTCACGGGGCCACAGACTTGTCTCCTGTGTCGATGGCAGCAGCGTTACACTTCGACATTTCTGTTACCAATTTCGGCATTCAGGAGTACATGCGGCACACGAAGGAAACCGACGAAGTGTTTCCCCAGGCCTACTACTTCAAGGATGGATATTTGCATCCCGGCGACGCTCCGGGATTCGGTGTGGACTATGACGAGAAACTCGGCGAGAAGTTTCCGTACGAACGTGCTTATTTGCCAGTGAATCGGAAGCTCGATGGAACCATGTTCAACTGGTAGCGCACCGCTGCCTTCTCGCGAACTGGCTCTAGCCGCTCTATTCCTAACTTTTTGCGCCTTTGAAGAGAACTTACTGGAATTGCTCGGAAAGCGGGGTGTTATCGAGCAAGCTCGAAGCTGTTGGTGCCCTGAAGCCGGACGATCTTTCGAAGCCTATCGCTTACGGCCAGCGCTTCGCGGTGTCATCCCAGCCCGCTGCACGGGCCGGCTGCGGCGTCGCATTGACTGCGGACTGCGCCATGCGGATGGGCTGCTGCGGCGTTGCCGCGGTGGCCAAAGTGGGTTTGCCCTCAGCGGCATCCTTATCGTCAGATAGCAGCGGCGCGGCCACCCGCAACGCCTCGACTTCCTTTTCCAATCTCGCCAACTCCAGCTCTTTTTGCCTTAAAACCTCGTAGACATTCTTCATCGTGGGCACCTATAGGACGCGCGAATTGAATCGATGGATCGAACTTTACCAGTTGTCTCATTTTTGTCAAGGAGTAAGAGGGGGACATGTGGCCGTTTTCGTGGAATAGGAAAAGCCTTCGGGCAATGCTCAACCCCGACTATGTACGAGCTTAAGCCCGTCCGCCTGCAGGATCCGCTGAATCTGATTTCGCGCGTGGATTGCCCAAGGCCCCGCTGTATCTAGCCTGACATACGCCCGCCAGTGTTTGAGCGCTTTACGCGGTTCTTTCATCTTTTCATAAGCTAGCGCCAGGTTGTAATGGGCATCGGCGTAGGTTGGGGCAAGCTGCAATGCGGCGTTATAAGTCTGAATGGCTTCAGCCACGCGGCCGGTTTCGTCGAGTACGTTTCCTAGATCGAAGTATGCCAGGGCATACCTCGGATCGACTTCAATTGCTCGCCGATAATGCTTCTCTGCCAGCGTGTATTCCTGCCGGTTGTAGTAAAGCGTGCCCAGATTGATGTGGGCGGCGGCGTGATTGGGATCAAGCTCCAGCACGCGCTGGTAGGTCTGAATCGCAAGGGTGTGCTGGCCGGGATCTTCCTCCAGCATGATCCCCCGGGCAAACAATTCAGCAACGTCCGTGGACGCGGGTTCGGGTTTTACAATCGAAATCTTCGAACTGCTTACTACACGCTCCTGGGTGGAAAAGTCGAACATGAACTGGCCGGCAATGGGCTCAACCAGCTTGCCCTGATGGCGAAATCCGACCCGATGATGGCCTGTCGTAAAAGCTCCCGCCTCGAGCAGCGGGTTTTCCATACCGGCTACCTGTTTCTGCATGGCCTCGAGCGATTGACGAATCACCGCCGGACGCACTTTGCGCGCGCACAGATCGCGTACTTTCTTAATTTGCAGCAGATCAAAAAAAGAATAGCTTTCGGCGGCGGCTACCAGTCCGGCCTTTTCCCAAGCTGCCAACTGACGCGCCGTGAGCCGCAGAATGCGAACCAGATCCGCTCGATTGTATCGATACACAGTTCTAAGGAACTCTGCCGGTATTATCGGAAAAGTTAACCAGCGCCGCAATAGCAAAGTAGTGCCAGAAGGAATCTTCGAAGGCAACTTTGCAAGAGAGATGGTGCAAGTGCGGTGGAAAAGTTGTTGGAGACAGTTGTCGTTAGTAGTCGGTCGTCGGACTTCGGCAAAAAACGCTGAAAGCGGTACCAAGTAAAAGTGCTGGAGCCGACGATCGGACTTGAACCGATGACCTGCCGATTACGAATCGGCTGCTCTACCAACTGAGCTACGTCGGCTTCATTCCGATTCTAAATGCGGCTGTGGCGCACGTAAAGGTTGTCGGCGCGGTCTAAGGAGCCACCGCTGAGGATCAATACCTACATCGAGAAGATGCAGTGAAAATCACGCAGCCCGCGAAGCTTGCTCTGCGTATTCGCGTTCTGATTCCGAGGGCAGCAGGACCCAGAGCGTGTATATCCCGAGCGCCGTACCAAAGGGAGGGTGGAACAAAGC
>Ga0209160_1002998_pt1 | contig 13970 bp, 12 predicted proteins | sample GraSoiAngelo_153_FD_186167 | JGI IMG/M metagenome (GOLD analysis project Ga0209160, IMG submission 186167) | Grasslands soil microbial communities from the Angelo Coastal Reserve, California, USA - 14_1009_12_40cm (SPAdes) (version 2) | ecosystem: Environmental > Terrestrial > Soil > Grasslands ...
TCCCGGTGGTACCTTGGTCCGGGATGCGCGAAGAACCGCTCTCCGATCGCAGCACCGCATCAGCCGCTTCCGGCGACGACGCAACCTTCGACCTCACGCTGCGCCCGCGCGACTTCGACGAGGTGGTGGGACAGCGGGCGCTGATCGACAACCTCAAGGTCTTCGTCAAGGCAGCGGCCGGCAGGAAAGAGCCGCTGGACCACGTCCTCTTCTGCGGACCGCCGGGCCTGGGCAAGACCTCGCTCGCGCACGTGATCGCCCACGAGCTCGGCTCGCAGATCCACGTCACTTCCGGCCCGGCGCTGGAACGAAAGGGCGATCTGGCGGGAATCTTGACGAACCTGGCGGAGAATGACGTTCTCTTCATCGACGAGATCCACCGGATGAACCCGGCGATCGAAGAGAACCTCTATCCGGCGATGGAGAGCTTCACGTTCGACATCGTGATCGGAGACGGCGCCGGCGCCAGGGCTTTGAGGCTGCCCCTGAAGAGGTTCACCCTGATCGGCGCGACCACGCGGACCGGGCTGCTGACCGGACCGCTGCGGGACCGCTTCGGCATCGTCAGCCGGCTCGAATACTACCCTCCGGAGGACCTTCAAGAGATCGTGCGGCGCTCCGCCCTGAAGCTCTCCGTCCGCCTGGACGAGGGCGGTGCGCGCGAGATCGCCCTCAGGGCGCGCGGCACGCCGAGAATCGCGAATCGCCTGCTGCGGCGGGTGCGCGATTTCGCGGAAGTGGAAGGAGACGGCAGGGTCACGAGGAACGTCGCCGATCGCGCGCTGCAGCGCCTGGAAGTGGACGCCGCCGGCCTCGATGCCATGGATCGGAAGATCCTCGTTTCGCTCATCGACAAGTTCGGCGGCGGGCCGATCGGCTTGGAGACTCTCGCCATGGCGGCAGGCGAGCGCGCCGATACGCTGGAGGACGTGTACGAGCCCTATCTGCTGATGGAGGGCTACCTGGCACGCACGCCGCGCGGGCGCGTCGCCACCCAGCGCGCGTTCGAGCACCTGGGCCGCAAGATGCCTGCCGGGCTCCAGGGATCGCTGCTCTGATGGCGGCGCCTGGAGAAAAGCGCTCCTTCGCGCAGGACTTCTTCTTCGAGCTGATGCGCGACTCCCAGCGCGTCCGCGCCGTCTACCTCGCCGAGCGCGAGCGCTGGGTCCGCACCCTGGAGATCAGCGGGCGAGAGGAGATCCTCTTCGAGATGGAGATGCTCCTGCGCGGCCTCGACCGCTTCTTCAACCTGCGCAACCTGTTCGGCGATCTGCAGCCTCCGCCGGAGCGCGACTGGAAAGAGGAGCTCAAGGCGGCGCGCGACGCCCTGCACCGCAGCGTCCATCTCTCCCGCAAGCTCATCGAGCAGCGTCAGGAGCAGGCGTTGCTCTTCCGGAGTTTCGTCGAGGGTTCACTCGCCGACGACCGCGCGCGGGCGCGCCTCGGCGCAGAGCTGCGCGAGCAGCGGACGCCCGAGGAGTCGCTCTTCCTGCTTCGCACCGGGCTGGTGGCCCACCAAGGCATCCTCGACCACCTGCTCCGCCTCGATGGCGCCCCCCAATCGCTGTTCCTCGACGTCGGCCGCGCCCTTCAGCACGAGCTGTTCGTCTCCCGTTACTTCTGCCCGCCGTCGGCGCTGGAGTTCCGCGCCGAGTACGACCGTATCGGCTCGGTGCTGCTGCTCGAGGGCCTGCGCCTGCTCGACGACGAGAAGAAGCGCAGGGCCTTCGCCCTCGGTCTTCTCGCCTCGTTCCGCGCCTTGCGATCGCTGCGCTACGTGCCCTCGCCCCCCGCCGCGCATACGCGGCGGGTCCTGGTGATCCTGGCGCTCGTGCGCAGCGAGCTCCACGCGCTGGTCGGCTACCTGGAATCGGATCTGCCGCGCCTCTACCCGGGCGCGGGAGCTCCGGTGGCGGCGGGCAAGGCCGCGGCGCAGAAGATCCGCGATGTGCTGGCTTCCGTTCCGCCCCTGCTGGCGCAACCGCTCACCGATCGCGCCCAGCTCGATTTCCAGCGGGACAAGCTGGTGGAGGCGACCAAGGAGTGCGTCGGCATTCTGGCCAATGCCCTGGATCCTGCGATGGGACACTACGCGCTGTTCGAGGACGATGCGGCCCGCACCGATCAGAGCGAGCGGCTGCGCAAGGACCTCTGGGTCTTTCGCGAGATGTGCCGCTACACGGCCCATGCCCTGCAGCAGCCGGATGCCACACCGGATGCGGCGGAGCCGTTGCGCCGCTACGCGACCGAGTTCCGCGATGTGGGTTACCAGCTGTTGCGCCACTCCGACCGCGAGCTGTTCGATCGGTTCCTGGACTTGCTCGAGGGCTGGTCGGGGCGGCGCGGGGAAAGCACTCAAATCAGGCTGCAGCGATTGCACGACGATTGCCAGCGGTTTGCGGAGATCCTCGAGCGCGCTTTGGAGCTGGTTTCCAAGCGCTCGGAATTACAGAAGATCCCCATCGATGAGGCGAGCTACCGGGAGGCGCTTGCCAAAGTGCAGAAGGGGCGATAAGGGAAGCGCCCTTTATCCCGAAGCGTGACAGCGGTGTCGTATCCGGGCAGGAACTGAACAGCGCCCCATCGCCTGCGGGGCGGGAGCGGACCTCGCCAACTCCTCAGCGTCACTAGATTCATCACTCCGGGGCGTCCCCCGGCACAGTTGTTGCTGAAATGCCGCAGTTGCTGCTGCCGCACCTACCGGAGGAGACGCACCAGGCATGGATCTCCATCCCTTTCGCCAGCGAACGTTCAAGCAGCGCGCAGCACTGTCAGGCATCGGGCTCCATTCCGGCGCGGCCGTGCGACTGACGCTGGCGCCTGCTCCGATCGATACCGGACTGGTCTTCGTCCGCGATGGCATGGAGATTCCCGCCCTCTCGGAGTTCGTGATCGATACGACGCTGAACACCTCGCTCGGCCGCGAGAACGTGCGCATCAGCACCGTCGAGCACCTGCTCGCGGCGCTCGCGGGATGCGGGATCGACAACGCCTGCATCGAGGTGGAAGGGCCGGAAGTCCCCATCGCCGACGGCAGCGCGGACCCGTTCGTTGCCTTGGTGCGCGAGGCGGGCGTCCACGAGCAGCGGGCGACGCGGCGCTATCTCCTGATGCGAAGGACCGTGAGCGTCGCGGAAGGGGACAAGCTCGCGCGGCTCTCACCCGCCCGCGGCCGGTTCGCGATCAACTACACCATCGACTTCAACCATCCGCTGATCTCGGACCAGAGCTATCGCCTGGAGGTCAACGAGAAGTCGTTCCAGAAGGAGATCGCGCGGGCGCGGACCTTCGGGTTCAAGCGTGACGTGGAGCGCCTGCTGGGCGCGGGATTGGCCCGGGGCGGGTCGCTCGCGAACGCGGTGGTGGTCGACGACTTCAACATCCTGAACCCGGAAGGCCTTCGCTATCCGGACGAGTTCGTACGCCACAAGATCCTGGACGCGATGGGAGACCTGTCGCTGTTCGGGATGCCGGTCATCGGGCAGCTCACCGCGGTGAAGTCGGGTCACTGGCTGAACCAGCAGCTCGTGCGCAAGGTGCTGGCCGAGAGCGATGCGTGCGAAGTGGTGCAGCCGCGAGCCGCCGACGAGCTGCACGCGCTTCAGGAGAGCTTGCTCCCGGTGCTCGCGCTGGAAGAACAGCTGGCATAGCAGGCGATCCGGGGCAGCTCTCGCCGCCGCCACACCAGCAGCACTAGAGCGAGCGCCGCGTAGGCGATGGCGAAACCGATGCGCACCTGCGTCTGCGGAAACGGGAACTGCAGCGCGAATAGCGCCAGCAGCGCGATCGCTTCCCAGAGATGAAGGTGGAGATCGGCGAGGACGGCGAAGCCGAGGACGGTCTGAGCTGCCGTGAGGATGAACTCCTCGGTCTGCCGGGCGTCCAGCGCGATTCCACCGGCGCCGCCTCCTCCGATCGCATAGGCGATGGGAAGGCTCCCCACCAGCAAGGTCCACTGATTCACCTTCGCGGAGAGCAGGGTCCCCAGCGCGGAATCCTGGTGGCCGCGCAACGCCAGTACCGCCGCGACCAGAAGCTCCGGCGATTCCGAGGAGACCGGCGCCAGCCACTGCACGAGGAGGAACTCGTCGATGCCCAGCTGCCTGCCGCCCTGCACCAGCGCGGTCGCGAACGGGCCCGCCGCGGAGAGCACGATCGCGGTCGCGCCGAGCATCAGCCCGATCACCGCGGCGCGCCGGGTGCGCCGGGGCAGATCGCCGATGCGCTTCGCGACGCCGTGAAGCCGGGGCTCCTCCTGTTCCCCTCGCGCCGCCCGCCACAGATAGGCGAAGAAGATACCCAACAGCACCACCGCGTCGTACCAGGCGATCCGGCGCGTGAAGGGGACGACGAGGGAGTAGAGGCTGGCGGCGCCGAGGAACCCCAGCTCGAGCCGGCGAGCTTCCCGCAGGACCACGCCGGTCACCCGCTGCCCGCGGCGGCGCGCGCCGAAGACGAAGAGCAGGACCACGAAGGGCCATCCGAGCCCGAGCAGCAGCCGGTTGCTGCCCGTCATGTTGGCCGCAGCGTAATGCGCGTTCTCGGGAGCATGGCCGGCGCTCCAGGCGAAGAACAGGTCGACGGCGTACTCGGGGAGGACGGCGATGACGGCGAGGATCGCCGTGGCGAGGCTGCTGGAGATGTCGCGGCGCGCCGCTTCCGAGGACCAGACGAGCAGGAAGGCCGAGGCGACCACGGCGGATCCGAAGACGGCGATCGCGGGAGCGGGCGCAAGCTGCACGCCGATCAGGCGCAGGAGGAGGGCGGGCAGGGCCGCGGTCAGGGCGAGCGCGATCTTGAGCACTGGATCAAACTTCATAACCCGTGCTGGCACGGTTCGCGCTCAAGCGTAGCCGCGGAGCCGCCTTCGGCGGCGGCTAGATTCCGGGCGGGTTGGAGCTCAGCCCCGACTTGCGGTGCTCCTTGAGCATGCAGCGGTCCATCACGACCACCAGACCGGCTTCGCGCGCGCGCCCTGCCGCCGCCTCGTCCACTATCCCCTCCTGCATCCAGACGGCGGGAACGCGCAGCTTGATCGCTTCGTCGATGTGGGCGCCCACTTCCGAGCTGCGCCGGAAGTGATCCACGATGTCGACCGCGAACGGGACATCGGAGAGCCGGGCGTAGACCTTCTCGCCGAGGATTTCCCCGCCGCCCGGACGCACCGGCACGATCCGGTACCCGCAGCCCTGCAGGTACATGGCCACGCTGTAGGAAGGCCGATCCGGGTCGGGCGAGAGCCCCACCACCGCGATCGTCTGGACGCGCTGAAGCAGCGCCTTGATCTCGCCGGGACTGGGGTTCTGGAACGCCAAGAGGCCCCCGATTGTTGACGCAGGGGCCGCGCCCGCCTAGGGTGCGCGGTTTACCCGTCCGCGGAGACTGTCATGAAGAGCCGTAGTTTGCACGTGTTGGCGCTCCTCTGCTCGGCGTCGTTCGTCGCCTGCAAGACAGGCGGGGGAACGGGGACCGGCAAGTCCGCCATCACCTTGGACCCCGGAACCAAGGTCGGCGAGGTGGACGGCCAGCCGATCACGTACGGCGAGCTGCAGAACGACCACGAGGTAGGGCCCAAGCTGCGGCAGGCGGAGGTGAAGGCGCTCACCGAGCTTTACGAGCAGCGCCGAGGGCTCATCGAGGAGATGATCACCCGCCGTCTCCTGGAGGACGAGGCCAAGGCGAAGGGGAAGACCATCGAGCAGTGGTACCAGACCGAGTACATGCCCTCGGTTGCCGAGCCCACCGATGCGGAGGCCAAGGCCTTCTACGACGAGCACAAGGCGCAGATCCCGCAGGGCCAGTCGTTTGACGATCTGAAGCCGCGGATCAAGCAGGCGGTCCGGCAGCAGAAGCTGCGCGACGGCATGGGGAAGCTGGTCGAGGAGCTGAAGTCGAAGCACCACGTCCAGGTGGCGCTCCAGGCGCCCGACGTGCCGCGCATCGAAGTAGAGGCGAAGGGCCCGTCGCGGGGTCCGGACAACGCTCCGGTGACGATCGTCGAGTTCAGCGACTTCCAGTGCCCCTACTGCGGTCGCGAGGTTCCGGTCATCGAGCGGCTGATGAAGGAATACGACGGCAAGGTCCGGCTCGTGTTCCGCCACTATCCGCTCGAATTCCATCCGTTCGCGCAGAAGGCCGCCGAGGCGGGGGCCTGCGCGCAGGAACAGGGCAAATTCTGGGAGCTTCACGACAAGATGTTCACGAACCAGAACAAGCTCGCCGTCGACGATCTGAAGGCATACGCGAAGTCCGTGGGGCTCGACGCCCCGAAGTTCGACAAGTGCCTCGACAGCGGGGAGAAGAAGGCGGTGGTCGAGGAGGACATGAAGGCCGGCAACGCGGCCGGCGTGAACGGAACGCCGGCGTTCTTCATCAACGGCGTGTTCGTCAACGGAGCGCAGCCTTACGAGCAGATGAAGCAGACGGTGGACCGGGAACTGAAGAAGGGGTAGCCGCTGGCGCCGAGCGCGGTGCGGCCCTGCTTTGAGCGGAAACAGCGCATGAGAATGAGCAAATCGTTCACGCCGACCCTGAAAGAGGTGCCGGCGGACGCGACCGTCGCCTCGCATCAACTGCTCGTGCGCGCCGGCTACATCCGGCAGCTCGCGGCGGGCATCTATTCCATCCTCCCGCTCGGACAGCGCTCGATCCTCAAGATCAGCGCCATCGTCCGCGAGGAGATGAACGCGATCGGCGCGCAGGAGTTCTATCTCCCTGCCCTGAACCCGCGCGAGATCTGGGAAGAGTCGGGCCGCTGGACGGTGATGGGCGAGAACATGTTCCGCCTCAAGGACCGCAAGGGCGCCGACCTGTGCCTGGCGATGACGCACGAGGAGGTCTTCACCGTGCTCGCGCGCGCGGAGCTGCGCAGCTACCGGCAGCTGCCGCAGGCCTGGTACCAGATCCAGACGAAGTTCCGCGACGAGCCTCGGCCGAAGAGCGGCCTGCTCCGGGTCCGCCAGTTCACCATGAAGGACAGCTACTCGTTCGATCTGGATCGCGCCGGGCTCGACAAGTCTTTCGAGGACCACCGCCAGGCATACGTGCGGATCTTCGGGCGCTGCGGCCTGAAGACCATCCAGGTGGAGGCGCATTCCGGCGCGATGGGGGGCTCCGGGTCGACCGAGTTCATGGTCCCGACGGACGCCGGCGAGGACCTGATCGCTTCCTGCGAGAACTGCGGTTACGCCGCGAACACGGAGAAGGCCGAGTCGCGGGTGGAAACGGCGGACAAGTACAAGGCGGCGGGCGAATCTCCGCCGCTCGAGGAGTTCGCTACCCCGGGAGCGCTGACCATCGAGGCGCTTGCGGCGAAGCCGTTTGGCGTGCCCGCGGACCAGCAGCTGAAGACGCTGGTCTACGTCGGCGACGACAAACCGGTCATCGCCATCGTGCGCGGCGACGATCAGCTGAACGAGGCCAAGCTGCAGACGGCGAGCGGTGCGTCGGTGCTGCGCCCGGCACACCCGGACGAGATCCAGCGCTGGATGGGCGCACGGCCTGGCTCGCTGGGCGGGGTCGGGCTGGCGGGCAAGGGTCTGCGCATCGTCATCGACCGGCGGCTGGCCGGGCGCACCGGGCTGGTGACTGGAGCGAACCGGGACGGCTTCCACCTGAGAAACGTCTCGGTGCCGCGCGACCTTGCGCACGCGACCTCGGCGGATCTGCGCACGGTCAATGCCGGCGAGGGCTGCCCGCGCTGTGGCAGCCCGCTCACCCTGGGAAAGGCGCTCGAGGTCGGCCACATCTTCAAGCTCGGCACGCGTTATTCCGAGACCATGGGAGCGCGGGTGCTGCACGAGAGCGGCAAGGAAGTGCCGATCGTGATGGGCAGTTACGGGATCGGCATCGAGCGCATCCTCGCCGGAGCGGTGGAGTTGCACCACGACGGCGACGGCATCCGCATGCCGATGAGCATCGCGCCCCTGCACGTTGCGCTGCTGCCCCTGCAGATGCAGGACGGCGCGGTGCGGGACGCAGCGGAGCGCCTCTACCGGGAGCTGACCGATGCCGGAGTCGAGGTCCTCCTCGACGACCGCGACGAGCGTGCCGGAGTGAAGTTCAAGGACGCCGACCTGATCGGTTTGCCTTTGCGCATCGCGGTGGGCAAGAAGGGCCTGGCGGAGGGCAAGGTGGAGTGGAAGATGCGTGGCGCCAATGACGTGGACCTGATCGCGCTCACGGAGGTGGTGGCCCGGGCGCAGTCGGCCGTCCGCGATGCAGGCGGGAGACTTTCGCGGTGAATCCCATCTGCGCCGCGCTCGACGTCAATGACCCCGTCGCGGCGGAGCGGCTCGCTTCCAGGCTCGCAGGGCACGTCGGCCTGTTCAAGGTGGGGCTGGAGCTGTTCGTCGCGCACGGGCGCGCTGCCGTCGATGCGATCCGCAAGTTCGAGCTGCCGGTCTTCCTCGATCTGAAGCTCCACGACATCCCGCAGACCGTCGAGGGCGCGGCACGCGGCGTGGCGGCGCTGGGCGTCGACTACGTCACGGTGCACGCGAGCGGAGGGAGCGAGATGATCCGGGCGGCGCGGCGCGCCTTGCCGCGAACGAAGCTGCTCGCGGTGACCGCGCTCACATCGCTTGGCCCTGATGATCTCGCCGCCGTCGGCCTCGCGGGAGACGCAGTTCCCCGGCTGGCGAGGCTCGCGGTCGCCGCGGGCGCGGACGGGGTGGTCTGCGCGCCAAAAGAGGTCTCGGCGCTGCGCGCATCGCTCGGTCCAGCGCCGCTGCTGGTCGTGGCGGGCATCCGGCCGGCGGGCGCCGCGGCCGGGGATCAGCGGCGGACGGGAACGCCAGCGGAAGCGATCCGCGCCGGCGCCAGCATTCTCGTCATCGGCCGGCCGCTGCGGGATGCCCCGGATCCGGCGGCAGCGGCGGACGCCATCGCGCGCGAGATCGCTCAGTGATCCTGCCGCGAGAGGAGCGAGCCGTTACCTGCGGTCGCGGTACTTCTCGTCGAGCCGGGGGCGGTGCATTTCGGCTTCTTCCGCGCTCAGCCCGGATTTCCGTGACAGATCCGAAAGCAGGCTCCGGGCGGCGGAATCCGTCCCCGAGGCCGTGATGCGGCCCCTCGCGCGCCCGAGCTGCACGTCCCAGGCGATGTCATGGCGTTGCGCCCATCGCTGCAGTTGCTGCACCGTGAAGAGGGCGTCGGCGTAGGCCATGGCCGCGTCGTCCTGCGGCTCGACTTCCCGGAACTTGCCCGGCTCGGGCTCGTACTCGCCCAAGTACAACTGCGTCTCGCCGAACAGGTACTTGTCCCTGCCGTCGCCGATCGGCCCGCCGGCGGCGTGCAGGTGGTTCGGCTCGCGCCAAGGCGCGCGGCGCCGGGCGTCGCCGTCGGCCGCCGCGGCCATCTGCCGTGCGGCGGTATCGGGCACTTTGCTCCGGCTGCGGTAGACGAGCGCGCGCGCGTCGCCGTTCAGGGCTGGAGGACGCGAGCACGCCAGCATCGCGACCAGCGGCAGCAGGCGAGGCAGCGAGGAGGGGTCCATCTACCTGCCGGGACGCGGCTGCAGGCGCGAGAGCGGCCCGCTGAAGGTGAAGACGTAGCTGCCGTCGCCCTGTCGCGCATTCTGGATCAGACCCATCATGCCCTTGATCGCGGAATTCTCGTTCAGCCAGTGGTCCGCGGGGCGAAACCGGAGGTGCAGGTCGGCCTGCGAGAGCGAGAGCAGGGGGCGCAGATTGACGTTGCCGTCGACGTCCGCCTCGAGGTCGCCTCCCCGGGCCGCGGTCTTGTCGACCCGCGCGATCCCCTTCTCCACCGCGACCGATCCGTCGATGCGTCCCAGCGTGGTGGGCGGCAGCGAAAATCCCATCACCGTTCCGCCCGTCAACGCGGCGCCGTCGAGTACAAGCGTGAGCGCGCCCTGCGCCGTCTCCACAGGCAGCAGCGCGGGAAGGTCGGCCTTGACCCTCAGCTTTCCCGCCACGCTCACCCCGGCCATCTCCCGCAAGGGAAGGGCAGCCAGATCGAGGTCGACTGCGTCGAGGCGCAACGAGGAGACGCCGGGCAGCCTCGGGTCGTTGCTGAGGGCGACGTGGCCCTTCGCGGTACCGCCGTAGCCCCGCACCGAGAATCCAAACGAAGTCCGGCGGAAGAGCAGCGCAAGGATGTCCGGGCTGAAAACGGCGCGGTCGAAACGAAGCTCCGGCCAGGCGGATCCGGCCGCCGGCGCGAGCCGCACCCGCACGTCCCGGGCGCGCACCGAGGCAAGACCGCCGGCGCCTGCGCTCCCGATGCTCAACTCGGCCCCTGCGCGCTGCGCCTCGATCTCGATCCTTCGCGCCAGCACTTCGTACGGGAACGTGAGCACGAGAAACAAGGCGAACGCGATCAGTCCCAATGCCGGCAACAGCAGCCGCCGCACCAACGGGTGGCGCGCAAGGAACGCGTTGACGAACGCGAACGGGGGCGCCATCAGGACCCTTGCCAGGCGCTCACGGTCAGCGAGACGTCCAGGAGGTCCTTGCTCTCGTAGGCCTTGCGCAGACGCAGGCGCCGGACGCGGACGACGCCCGGGCTGCGCTCGATCTCGGCGATCAGCTTGACCAGCTTGTCGAGCGGGACCTTGCCGAGGTTCACTTCCACGGACATCTCGCGCGGCCGCCCGTTCTGGCCGCCAGCCACGACGCCGCGATCGCTCATCCCGCCTACGTCGACGCCGTTGTTCCGCGCGGTCGTGTCCACGAACGTCATCAGCGCCGGCGGGCTCTGGCGGAGGCGTGCCTCGAGCAGCTGCCGCTCCTGCTCGAGGGCGCCGTAGCCCGCCGCCAGCCTGGAGATCTTCTCGAAGTCGGAGCGCTTCTCGTCGAGGGCGGTCTCCGCCCGCCGGATCGCGGCCGAGAAGCTCGCGTAGGTGACCAGCACGACGAAGAGCAGGATGCCGCCGCCCGCGAGCGTGATCAGGCGCCGCTCCCGCGGCGAGGCGGCGGCGAGCCAGGCTCGCGCGTCGGTCCACCATGCGCGGATCCGATCCATCAGGCGCCTCCCGGGACTTCGCCGGAGCAGGCATAGGCAAATTCGAGGGCGAACGTCACCCTCTTGCTGTCCCGCGCCCTCTCCGTGCGCGGCGGCGGGATCTCTCCGAAGCACTTGTCCTTGCGCAGTGCCGAGGCGATCTCCTCGACCTTGCCGAAGTCGTCGGCGGTCCCCCGCAGACGCACGGCGGTCGTCGTGACCTCGACGTCGTCCAGCAGCGGCAGTGAAGCTTCGGGCAGGTGCGCGACCAACTCCGCGAGCACGTCGGCGGCCGAGACGCGGGGGATCCCCGCGGCGCGCGAACGTCCTCCCGAGAGCTGCGCGATCGCCTGCCGGTAGTCGCTCAAGCAGGTGCCGAGGATGTGCCGGGTCGCGGTACAAAGCGCGTCGTCGTATTCGGCCGCCTGACGGTGGAGCGAGGACAGCCTGGCGATGCCGAGGACCAGCCCGAGCGCCAGCAGGACGGAGGCCGCAATGCCGAGCCGGAACAGCCGGCCGCGCACCTGCGACAAGTCCTTGGTGAAGGCAAATTCGCCCTTGCGCAGATTGACACGGCCGCGTGGGAGCTGGGCCCGCAGCGCCAGTCCGAGGGCGAGGGCCTCGGCGGGATCCCCGGCAGGCAGCGTCACCGGCTCGACGGCGAGCTGCGTCTCCTCCGAGAGCAGCTCGGCAGCTCCCGGCAGGGAAGCCAGCGTGCCGGCGAGCAGGAGCCGCTCCGGCGCGGTCTTGCGCGAGCGGAGAGACATCTTCAGGTCGCGCGTGAGGGTCGACAGCAACCGGGCGCGCGCCTCTGCGTCTGTCGCCGCCGCCGCCCATTGCACCGCGTTGGAGGTGGTCAGCGCCCTGGCCAGGACGGGCCGGCCGGCGTCGAGCAGCGCAACGTCGGCCCGGTCCGGACCGGCATCGAGCAGCACCGCGGTCGGTGGCGGGCCACCGCGTGGCACCAGCATCCCCCGTTCGCCCAGCGCCGCAAGGGCCAGCGGCCCGAGCGTCACGACACGCGGATCGAGGCCCGCCGCCTCGAGCGCCTCGAGGTGCTCGCGAAGCGCCGTCTTCTTCACCATGCCGACGAGGACCTCGGTCTTCCCGCCGGGAACGCCGAGGATCGCGGCGTCCCAGACCACCTCGGAGAGATCGAAGGGAATCGCCGCTTCGACCTCCGCCGGAAGGACCTGCGCGATGCGTCTCGGATCCGAGAAGGGAAGGGCGATCAGGTGCGTCGCCACCAGCGAACCGGGGAGCGCCACCGCGATCGAGTCGTCGGGCCCGAGCGGCGGGATGAGATCGAGCGCCGCCAGCCCCGCCTCCAGGCGCTCGGCAGGCGTCCCCTCCGCGAGCAGCGCCGCGGAGCGCACCTCCTGGATGGCGAAGCCGCGCAAGCCGCTCTGCAGCGTCGCCACGCGCAGCGAGTCCTGCGCCCAATCTAGGCCCACGTTGCGGTGCATCAGTCCTCTTTCCAGTACAACATCTTTCCCATCGCGTCGTCATATCGGACGACGGCGGTAACCTGCTTCTCGGTCCGGCCCACCCGTCCGGTGGCGGTGATGCGGAAGGTGTCGCTGGTGGATCCGAACAGGTTCGTGGCGTTTCCCCCCTGGCGCGGATCGATCTCCGGCCGCAGCCGGATTCCGTTCGCCTGCAGGATGGCGACGAAGTCCTGCGCCGACATCCCGAAGAAGGAGAACATCTTCCGGATCTGGATCTCCTGGAGGATGGTCTGGAGCAGGCGCGGATCGCGCAGTGCCGGATCGTTGGCGTTCGCCGCAGCGATCAGGATGTTGGTGAGCATCTGCTGCGGATCGTCGGTGTTGACGTTCAGCTTGGAATTGATGTCCGGCCAGACGGTCAGCCGATCGCCGAATGCCGCCATGAAGCGGTCGTTCACCCCGCGGACCATGAACAGCTCCTCCAGGCTGTCGAAGCGGCCGTTCTTCGCCTTGTAGCGCGGCTCGTAGCGCGAGTACGCCGCGTTCTCGTCGCTGAAGCCGTTGACGAAGGGCCGCTGCGGGTTCGACGGATCGAGCGCGGTGGCGGTCTCGTCGATGTCGACCCAGTCCTTCATCGCCAGGATCACGTCGTCGCGGCGGACGCGGTCGCGGTTCGCGTCCTCCTCGTCGAAGATGAAGTCGTACTTCGGGTCGGCCATCATCGCGCGCAGCTGCGTGAACACCGCGGCCGGGGCGGTGCCGACGTTGTCGAGCGCCTGTACGTTGATCCGGCTGTTCTCGTCGACGATGTTCGCGTGGAAGCTGCCCTCGAAGCCGCCGAACGCGTGCACCACCGCGCGCTTCTCTTGCGGTGCCGCGAGCGGCACGGGCGTTTCGCGATTGGGCAGCTCCAGCCCGGCGACGTCCCCGGAGAGGAGCGCGCTGAAGGCGTTGGAATCGATGGGGAGCACCTGCCAGAGGCGGATGCCGAGGTTGTTCATCGCCTGCGGCGTAGATCCGCGGGGTTGCCCGGCGGTCGTCGATCCGCTCGGTGCCCCCGGCGGGGGTCCGGCGATGCTGCCGAGGACCTGGCCTCCGAGCTGATCGACCTGCTTCTGGAAGTGGAGCAGCAAGCGGGAGAGGTTGACCGCGGATTTCGCCAGGTACTCCGCCCGCGTCTCGTCGCGCAGGTTCTCCGCGAGTCTCAGCGAAATGCGCGAGCTGTAGCTGAAATCGACGCCGATGGAGGTCAGGATCGCGATCGTGGTGAGGACCAGGATCAGGGCGACGCCGCGGTGCTGGAGGGGAGCGGAGCGCATGGTCAGAAGTCCAAAGGCGTCGCGAGCGGCAGGGAGGCCTGGGTGGACCAGGTCCGCTCCTTGCCTTGCTCGTCCTTGACCGTGATCGCGATCCGCAGGCGCGGCGGAACCAGCGCTCCACCCGTGCGCTCGGGGGAATCCGATTGCCACTCGTCGCGCCACTCGCGGTCCTTGGGATCCCACGCCTGCACCGAGAAGCGCAGCACGTCCTCCGCCAGCATGGCCTTCTCGCCGCCCC
>Ga0209160_1003005_pt1 | contig 13935 bp, 15 predicted proteins | sample GraSoiAngelo_153_FD_186167 | JGI IMG/M metagenome (GOLD analysis project Ga0209160, IMG submission 186167) | Grasslands soil microbial communities from the Angelo Coastal Reserve, California, USA - 14_1009_12_40cm (SPAdes) (version 2) | ecosystem: Environmental > Terrestrial > Soil > Grasslands ...
TTTCTTGCGTGACGAACGCGGCGGCGGGGATTCTCGACCAGCCGCTGAATCATGTCGAAGTGCTGGAGACTGCGGAACGTGTGAAAGGGCAGTTCATCCGCTTGCTGAAAGCGGTGCTCCCGCAGATTGCCGATGCGATCGCGTAGAATCGGTCCAACGTGTCCCAAGAAAGGAGAAAACGTGGGCGAAAATGACTTGCTGATCTCCGCCGCGAAGCGGGCGAGGGAGAACGCTCATGCGCCATATTCAAACTTTCGCGTGGGAGCCGCGCTGCGCGCTACCTCAGGTAGAATTTTCGGCGGCTGCAATGTGGAAAACGCGACGTACGGACTCACTATCTGCGCTGAGCGTGTTGCCATTTTCAAAGCCATCAGCGAAGGCGAACGCGGTTTCGACGCCATATCCGTGGTCACCGACACCGACGCACTGACGCCCCCCTGTGGCGCTTGCCGTCAGCTCATCTGGGAATTCTGTGGTGACGTGCCGGTAATCCTGGCGAATCTCAAAGGCAAAATCGAAGTAACCCAAATGAAAGAACTATTCCCGAAGCCATTTGATTCCACGCACCTCTGAAATGCCGGACTACAAACCATGAATAAACACTGGACGAAGAAAGAGAAGCTCTTGAAGGCGTGTGTTTTCGCGATGGCTTTGTGCTGCAGCGCGATTGAGGCCAGCAGTGCGCCACAAACAGCGGAAAAACGAGCCGGCGGATTCGATCTTCTGGTGAAGAACGGAACTATCGTCACGATGGATGGTGAACGCCGCATTATCGAGAATGGCGTCGTCGCGGGGAGGGCTGACACCATCATTTTTGTAGGCACGGAATCCGATTTCACACTCCGCTATCGGAAAGGCGTCACGGCAAAACAGACCATCGATGCCCGGGGGAAACTCGTTCTGCCAGGGTTCATCAACGGCCACACGCACGTGCCGATGACCTTGCTTCGCGGGTTGCGTGACGACGTGACTCTCGACGAGTGGTTGCGGAAATACATCTTTCCGGCGGAGGCGAAAAATGTGACGGAAGAATTTGTCCGCTGGGGCACACGGCTGGCCGCGGCGGAGCAGATTCGCGGAGGCGTGACCACCTTCGCCGACATGTACTACTTCGAAGATGCCATTGCCGAAGAGACCAAAGCCGCAGGAATGCGCGGCGTACTGGGCGAAACGATTCTTGATTTTCCAGCGCCGGACAATAAATCCAACGCCGCCATGCTGGAGTACACCGAGAAATTTCTGAAGCGCTGGCAAGGCGATGCGCTGATTCACGCCGCGGTCGCGCCGCATTCGATTTATACGTGTTCGCAGAAGACGCTTCAGGATTCGGCGGCGCTGGCGCGGAAGTACAGCGCACCGATCCTCATCCACGTCGCAGAAATGAAAAAAGAATTGGATGACAGCCGCGCGCAGAACGGCACCACACCGGTGCAGCATCTCGACAAGCTCGGAATTCTCGGGCCGGACATAGTAGCGGCGCACTGCATTTTTGTTGACGAGACGGACCGCAGGATTCTGGCGCAGCGGCAGGTCGGGTGCGTGCACAATCCTTCGAGCAACATGATGCTGGCGAGCGGCGTTGCTCCGGTGACCGAAGAGCGCGCGGCCGGCGTGGCGGTGGGGTTAGGCACAGACGGCCCGGCGGGCAGCAACAACGACCTCGACTTGATGGAAGAGATGGACCTGGCGGCGAAGCTCCAGAAGATCACCAAGATGGACCCGCGGGCCCTGGGAGCGAAGGCGGTCGTCGAAATGGCCACCATCGAAGGCGCGCGGGCGCTGCACATGGAAAAGGAAATTGGTTCGCTCGAACCAGGCAAGAAGGCCGATTTGATTCTCATCGGACTGGACGCGCCGAATGCTGTTCCTCTGTATGACATATACTCGCAATTGGCTTATGCGTTGAAAGGCAGCGATGTGGAAACGGTGATCATCGGGGGGCGTGCGGTGATGCGGGACAGGAAACTATTGACGCTGGATGAGCCGATGATCCTCGCCAAGGCCCGCGAATACAAAAACAAGATCGAGGCCTCGCTGAAGTAGCCGCTGCGGGAGAATCAGAGAAACTTATTCGTCTGGCTGGTTACGAATGCTAGGAGTTTCTCAGGTAGGCCACGCCACAACGAAACATCCTTTGTTCTTTCAGCTCCAGCACGTGAACAACCTCTGCAGGCACAAATATATTCTGTGCCCCCGCCGAATAGGGAGCAGCCACTTCGACCTTAAATTTCTCGGTGTAGGGCTTGCGGCTTCTGAAGCGCAGGCCGCCCCGCGAGATGTCCTCGCAGGTGACAATGTCGTCCCCATGGGCAAAGCTCCGGACGCAGGCCTTGAAGCTCACTTTCGTACGCACATGTTTGCGTCGGTTTTCCGGGCGCGCCGCCGGGGCCGACGCCGCGACCGGCATGGGTGCCACTTCCAGAGCGGCAGGCACTGCGACAGGCGCTTGCGCAACCTCCACCGCGACGGGCACTTCCTCGGTATCCTCCGAACTCCGCTTCCAAAGAGTGGACGAGCCGCAGTGTTTGCAAAATCGAACAATTCCTTCGTTGACGAGGTAAACGTCCACTTCTAGGTCGCTGTGCTCGACCGCCTCGCGTGCTTTGCAACTGCTGCACTCCAGCAGCGTGACATTTGCTCTTTTTTCGGCATCGGATGGCTGCGGGAAACTGATGCCCCAGAAATTGTTCGTGGAGTCCAGAAACGCGACGCCGTAAGTGTAGATGTCAGATTCCACACCGATCTGGCCGACGACGCGCACTTCCGTTTCTTTATTGGTATCCAGGCGGCGAAGGATTAATTCTTGCTCCGCGGAAAGTTTATAGTGAGAAACGATGCCCGCACCGTGCCGGCTGAGCAAGACTGTTTTCGTTTCTTCCGAGAAAACCTTCCCTTCGGTGTCGCTGCCAACCAAGAGGATACCGATCTCTTTCGGTAGTCGACTGCTTCGACGCACACCTTCTGGCGACACCGGGATCACCCGCTGAGAGAGGAAGGCCTAAAGTGATGGTACTGGGACAGTTTCACGCCCGTCACCGTTTTTGTGTGGGAATGACACGCAAGCGGCAAGATTCATGGGCCAAGCTTCGCCCACAGTAGCTAGCGAGAGCCCAAGAGGATAGCTCTAGATTGGAGACGTCTGTGATTGGCAGACGCGCCATACGTGCTGCACGGAAAATCGGCAAAGGTGATTACCTTCGACGGCACAATGGAGTCGGGCAGCGTTCGTCAGTCTGAACAAATCAGTTACGACGGACTCTCCCTACATCTAGGCGGGAACAGGATTTTCGTGGTTCGTGGGGAAGATTAAATTTCAGCTAGCGCAAGAGGGCCAGTAGGGACTCGTTGATCTTATCGAGGTCCGAGTCGACCCGATAGTAGCCGGGGCGCCATCCCGCTGCGGTTTCATCGGGCCGGAAGCTGATTATCGCAAAATCGTTCGTGGCCTCTTGGCCAATGCCCAAGCGGGGAAAGTTTTCTCCAACATAAGTGGCCGGGTGCTGGAGGACGACTCGTTCACACTCATGCACGGAAAGAACTGCTCGCAGCATGCCTTGGTTTTTAGCGTGGGGTTGGCAAAAGTAGAGGTTTGGCATGGCGAGAAATCATCAATCATTCCTTGAGAAAGATATATAGTACTTTGGGACGGCTGGCCTGCGAATGTGACGAACAGGGGATGGAGGGTGCGGACATTTCACTAACCAATTTGGCGTCAACGACTTAGCGTGATTTCTGTTTTTCCGAAAACCTGTACTCTGACCTCCAACCCAAAGATGAATTGCGTTGCAGGATCAGAATTCTGGCGGTTCCGCCCGCCTCTCCCTTAGCAGAAATTCCGTTATCGTTGGGGTGGGTACGCCTCGCGCTTCAGCAGCCTCATCGCGGTCAATGCGTACGCGCCAGCGCACTCGATCACACGGCGAAGGTCGACGTATTCGTTGGGCCCGTGCGCGACCGAGAGGAGTCCAGGGCCGTATGCATAGCTCGGGACGCCCCTCGCGGCGTAGAAGCGCGTCTCCAGCAGGCCGGGGCACATTTCAAAATGAACTGGCGATCCCGTTATTTCATCAATCGCTTGAGCAAGGGCCTGGCCCACAGGTTCATCTTCGGAGAACGCTGCAGAGTGACCTTCCTGCAGGATCTCCCAATCGAGCGGTATCCCTTGGCGCTGGCACCCTTGAAGAACGCTGATCAGCCTTGCTTTTTCCTCAGATAGGCTTTCTTCCGGATTGATCCGACGGTCGATCGTGAACCAGCAGGTTTCCGGCACGACATTAAAGTTGGTCCCACCGCCGCTCTGTCCTCCGAGCATCAGGATCGAATTGCGCGCTTGCCCGGACCCGATGTTGAAGGTCGTCGAGCCGTCCTCCACTTCACGCTTCAACTCTTCAAGCCTCTCGGCCACGCGGTGCATCCGTTCGAATGCATTCTCACCCTGGTGCTGCAGACCCACATGCGCAGACTTCCCAAACACTCGCACGCGCAGGGAAAGAGCTCCGCGACTCGCGTTCCACACTACCCCGCCAGTCGGTTCCGCCAGCAGCATGCCGATACCGTCTTTGCCTAGCAATCCCTGCCTGGCCAGCCAGGCGGAGCCGCGCGCTCCGCCTGTCTCCTCGTCAGGAACCAAAATCAAGTTGACCTTGCCATCCAGCTCCGCGCCAAATTCCCTCAAGGCGAGAATCGCGAACAGCATGGCGACGATGCCGTTCTTCATGTCGCAAGCACCGCGTCCGAATAGAAAATGGTCCTTGCGCAGCGGTTGGAATTGTTGTTCGGATTGCGCCGGAACTACGTCGTAATGCCCATGAAAATAAAGCGTGTGTTTCCCTCTCCCATAGCCGACGGAAAGAGAAGGGGGATGGTCATCGGCGCGACCGTCATCTGGAAGTGGCACCAAGCGCTGGCATTCCAGGCCCAACTTGCCGGCCCGGCTCTGAAGCAGCTCAGCAAACTCACGATACTTTCTTCCCGGAGGATTTTCCGTCGGGACGGCAACAAGTTCGGCCAGCAGCGCGGCTAGCTCATCTTCACGCTGCCGCAGCCACCTGATCAACGGCTCCACATCCTCAACTGTACGCGTTCTCTCGCTCATTCTCCATCATGCTAGAGTCTTCCGAAGAACCATCCAAGCTCCATATTGGAGGCTGTGATACGCTTTGGCGGATTCGGGATGGGAATCGGAAATGACATGCCGCCGGGCACGCCAATTCTTGCCATTGTGAGGTGGGCTGCTCTGCTGTGGCTGCTGGCTTGGCTGCCTCTCTACATCTGGGCCTGGGGCTGGCAAAACATGCTGCACATCTGTGATGTCGGTGTGACGGTTGCTTGCCTCGGCCTTTGGTTTCGGCAACCCTCACTGATTTCCAGTCAGGCGCTCCTTGCGCCTCTCGCGGGGGTTCTCTGGGGTCTGGATGTCTTCTGGCGCATGTTTACTGGCCATCACCTGTTGGGCGGAACCGAATACATGTGGGACACGCATTACCCGCTCTGGATTCGGCTGCTTTCGAGTTTCCACCTCGTTTTGCCTTTCGTCTTGCTCTGGGCGATACGCATGCTCGGTTACGATCGGCGGGCCCTGGCTCTGCAAACGGCGATTGTAGCGGCCGTGCTGATCCCTTCGCGGTTTCTCTCCCCGCAGCTCAACATGAATTATGCGTTTCAGGATCCTCTGCTGCACCGAGCGTGGGGGCCCGCTCCTGTGCACCTGGCCGTCATTCTTGCCGGGTGCGTGGCGATCTTCTTCTGGCCCACGCATCTGGTGCTCATGCACGCTTTTCCGCGGCCTGGCCGCACTGAGTGAACGAACGTACGAAGAGAGGAGGATTGCGGGAATGGCTGCGGGCCCAAACGAAAACAGAGACAAGTACTTTGCGATGCTGCAAACCGCGCTGGCAGAGGCTCGGGCCGGTCTGGCTGAAGGAGGGATTCCCATCGGGGCCGCGCTCTTCAGTCGCGAAGGAAAGCTTCTGGGGAAAGGCCACAATCGCAGGGTGCAACAGGGAGATCCATCGGCCCACGGCGAAACCGACGCTTTTCGTCAAGCGGGGCGCCAACGGACTTATCGCGACATAATCATGGCCACGACCCTGGCGCCGTGTTGGTATTGCAGCGGATTGATCCGTCAATTTGGAATCGCCACTGTCGTCGTCGGGGAGTCCGTGAACTTTCGTGGTGGGATGGATTGGCTGCGGGAGAACGGCATCGAAGTGATCGACCTCGGATCCCGCGAATGCGTCGACTTGCTAGCGAAATATGTGAACGATCATCCGGAGGTGTGGAAAGAGGATCTCGGAGAAGAATGAAATAGTCGGCGTTATGCAGGAAAAGGCAAGCTCTGGCGATGGACTTCGCCAACCTTCTCTGGTATCTCTAAGGCGTCTCTCGCCGCAGGGTTCGGGGATGCGCTTCGGCTCGATCTCCCATTCCCTTGCGGAGCAGCTCATTCTGTTTTCTTTGACCTGCATCGAGCACGTCCTGCAAGGACCGCCGGCGGCAGAGAGACGGGAGGAGTTTATGTTTGAGACGCCTCGTGAGATTAAGCCTTCAGCTTCAAAGGGCCTGTGGATCGGCATTGCCGTAGTAGTGATTGTAGTTGGACTTGGCGCTTATTTCTTAATCACCTCCAGGGGAAACGCAAATAAGCAGGCAAACACAACTGCCGCGGCCGCGGCGCCCACGCAACCCAAGGGTCCCGCGGACCCAGTTCGCGACTTGAAGGTCCAGCGCGTCACCATGAACAAAGATCGCACGGGCACAACTGCCGTTTGGCTCGTGACGATCGAGAATAAATCCCCGGCTTACACCTACAGCAAAATCCAATATGAAACCACTTACGTCGGCGCTAACAATAACGCCATTCTCATCAACAAGGGCACCATCGCCCAATCTATTCCACCGGGCGAACAGAAAAACTCAGAAATCAACGACGCCCTCTATCCCGCCGGCACAGTCTGGTACAAATTTCGAGTAACCGGCGCTACACCTTCCGCTCCCTAGCGCGATTGTGGTAGCGGGTCGAAGATGACAGCTACTTCCAGTGATTCTTCCTTGCCCGCGGAAATTCCGGAGCGGTTCAATATCGCAGAGCACTTCCTGGACGCGCAAGCTGCTCGGTGTCCCCGTCACGTGGCTGTCGCAGGCGCGCCCTCCCAGGTAAGCTATGCCGAGCTAGCGGCACTCACGAATCGTGTTGGAAATGCCCTCTGGGAACTAGGGGTATCCCGTGGTGATCGCGTCCTGATCGTGCTTCCGGATTCCGCCGAGTTTGTCGCTTCCTTTTTCGGCTCTGCAAAAATTGGTGCCGTGGCTGTGCCGGTGAATCCCTACGCACGCTCCACGGATTTCATTCATTACATTGAGAACAGCGAACCGCGCGCTGCAATCGTTCATGCCGAAGCGCTTGAAGCGTTTTTGCCCGCCTCTGGTGAGCGGCCCCAAATGCCGATTGTCGTCGTGGGCGAGGGGCGGATCGAAACACACGAGGTGACGTGCGCGATGTGGAGGGATTGGATCGAACGCGCGGCCGATGCACTTGCGCCCGCGGAAACTTCCTCCCGCGATTCCGCTTTTATGCTCTATACCTCCGGAAGTGGCGGGCTGCCAAAAGCCGCAGTGCATCGCCATGGAGACATGTTGGTTGCGACCCGCAATTATGCGCACGGCGTTCTCCGATTGCGCCCGGACGACGTGACCTTCTCCACGTCGAAACTATTTTTTGCGTATGGCTTGGGAAATGGCATGTATTTCCCCCTTTCCGTGGGCGCGCGCACTATATTGAATCCCCACCGCACCACCATTGATGGGGTGATCGACCTCGTATCACAGCACCGGCCCACGGTCTTCTTCGCTGTGCCCACGTTGTATGCCGCCATCTTGAGGGAGGCGGATCGCGCCAGCCATCGCCCAGATTTTTCTTCCGTTCGCCAGTGTGTGTCTGCCGGTGAACCACTGCCAGCGGAGATTTTTGACGGCTGGAAACGGACCTTCCGCCTCGACATTCTGGATGGCATCGGCTCGACTGAGATGCTTCATATCTTCATCTCCAGCCGGCCCGGGAAATGCAAGCCGGGGAGCTGTGGCTTCCCTGTGTCCGGCTATGACGTAAGGATTGTCGATGATGCCGGCGATGAAGTTCCCGAGGGCGAGATCGGCAATCTCTGGGTGCGCGGCGCAAGCGCGTTTGCAGAATATTGGCGAATTCCGGAGTTGACTGCGCGCACGAAACGCGGCGATTGGGTTATCACCGGCGACAAGTTCGTCCGCACGGCCGACGGATATTATCAATACTGCGGGCGCGCGGACGATATGCTGAAGGTCGCGGGCATGTGGGTCTCCCCCGTGGAAGTGGAGAATGCGCTCCTGGGTCACCCGCACGTTGCGGAAGCGGCGGTAGTTGGGACAACGGATGACCGCGGACTGACCTACGCCGTGGCTTATGTCACCTTGCGCGCCGGGTGTGAGGAGTCGGGCGAACTGGCCGCGGAGATTCGCAGCCACGTTAAAGCACGGCTCGTCTCGCACAAAGTGCCTCGCGAAGTGCGTTTCTGCGGCGAATTGCCAAAAACGGTCACGGGCAAGATTCAGCGCTTCAAACTCCGCGCGAACGTGGCGCAAAGCTAAGTCCCTCGTACGAAAACCAGTATTTAATACCAGGGTCGCTTGTTCAGGCGGAGGCTTTAACTCATAAAGGGCGTCCAATCCGGTGGCGGGAAATCCACGTTCCAAAATTTCGGCATCGCATGAGGAAACGTGATCCCAACTTCGCTTTTGCCGCCGAAGCTCCCGCGCACATGGACCACACGGAATTCTTGTTCCTTGGCTGTTCCCCAATTCCTTACAGTTAATTTTTGGCCAGGGCGCACCTTCATGGCCAGCGCAATCAGCGCACCATGTGCGTTAACTTCCAGCGTGGTAGTGTCTTCCTTGATAGGCAGGCCGTCCTCGAATTGCGCGCTCACCATAATCTGAATTCTTAAGAGAATGCGTTGGGAGCGCCGCTTGTCAACCGAGCCCCCGTAGTCTTTGATTGGTGTGCCGGACATGACACGCCACAGATTAACAGCGTGAGGTCCCTAGAAGAACCTGTTTGTGGAAGTCACAGTCTAGGTTTTGTTTCTTTTTGAATTCCTTCCCGCATGGGCCAGGCCGCCGGCGGGGCAGAGCCGCAGACTGTCTACTGCGTCCTTCCTTAAGAAACCTCGGGCGCAGATGGTTCTGCCGAATGTAGAATGAACTTGCAGATTCCGGCGGAGGAAACCATGGCGAGGAAGCCCACAGTCGACGAAGCAAGGCTGATTCTGGAACTCTACAACCTCAGACGCGAGCCCGAAATGCGCAAGGCGCGCCAGTGGTGGCTCACCACGTTCTGGCCAGCCAGCGCCGACGATTTCATGAAAGTGGCCATGGACTTCGGCTCGCAAGAAAACAACTGGCTCCGGCAGGTGGGCAGCTACTGGGGAATTGCGCTTTCCTTCGTGCTGAATGGCATCGTGAGTGAAAAGCTATTCTTCGAGCCTGCCTTTTGCGGTGAAGCGTACTTCATCTTTGCGAAGATGCGCCCTTTTCTGAAGGAAGTCCGCGAGAAGACAAAAAACCCCGATCTGTTCCGGCTGATGGAGGCCGCCATCCTCGGATCCAAGATTGGCCGGGCACAATTTGAAAAAGTGGAGCCGCGCGTGGCCATGCTGCGCCAGCAACGGGGAGCCTGAGCTTGCGCGCCAGGCATTGCATTCGAGAACGACTCAGCCTTTGGTTGTGCATTCTCCTCGGATTGCTTTCCTTTCCCGCTCTGGCTGGCGCGAAAATCCCGGCAACGTGCGTTCCGGGAGTGACTCTGAAACTGAGCGCCCCCGAGTCCAGCCAGGGCAGCCTGCTTTTGCTCGAAGTCCGAAGCCGCATGCCGATGTCCGACTTGTCGGGCGAATGGAACGGCAGAAATGTAGCATTCTGGCAGGCTACAAACTCGCAGCCCGAATCGAAGACCGCAACTGGCGACCTTCGGAGAGCCCTTCTTGGCGTCGATCTTGAAAAAGCGCCAGGAACGTATCCAGTGGTCGTTAATGTGCGGACGCCAAGCGGGAAACCCGCTACCTGTACGGTCCAGATTCCTATTCTCAAGGGGAAATTCGCCACCGAGAGTTTGCACGTCGAGAAGGAATTTGTCGAACCCAATCCCGAGCAAATTCAGCGCGCGAACGAGGAACGCGACCGCCTGCGAGCGATCTTTGACCAGGTGACGCCCCAAAAGCTATGGACCGGAGAGTTTCGTGTGCCACTCGATGGCGTGACCACCGGCAGCAATTTCGGAAAACGGCGCATCTTGAACGGCCAGCCCGGCTCGCCTCACAGTGGCGTGGATTTCCCCGCCCCGACCGGAACCTCTGTTCACGCAGCTCAGAACGGACGAGTGGTTCTCGCGCAAGAACTCTTCTTTGCCGGAAACACTGTCGTCATTGATCACGGGCTCGGCATCTACACCTTCTACGGGCACCTTTCCGAAATTGACGTGAAGGTCGGAGACGATCTGGAATCGGGCCAGGTGCTTGGAAAGGTGGGAGCGACAGGACGCGTCACGGGGCCCCACCTCCATTGGGGATTGACCATCGAGCGTGCGCGCGTGAATCCACTTCAGCTCGTCAAGCTCCTACAAAAGCGCGTACAGGTAAACTCACAGCCAAGTGCCTCCCCTGGAACGTAGTCCCCCAACCCTGGGAACTGCTCATGAAACGACCTTCGGACACAGTCTGTCTTCGCATGAAGCAGCGCGTCTCTCAGCGGATTTCTGGGCCGCCTCCTTCAGGCAGGAAAGCATTTAGAATCAATGGGCTACGGGCACTCTGTTTCGGGTTAGGTTGGCGGAGGGAAAAGATCCTCCCTGCCTTACGCCCCACTTCCCCAGCGCCTGGGGAATGGGGGGAAGTACTAGGGTACTGTTTTCGAGCGCGTTTTGTGGTACCGTTCTGCCATTGTCTCAAAAGAACCTGGTGGGCAGTATGGGGCTGTGTGGGCAAGGTTCGTGCTAATTACCTCTCTGCTGCTACTCTTGCGCTTTAGCACGCTGCTGACACGACACTGTAGGCGAAAAATCGTGGAGTAGACGCTGGTCGATTAGCCTCAGTGGATCCCTGAATTTGATTAGAGGTCTTGCAGAAATGTCCCTGCTTCACTTTCGTGTCAAAGAACGTCGCCGGACTCTACGCGTAGCTCTCACGGTGCCGTTGACAGTCCATGGCAAAACAGACTCCGGTGAGCGGTTCTCTGCGCAGACTATTTCGCAGTCTGTTAATCGCAACGGGGCGCTGTTTCACCTCGAAGAAATCGTCCTGATGGGGCAGGTTTTAGTCCTGGTTAATGATCACACGACACAATCCATGGAGTGTCGCGTTGTTTCGACCCACCGCGCTCGTGACGGCAAACAGTATGTCGGGATTGAGTTTCTCTACCCGGAAACAAATTTCTGGCACATGCAATTTCCGAAACCGGGGACGAGACCCCTGCGCCGCGTTCTCCCGACCAAAGCTTCGGCATAACTCGCAAATTTGCGACACGTAAACCGCGCCTCATCCTTTCCTATTGATTCCCCATGGGAGCGGTGAGACGATATCCATCTCAACATCGGCAGGGGCGAGTTCGTCTCTATCGCCGGCCCTTCCGGATGCGGCAAGTCCACGCTCCTTCCATTCTTGGACTCCTGGATTCCCCGACCTCAGGCGAATACAAATTGAACGGGAAACCCGTTTCATCGTTGGGACTCAGCGACCGCACGCGAATCCCCAATCGCGAAATCGGTTTCATTTTCTAGTCGTTCAATTTGATCGGTGATTTGACCGTGTAGGAAAATGTGGAGCTCCCGCTTACCTATCGCGGCATGGGCTCCGCCGAGCGCAAGCAAAAAGTGCAAGCCGCGCTGGAACGCGTTGGCATGACGCAGCGCGCAAAGCATTACCCCGCGCAGCTTTCCGGGGGACAACAGCAGCGCGTGGCCGTGGCTCGCGCGTTGGTCGGCGATCCGCTGATTCTTCTTGCGGATGAGCCGACTGGAAATCTGGATTCCAAGAATGGCGACGCGGTGATGGATCTTCTCCGCGAACTGCACCAAAACGGCGCGACAATTTGCATGGTCACGCACGACCCGCGCTACGCCAGCGTTGCGGACCGCACCATTCATCTCTTCGACGGCTGCATCGTCGAAGAATCCGTAAGCTCCCAAACCGCCGCCATCTAGCCTCGAGTCTCGCAAGTCACGATTTTGTTTTGTATCCTGCGACCTGCCACTCCGCATCCCGGCGCGCCAGTCGCTGAGCAGCAAAATTTCGAATGCCAATGATTTGATTTTCCGGCTTGACCTCGCGCTCACGCGACTTATCATTCCCATACATAGACCCCGGTTCACACGAAGGAGAGTTCTCGATGAAAAAGCTCGTCCTTTCCTTTCTGGCTATTCCGCTCTTGCTGCCCATACCCGCCGCCGGTCAGAACAACAGCAGCGGCAAGTCCAGCACAGCTAAATCCATCACCATCTCCGGTCGGGTTAGCGAGGATGGAAAAAGTGTGATCGCGAGAAACGGGGAGCCCTGGTCGGTCACAAACCCCGGCGCGCTGGCTGGTCACGAGAATCAACAGGTCAAAGTCAAATGCCAAAAAACCTCTGCGGATCACAGCGTACGCGTGCTTTCGGTAAAAACCGTGGCCACGCCAACGATGTACCACGTCAATCCGAGTGACTCCGCCTTTCGCCGCTGAGCACGCTGCGGACACGCAACAAAAAGGCAACCCGCGCCGGCCGAAACACGTGGCGAAGGCTCTCTCAAAATTCTTTTCTTTCTCTAGAATTTGACGAGAATCGCCATGTTGATGCGATTCTCGATTTTCTTCAAATCCGGAGTCCAAAGTCCGATCGCGCCACATCCGCCGGTCGGCGCAACGGTGCCATCGCTGCAAACCAGCACACCGGGCGCGCCGAAGGTGTTTCCGAGCGGAGGCGTGACTCCACCGGGGCCCGACCAATACGGCACATTCGCGGCCCGATGATCGAACTCCCAGCGGAAGGTGATGTGCTGGCTGGGCATCCAGTCAAAGGTCCCCGAAGCATCCCACGCTTTGAATGGATCTCCGGGATTCTCCGTGAAGTACGGCGTACCGGAAGCAGCCGTGGCCCCGTTGATTGGCGGAAGCAGGACCAGATACCGTCCAGGATTGTTAATTCTGCCGCCGCCCAGCGTAAGACCGTATTTGTCCGTATCAAACCACAGCCGGTTGTAAAGCATAAGGCCGAGAAAGCTCTGTTTCGGATGACCGTTCCTCGTTCCCATGCACGCAACGCCACCGCCATGCTCGCATCCGATGTCGCCTGTTAAAGAGAATGCAGCCTTACTGAGAAACCGTTCCTGGTTTTCGTAATACTTGACCTCGACGCTGTCGTCGGAGTGATAACGGACGCGGCCCGGAACGCCGAATGCTTCCTCACCCAACGCATATTGGTTGCCAAGCACCGAGAGCCATCCGTTCGGCCGCCACAAAATTTGCATGCCGAACCCAGGCCGAGCATTGAATCGCCCGTACGACTGCCAGCCATTCGTAAACCACGGCTCAACCTTCAAATGCTCGGTCGGAAAAATCTGCACGCGCACTCCGTTGAAGAACCATGGTGTGTTCGACGAAACGTAAGATGGTTGGTACGCCCAATTGTCAAACTGGTAGTAGCTGAACAAGCCCACGTACGACATGAAAATGCCAGCGTCCAAGTTGATCCCGTGCAACACGTCGAAGTGGTATCCACCGTAGGCTTCAGAAATGTAGCGGTAAGCGTCAGCTAGGTTCCATTGGCCGCGCGCGGGGCTGGCATCGTTCCTCGGCGTCGTTTGCGAATACATCCCGAACTGCGTCATCAGCCGGGCGCGAACATTGTCATAGTGAAAGTTGCCGCCAACGCCG